>WNFC01002906.1_pt1 | contig 20769 bp, 18 predicted proteins | sample 5400541 | NCBI WGS metagenome assembly WNFC01 (sample SAMN13153342, study PRJNA577476) | soil metagenome | isolation source: 120 cm saprolite under Douglas fir tree site 2 hole 2 replicate 1 | place: USA:California | collected 2015-04-18
CATTGACTCACAAACGAAGCAAGTTCTCTATGTGGAACTTCCGTTCTTCGGCAAGATCAGAACAAATGCGCCGTCTTTTGCGCTCTTCGTGCTGGGCCTTGTTGCGGTGTTGTATCCCCCTTACACAGCCCGGACCAGGTATCTCAAGGTTCATCAATATATTTCTTCTAACAACCACCCCATAGTTGTCTACGCAGTTGTGCGCCAGAACGTTCAGCAGAATGATGGGGAGTTCTTTTTGTCACTGCCCGTTCTGTCTGATGAAGATTATGATCCTCAGCTCGTTTATGTCGCCGGCCCTATCACGAATGCCATCACTATTGATTTATCAAAACAAAAGGATGGAATGATTCAACTAGTGCCGCAGTCCATTCAGGACAGTAACCATTCTGCACTGCCAGCCATAAAGGCCGATATCGCACCTAAGCCGGACACGTTCAAATGACGAAGCCCACTTTAGGATTGGCTGTGGTCGCTGCATTCTTGTTTGTCGTGATGCCGATTTTCATATCCTCCCAAGTGGTTGTAACCCTTGAGGGCGCGGTGGCCATAGGAGGACCCTCCTGTCCGGCGGCGCGTTTCACGCTGCGTTTTACATCACCCACAAACTCCAGAGCGGTTGTCACTCAAACGAGCGACGATGGTAGTTTTAAAATTCATCTTCCGGTAGGTACCTATTACGCTGAAGTATTGAGCGGCGCTCTACCAGTCTACGGTCGCACCGTACAGATTGATGGAACGACACGAATGGATGTCACGTTACAGGCCCAAGATCCTACGTACCAATCTACTTGCGCACAGCCAAGGTCGAGTCCCTCCTCCGACTTTTGCGAAAGCAACTACCAAACTTGCCTTGGAAATGTTCAGTCGCAAGCTGACTGCATTGAAAAACGGACTCGCTCTTGTATGGATGACTGCATTAACAACTTTCACTTCCCGGCTCAACGGTGCACCGATCATTATTGCAATCCAGATAAGGGATCGAATGTCGTGTGGGCTGGCAGCTGCAACAAGAACATCACAGGCGAAAAGAATAAGTGTTCCAGTGAGCGTAACAACTGTAAGAAAATTGATTTAGGGGACGGGTCTAAGACTAACCAAGAATTTGCCTATGACAAGGGCGAGAAGAGCTTTTGCGCAGATCTTAAGCTTTTTATAAACGCGGCTGCGCACTCCTTCTCCTCATTACGCGGAGGACCAGATCCGGACGGAGAAGGCGAAGCGTTTTACACTAAGCATGGAATTTCTGGTTTTTCGGACTGTTCGATCTGGATATATAAGAATCCAGCCCTTCAACCTTCTGCTTCCTGCGGGAAGACTAGTCGTGACTTTGAAGGCTTGTTCACTTCGATCGCGGATTGCACAGGCTGGTCTGCAGTAGCAAGGGACAGGTCGACGGTGCGAGAGTATGATTTCGACGGCCCCAATGGGGTAAGCGTACGGCTGGCGTCGAAACAGCCCGGAAAAAACACCTTGTGGGTAGATGCTCCTTCTAGAGATTGACGTAACGGGGGCCGGCCCACCCCATTTCAGCGGTAGTTTATACTGGCTACCCGGCGCGATTTTCGCAGGGCGGGCACGATGCTGTCGGGCGGTGCTGGTTTTGATCTCGGAAACCTGGGGAAATTCCCCAGTTCCCTTGAGAACTCCGTCGCTGCCAGTTGCATAAAATCCACAGCCTCATGTGACATCTGGCCCACCTTTGGTTTCTGTCGGCACCATAATAACTGAGGCTGCCCCACCTTTCGTGGTCTTCGAAAGGTGGGCACCACGGACCTCGCTCTATTCGTTCGCTGGGAGCCCGCATGAAGGCTAAGGTATTGTCCGCCAAGCCCCGATACCATCGTCCGTGGTACCCACCCTTCGAAAATCGCGAAGGGTGGGGAAGCCTAAGTCGTGGTAGCGCCATCCCTACGAACCAAAGGTAGCCGGCCCCCCAACTCCCGGCCGCCACTCGAACACATTAGTGACCCACAGATTCCTCTGACGAGAGGGAAATGCGGGAGAGGGAAATGCGGGGACAGACGGAGAGGGAAATGCGGGGAGGGAAATGCGGGGACAGACGGGTCTGGCACTGTTCTAGAAATGCGGGGACAGACGGGTCTGGCACTGTTCTCAACGTCGTTCGCATGCAGGTCGCGCAGCGTACAGGCGGGTTTTCCACAGACCCCTTGTGACATCTGACCTTGCGGTCATACCACTTTTTTTGAAACACTGGTCGTAGCGTCAAAAACGACCTGGAACCCGCCCAGTCGGGCACCCTAAGTCCTTTGTTTCAAAGATTTTAGTATCTAAGTTCTTTGACATCTAGATTTTACGGGCCAAACCATGCCTAACTCCATGATTCTAAGGATTGAGTCTTTGACATCTAGATTTTACGGGCCAAACCATGCCTAACTCCATGATTCTAAGGATTGAGGGGGTGGGGGGAGGGGGTGGTCAAGTAGTAAACTCGCGGTGCCCGCCCCCAAAACGGAAACCCACTCCGAACTTTTATTTTGAGTGAGAAACACACAGATCGGAGGCTGCGGACTATTTAGAGACTTCGCTGCCGCCGGAACCACTCGAACACCGGCACTCCGGCCAGAATGACCAGCAATCCGTAAAACGAATTCGGCCAGTCGTTTCGAAACGTGTAGTAAAGAAGTGCAGCCGCCACCGCAATGAACACGACAAACTCCCGGAACCTCTGTGCCGACTTTTCCGCTCTCTCACAGACATTCTTGCTACATCCCAGTTGAGCGTTATAAGTGAGAGCTACTGCGGCCCGCTATCCGAGCGCTCCACCGGGTTCTGAAGAGGAATCCAAGCGAGGACAGAACGTCAGTTCTCGACCGGTGGGAGGTTCATCAAGTAACGTCAAACTGGTGAGCTATCAAAAGCGTCGAAGGCTTCGGACTCTTTCTCTTCAACGAAGCCGGGATGGCTTTGCAGCAGCCGGGCGCAACGGTTCCAGCGAAGAATAGCGTCGTCGTTCCCCGTGGGACGAATCACTTCGGCTTCCGCGAAGCAGCGCATGGCCTCCCCGAAAAGTGGGGCAAGAGTGTGCGGAGCGCGCCCCACGCGCATTTGTGCTTTCGCGCGCCGTTCATGCATGAGCCCCGTGTAGTAGAGGCGTTCGTAGCGCTCAACGAGTTTCTGGAAAAGGCTTTCTGCTTCCCCGTAGCGATCCGAGGCGTCTCCACAGAACTGGTCAGTAATGGCCAGGCCCAGCAGGCGCAGCGCCAATTGATGTTCAGGCTCGACTGCCAGAATGTCACGGCAGATCGATTCCGCCTCTTCCGGTTCATTGAGCGAGCGGTAGAGCTCAGCTTTCGAGATGGCTTCCGGAACACCGGCCTTCGAGATGGTCTTCAGCTTGAACTCCATGGGACCTCCATTAGCTTCAGCCGATTCTTGTTTCACTGCCATGCTTAAGGTGCCCGGCGAATCTTCCGCACCAGCATGAGCACGGGATCATAAAATTCGTCGACCACGCGCTCCTTCAACGGAATGATCGCGTTGTCTGTGATGTGAATCTCCTCGGGACACACTTCCGTGCAGCACTTAGTGATGTTGCACAGGCCGATGCCGAGCTCGTCCTTGAGCATTCGAGTGCGCGACTTCGAGTCGAGGGGATGCATTTCGAGCGCCGCCACGCGGACGAAGAACCTCGGTCCCCCGAACTGCTCCATCTTCTCGTGCTCACGGAGAACGTGACACACATTCTGGCATAAGAAGCATTCAATGCATTTACGAAATTCCTGCACTCGATCCACATCTTCCTGGTACATTCTCCAGTCGGTGCCGGGGCGGGGCTCGAACGGCGGAATTTTCTTGTTGACGCGGTAATTCCACGAAACGTCGGTGACCAGATCTTTGATCACGGGAAACGCTTTCATGGGTTGAACCGTGATGGGCTTGTCCAGGGGGAGTGCGTCCATCCGAGTTTTGCAAGTGAGCCGCGGCCGGCCGTTAACCTCCGCGGAACACGAGCCGCACTTGCCCGCCTTGCAATTCCAGCGCACGGCCAGATCGGGCGCCTGGTGCGCCTGGATGTGATGGAGCGCATCCAGCACGACCATGCCCGGAGCAATAGGGACGCGGTACGTGGCGGGCTGTCCGCCTTCGCGGTCTCCCCGGAACACTTCAAAGATTGCTTCCGCCATCGTGCCTCCGTTAATTTCTGTCGTAGCGCCGGTACCTTGCCGGCTATCTCGTGGCGTCTCGCCCTCGGCCCGGCGGCGCTACAAAATCTATTTCTCTTCCGCGACCAGTTGCTTCAAGTCACCGGGTAATTCCGGCACGGGCGATTGCCGCAGCCTCATTGCGCTTCCCTCGCGGACGATTACATTATTGTTCGTTCCCCAGGTTGCGTCCAAGCCGGGATGATCAATGCGGCTGTGAGCTCCCCGGCTCTCTTCACGCGCCAGGGCGCTGCGCGTAACCGCCTCGGAAACCGTTAGCATCGCCTTCAGGTCCTGCGCCAGATGCCAGCCCGGATTGAACAACCGCGAGCCTTCAACACTCAAACGTGCGGCCCGGTCTTTCAATTTCTCAAGTTCCTCCAATGCGCGAATCAGGTCTTCTTGATTGCGAAAGATGCCGACCAGACTCTGCATGGTTTCCTGCAAATCCCGATGAATCGTATATGGACTCTCGCCATCCTTGCGCTCGAAGGGAGCCAGCATCGCGCGCGCGGCCTCTTCGATCTGCCCGGTGTCGATGGACGTGGATGATATTTTTGTCGCGTGTTCGGCGGCGGTCAGTCCCGCACGGCGACCGAAGACGAGCAGGTCCGAAAGAGAGTTGCCGCCCAGCCGGTTCGCGCCATGCAGCCCCGCTGCGGCTTCACCAGCGGCAAACAGTCCCGCCACGGTTGACTTCGCGGTCTCCGCTTCGACGCGAATGCCTCCCATCATGTAATGGCAGGTTGGTCCCACCTCCATCGGCCCCTTAGTGATATCTACGTCCGCGAGTTCCTTGAATTGGTGGTACATGCTGGGCAGCTTTTTCTTCACATAGTCGGCGGGCTTTTGCGATATATCGAGAAAGGCCCCGCCATGTTCCGTGCCACGGCCCTCGCGTACTTCCGTATAGATCGCGCGCGCCACCACGTCGCGGGTGGAAAGCTCCATCTTTTTCGGATCGTACTTCTCCATGAAGCGCTGCCCCAGTTTGTTGCGGAGAACGCCTCCCTCGCCGCGCACCGCCTCGGTGACCAGAATCCCCTGCACGCCCGGAGGCCACACCATGCCTGTGGGATGAAACTGCACAAATTCCATGTCCATCAGTTCAGCCCCGGCACCGTAAGCGAGCGCCATCCCGTCGCCGGTGTATTCCCAGGAATTGGAGGTAATTTTCCATGCTTTGCCGATACCGCCAGTGGCCATGACAATCGACTTGGCTCGAAACACCACGAATCGGCCTTGTTCGCGCCAGTAACCGAATGCCCCGGCCACGCGATCGCCATCTTTCAGCAGCCGGGTGATTGTACATTCCATGTAAACGTCGATCCCCAACTGCACGCCGCGGTCTTGCAAGGTGCGGATCATTTCCAGGCCCGTGCGGTCGCCCACATGACACAGCCGGCGAAAGGTGTGACCGCCGAAGGCGCGCTGCAGGATCTGTCCATCCTGCGTGCGATCGAAAAGTGCTCCCCACTGTTCAAGCTCGCGCACACGCTCGGGAGCCTCCTGAGCATGCATCTGCGCCATGCGCCAGTTGTTGAGCATCTTTCCACCGCGCATGGTGTCGCGAAAATGAGTGCGCCAATCGTCCGCGGAGTCCACATTGGCCATGGCCGCGGCGATTCCCCCCTCCGCCATGACGGTATGCGCTTTGCCGAGAAGCGATTTGCAAACCACTCCCACTTTCGCTCCCTGCGCCAGGGCGCCGAGGGCCGCTCGCAGGCCGGCTCCGCCGGCTCCGATGATCAGTACATCGTGATCGTGAGTTTCGTAGTCTGCCGTCACAAGAGTCTCAAGTCGGTGATTGCGCCGCTTGCCACCAGCCGGACATACAGGTCCGTAAGGCCCACCGTGATCAAGCTAATCCAGGCATAAAGCATGTGGCGCTCGTTCAAAAGGCTCAACCAGCGCCAGGCGCTATGACGCGGCCCTCCAAAAGCCACGCAGGAAAAGCAGTCGAGCTTTCCGCCCACCAGGTGGCGTAGCGAGTGGCAGGACAACGCATAGGTTGTCAGCAGGATTACGTTGAACAACAGGACGAGCGTCCCGACCCCCACTCCGATTTGTCCCTCAAAAAAGAAAGCGCGGAATGCGTCCCGCCAAAGAAAGATGAGGAAGATGAACCCTGCATACAGAAAATAGCGATGGAGGTTTTGCAGAATAAACGGAAATGCAGTCTCGCCCCGATAACGATGCTTCCTGTGCTCGCCGACGGCACAGGCGGGCGGATCGAGAAAAAAAGCTCGGTAATAAGCCTTGCGGTAGTAGTAGCACGTGACCCGGAATCCCAAAGGCCAAATCAAAATCAGCAGCGCCGGAGAGAACGGCCACCACCGGTGATGGGGGTCAATGAGAGGCGAATAAAAGGGAGAAAGGTACGGTCCCCATTCGTAGTAGGTCCCCTCGAAGGCGCGTAGAGTGGCGTAGACTCCAAATGCGCCTAGCAGAAAAATCACGGGCAACAACTCAAGCCACCACGCATCCCGCCGCATTGTGCCGCCGAGATGGTGTTCTCCACCTGTGGTTGAACCTGCCGGCATTGAGCACCGCCTAGTGGTACATAGAGTAAACAGAAAAATAGCTTCTCAAGTCAAAAATGTCCAATCAACATGTCCGGCCCCCGGTAATACGTCAAATTTGAAGATGATATTCCAGCGGCGGCAGGCGGGGATTCACGCTCGATCAGACCATACTTACGCACGACTAAAGGATGGCGCATGTCCGCTCTTCATCCAGTTCCGGGCGTGTGGTCGGCCAACCGGAAGTGATTGTGGTCGCTGAGATGCGGCGTTTCTCGGGTGAGCATGTGTCGTCGGACCTAAGAAGCTTTCTAGGGATTGCTAAAGCGGCGCAACCCACCCAGCTTAGCGCTTATGGGGCGAAGCCCACGTCACCTTCTCGCCGGTCGCATACATCGACAGGGATTCAAAATCCCCACCCCTTCGGCTTCGCACTGGGCAGGCTCTGCCGCAAAGAACGCGGCAAGGATGGGGCATCCCGCTGAGCCGCGTTGTGGTGGCCCTTATATGCCGTCCACCGAGGTTTTAACACAATCACTTCTGCGCCCTTAACCTGTTGTTTTTCAATACGGTACACGCTTTTCAAGTCGTTCACTGACTTCGGTAACTCGCCTTCATGACCAGCGGCAACTAATGTATTAGAAAGGGGTTATTACGGAGAGGTCTGCCCGCAGGAAAGTATGTCTTTTTCAGGCAAAATACTGCGCGGTCTGGGCACGTTGTTTGTGCTGGCGCTGGCGTGTGCCAGTTGGGCGCGGGCGTCGGCCACTCTTCTGCTGGAAGAGCCTTACGGCAAACTCGGATTCTTTACCGCCACGGGACACGCGGCGGTGTATTTATCGGGCGTTTGCGCCGAGACCCCTCTGACTTTACGAGCGTGTGCTCCAGGAGAGTTGGGTGCCGTCATCAGCCGCTATGACGGAGTTGGGGGCTACGATTGGGTGGCAATTCCGCTGATCCCTTATCTCTATGCGGTCGAGCAGGCGGAGGACATTCCGCTGTTTGTGGATCCGAAGATGGTTGACTTCCTGCGGGACCAATACCGCCGCAAACACTTGGAAGCGGTCGCTCCGGACCGCAGCGACGGACAAACTCCGGGCGGCAACTGGTATGAACTGTTGGGCTCGGCTTACGACCGCGCCGCTTACGCGTTTCAAATCGAAACCACTTCGGCTCAGGACCAAGCCTTCATCCGCGAGTACAACTCATCGCCGAACCGTTCGCACTTCCGGACCGTGTCCCGCAACTGCGCGGATTTTGCCAAGGACGTTATCAACTTCTATTACCCGAAAACGTTGCATCGCAGTGTGATCGCGGATCTCGGAATTACCACTCCCAAGCAGATGGCGAAGACGCTGATCAAGTTCAGCGACCGGCATCGGCACTTGCAATTCTCGCGCTTTGTGATCCCGCAGATTCCCGGCAGCGTGGCGCGCAGCACTCCGGTACACGGCGTGGTAGAGTCTTTTTTCAAGGCGAAGAAATACATAGTTCCCAGCGTGGTAGTCAGTCCGATTTTCGCCGGTTGCGTGGCGGCGGTGTATGTCGGCACGGGCGCAGGCCATTTTGATCCGGCACGTCAGGCGGAGGTTTTCAACCCGCAGCGAGATCTCGAACCGCCGCTAGGAGCCGAGGATCGGCATTCTTATCAGAGCGAACTGAATCATCTGGTCGCGGGCCAAGGTACGGAATCCGGCGGCGTCAAGATTGAAAAATGGGCACATCTGTTTCGCAACACCGCTCCGGCTTTCGACGCTCAGGGACGGCCTATTTTGCGGATTCAGCGGGGAGAAGAGGTGACGAGTGTAGGCGTGTCTCCCAGCAACATTTTGGACAATTATTCTGCTAATCGATTCACTCAGCAGCTTCTCGAAGCCCGCTTGCAGGCGGAACTGCGACGCGGATCTTCGCTCAAAGTCTCGGAAAGCGACGTCGCGCGAGACTGGGATTTGCTTCAGAAATCCCGCAACAAGCTTGACTCCGAAGCGTCGGTGCGGCCGAACAGAAACCCGCAAACTGGCTCCTCCACGCGCTTGGAGCGCGCTGGGAATCGGCCCTGATTCAACCTCGACCCACAAAACTTAGCCAAGGTATCGCTCGAAACGCGGCGGCTTTACTGTTGCTCCTGTGGCGGCCGCTGAGGCATCGGCATACCGCCGGGTGGCGGATAGACTGGCTGCTGGCCATTCTGTTGGCCCTGCTGCTGCATCTGTAGTTGCCGTTGCTGCATCTCCTGCAACATTTGCTGCGGAGTTTTTACTGCCGGCTGGTCGCCTGGGACAGGGGGCTGTTGCTCGGCCTCCGCAGCGCTTTGGTCGGGCGCCTCTTCCGCTGCTTCATCTGTAACTTCTGCCTCGGGAGCATCCGGAGTCGCATCGGGTGCTGGCGGCGCATTATTGCCGGCTTGGACCGTGGGCGTCGGGTTATCAGGTCCGGTTTTTGCGACCAGTACTACCCGCATCAGCAGGTTGGCATTGTCCGGAGAGCCCAGCAGAATGTAATTGAAATGCGATCCGTTCAGGAGTTCGGCCACTACGTTACGCGCGGGCCCGGGACCCAGACGGGTTGCAACTCGTTCACTGGCGGTGGCGGGGATTTCGATTTCGGCAGCCGTCTGCTTGCGCACACCGCGGAGAATATCTCCCAGAGTTGAGTTGGGAGCGACAATCGTCAGCATTCCATCCTGGTAGGTGACTTGGGGCGCTACTGCAGGAATGGCGTCCAGTGGAATCTGCGGCACCGGCCCTTGCGTACCCGAGGGCAAGGGAGGAGGCAGAGGTTGCGGTTTTTTAACCTTATGTGCGCGATGCGCCGCCGGCGTGTCAGCCTGCCCCGCAATGGGCAGGCATAAGACGCTCGCGATTAGCAACCCGGTAAGCTTTGATCCCGCGCTCATGACAACCCTCCACTGCAACAAGGTCCGCTGATTTTGAGGAGACGGCAGAGAATGTAAATGCAATTCTAGCACCGCTTTGGTGCTCGCATTGTTCGCCACCGCCGTTCAGCGATTTCTCTACCCTATAGAACGTATTGACTTTACTTTCTTGCAGATCAACCTGGGGTAGAACTAGCAAAGGGGGATGTGCAATTTCTTGCAGATGAGAAGGTCCGCGGGCATACAATCTTCTCTGGGGCTGAGGACTAGGGTGCGACAGATACGTTCGATGAAGGATGTTTGGTGAAACGCCGCTTCGTAAAGAGCAGGGCTACCGACGCATTTTCGCGTATGGCGGTGCTGCTTGCCGGTCTTGCAGTATTGGCAGTATTGGCATTTTCGGCTGGCAATGCTCTCGCAGAGAGTTGCCTCACCTCCTCTGACATGGACGCGGCCACGCGAAGTGCGCTTACCGGCAGCGGCAACCGCTATTTCGATATGATTGCCCGTGGCGATGCGGCCTCGTTGCGGCAGAGCGCGATCCCCAGCCTGGCTGGTGATTTCTCCGGCATTGAAGGGACAGTCAAGGAGAACCAATCTGCTCTCACCGGTTCCAAGGCGTCGGCTCGTCCACCCTTTCTGCTGGAAGCGCAGGGCACCGCGCCCATTCCGCGCGCGGAGTTTTTTTGCGGCGTTTTTGGCGCGAGAGGGCAGACCAAAGACAGCGCGGCCTTTTCTATCAATGGTCTTGCGCCTGGCAAGTATGGCGTGGTGATTTTGGACGCACCCTCACCCAAGGGCGCCTATACGGTTTCGCTGATCTTGCAGCAGATCGGTTCCGACTGGAAAATCGGCGGCCTTTATATCAAAGCCGGACAGACGGGCGGCCACGATAGTACTTGGTTCATTGCGAGGGCGCACGATTACCAGAGCAAAGGCCAGGCGCACAATGCCTGGCTCTACTATTTGGTGGCCCGCTCGTTGGTTTCGCCGCTGCCATTCATGAGCACGGCGGCGACCGACAAACTTTATGACGAATCGCAGAAGCTGCAGCCCGCGGATTTTCCCGCCGATGGCAAGACGGCGGATCTTTCCGCCGTAACCACGACTTATAAGCTCACCGCGCTCTTTCCCGAAGTCGTGGGGAATGATTTGGATTTGATCGTGAGGTATCAGGCGGCGAATGTTTCCAACACAAACACGACGTATCAAAGCAACGTGGCCGTGATGAAGGCGCTGGTGACAAAGTATCCGGAACTGCGGGACGCATTTGCCGCCATCGTGGCCCGCGCTGTCGACCCCAGCGGCCGGGACTATGGAACGATGCTGGCGATGAAGGATATCAAGTAGCAGTTCTCAATTCTCGGTTCTCAGTTCTCAGTTCTCGGTTCTCAGTTCTCGGGTTTTCGTGTAGCAGGCATTCTTTTGGATCCTTGTCGTCGCGCAGGCCCAGGAATACAGGGGCCCGCAGTTTGGGACCGCTGCCTCCGCTGGCGCCCTCGGTCCATTCCGCGTATTCGATTTCGGCCACCAGGTCGGGCTTGACCCAGGCCACTTTGCGCAGCGCCTCGACTTCGCCGTAGAACGGCTTCTGCTTGGTCTCGCGCTTTTTCAGCATCTTCGAGAGTTCGGCGAGCGACCGTTGGTTGAAGCCGCTGCCCGCTTGTCCTACATGAATCAGCCTGCCCTGCTTGTCATAGAGGCCGAGCACGACCGATCCAAAATGTGCGCGGCTGCCTTCGGGTTGGGTATATCCGCCGATCACGCATTCCACGCGGTGGCGAATTTTGATCTTCAGCCATTCGCTGCTGCGCCGCTCCTGATAGATGCTGTCGCGCTTCTTGGCCAGGATGCCTTCGAGGCCTTTTTCCCGCGCTATCTCGAAGAGCGCCTTTCCTTGCCGCTCGTAGTGATCGGAATAGCGCAGCGAATCTCCCGTGACGAGGATGGCAGCTAACTTCTTCTTGCGCTCTTCCAGTGGAAGCTGGCGCAAATCGTAGCCGTCGAGATAGAGCAGATCGAATGCGTAATACAGCACGGGCACGTCGGCATTGGCGGCGGCGCGGCGGCCGCCGGGACGAAATCCGGTGCGCTGCTGCATCAGGCTGAACGAAGGGCGGCCCTGTTCATCGAGCGCGACCACTTCTCCGTCGAGGATTGCGGTCTTCGCCTTGACCGATTTTGCAAGATCCTTCAGCTCGGGATAGCGGGGAGTCAGCTCATTCTGATTTCGCGAGACCAGGCGCACTTTGCCATCTTCGAGAAAAGCTACCGCGCGGTAGCCGTCCCATTTGATTTCGAACAGCCAGTCAGGGCCATCAAACGGCTCATTGATGGGGGTGGCCAGCATGGGATAAATCGCCGCAGGCATGGGGCGCTTGACTGGGGTGGGGGCTGCGGAAGGAAGTGCTTTTAACACAGGGGGCACAGAGGACACAGGGTAAACATTGTTGGAGGTTTCAACTTGATTTACCCCGTGTTCCCCTGTATGCCCTGAGCGAAGCCGAAGGGTGTCTACGTCTTTTGTTTTTTTTTACCCGATGTCTTTGCGAGATTCTTCTTATCTAACTTCGCCACTGCATCGGCCAGCCATGCCGCCTTCAACTTGCCCCGCCCGGAAGATGGACGGCTCTTCCATTCTCGCGATCCTTCATCTCCCGCGATCTCGGCCAGACTGCGCTTGCTCAAGACCGACTCGTCGTACTCGTCAATGTCGTAGCCTTCGACTTCGGCGTCGTCATGCTTCTTGATGAGAAGCCATTCGTTGCCTTTGCTTCCGGGGCGGTGGCCCTTCATTTTCACCAGCGCGAAGTCGCCCTTTAGCTTCTTGCCGTTCAGACGGACTTTCAAGTCGCCCTTGGCCAGCATCGCCACCGCTTCGGCCTCGGTGCCCGGCACGTATTTCCCTTCCACCGGGGTCGGAGACAGCGGCTGCCACGTTCCTACGTCCCACACCATCACCGTGCCCGCGCCGTAATTGTCTTCCGGGATGATGCCCTCGAAATCGAAATACGAAACTGGATGATCCTCGACCTGCATGGCCAGGCGCTTGTCCGCGGGATCGAGCGAGGGGCCCTTGGGCACGGCCCACGATTTCAGAACGCCCTCCATCTCCAGGCGAAAGTCGTAGTGCAGGCGCGTGGCGTCGTGTTTCTGGACGACGAAGCGGTGGCCTGCCTTGGATTCGACCTTCGGCGGAGGCTCGGGCGTCTGCTCGAACTTGCGTTTCCGTTTGTATTCTTCGAGGGCCATCCGACTATTCTAATCGCGAAGCGAGGGCAGCGGCACAGGCCCATGTGGCCTGCGAATGATACCCGAAACAAATATTGTGGAGCCGAACACCAAGGAGGGAGAGGAGACCAGGAGGGATCCCCGGCACGGCATCCGCCGCGCCGGGGTTCCGATGTTACGAGGCTCTGATGCTACGCTACTTACCTGAGGCTAGCCGCAACACTGTGGACAGTGGAATGGGCCACCGTGTAGGTTTGCACCTGCGGATCACGTTTAAGAAAGGGCTTGAGAGTATCCGTGATGCGTGCGTACTGCTCTCGCTGATAGCGCTCTGCGTCCTGTTTCGTGTTCCAGAAGCTGATCGAGAGCTGTCGCTCCCCTCCATCTTCGGGATCCAAAGCAATCAGGTCCACAAATCCAGGCTGTTTCTGCAGGATGGGCAGGACCTCGTTGCGCAATTTGTTCTCAAACTCTTGCTTTCGTTCCGGTTTCACGTGGCATTCCACAATGCGTGTAAACATAGGGAAAACTCCTTTCGCATTTTTTGGGAAATGATGTTATTCCGGCCCGCCGGTACGGTGGCTCGAAGATCAGCCTGCGCGGCGGGGAAGTTGGTATGGTTTAAGTGACGATGCTGAAATTATAACGCTCCCACGGCCGGATTTTTCTAAAAAACACCGCGTTAATTTCGAATTTATATTTTCTTGCGGCAGTTTTATTTAGAATCGCACCCGTGACGTGCAGCTTGCATGTGGGGCACGTTGTTCCCTCATGCGTCAATACTTAGAAATCTAATGCAACGCGAATTTCCCGAAGTGCCGCTGGTTGGCGTGGGCGCCATCATCATCGAAGACGCCCGCGTGGTGCTCGTGAAGCGCGCGCATCCGCCGCTTCAGGCCGAGTGGTCGATTCCCGGAGGCGTGCTCGAAGTGGGCGAACTGGTGCGCGAAGCCGCCATCCGCGAGGCTCGCGAAGAGACCGGACTCACTGTCCAACCCGGCGAACTGCTCGGCGTCTACGACCGCATTCTGCGCGATCCTGACAAGCGCGTGCAATATCACTACGTTTTGATTGATTTTTTGTGCCGCCGGGTTGCGGGAGATCTGGCTGCCGCCAGCGACGCGGCGGAGGTTCGGTGGTTTGGCCGGGAAGAATTGCCTGGGCTGAAGCTGGCGGAGGATACGCTTGATGTGATCGGCAAGGGCTTCGCCAAAGTGGCAGGCAACTCTTAATACTCCGCTGCCGTTGCTTACGCGCTGTGACCGTTGCAATGTAGCACGCCTAGATAGGCGCTCCACGGGCCGACCGCGTCGCGATACTGGTGGGCCATCACGCGGGATATTTGATGCAGGTGAGTGAGGTCGTGCACGGCCCACGTCGCCACCAGTTCCGACAGCGTCACCGCGCCCAGCTCGGGATGTTTTCCTCGTCGGGTCAAATCTTCCGGCTGAAGATTCAGTGCCTGCAATGTGGCCAGATTCTCTTTGCGCAGGCGGGCGAAATCGTCGAGGAGTTGCCCGAGCGACTTGCCTTGACTCTCTTTCACCTGCGCGAAGCGGTCGAAGGGATCGAATGGCCGGGCTTCGCCGTGCTCCAGGATGATGCGCGCGCGCGGCATCCAGTCGGTGCGTTCCCCGACGATCAGGTGGCCCACGATGTCGAACGGGCTCCAGGTGTCTTTTTCGTCTCTACTGCCTCCTTCTTTAATGCGTCCTTCGTTGCCGTGGACCCACACGTCCGGCAGGCCGCGCAATAGAGCATCCAGGGTTGCGGGAGTGCGGGCGAGGAGTGCGACGGCCTCGGTCAGGCTAAATTCCCTCATGGTTGCCATGCTTTCCTAGATGCGGGCCTAGCGCTTTGGATGGATTTTGTGTGCCGCCGGGTCGCGGGATGCAGGCCCTCGATACTATGCGAAACGGCGACCGGGGGGTAACCGAGCGCGGCGTGCGAACTGCCCGCTGCCACAACGGTCCAATAGAAGACTTGAAGCTGTCCCTTCGCCTGCTAAGACCTGCGACTTCGGTGACGTGCCTTTCCCTCGGGCCTTGGCCTAGAGTTCGTTCCAGCCGCTTCTTACTCCGCCCATGCGGGAACCCCAACCCATCTGCGCCAGTATAAACCGTCGAAATCGGCGATAACACCGTCTATTCTCGGCGCGGATTAAGATTGCGACTCCGCCCCGTCCTCTTCCCACTCCGCGTCACAGGCATGGCAACGCCAAGCCGGGCGCTGCACAGGCATGGGCAAGCGGAGGAATGCGCTCATGTAGGCGATGGGACGGTCCAGTTCCTGGAAGTTCACATCTAACGACTGGCACTTGGGACAGCGCGGCTGCTCATACAGTCCGATGCCCTGCACGTAGAGGCCTTCGAGGATCGGCTCGTCGAGAAGTTGCTGCGCGATCTCCGCATCTGCGGCGCGCACGTTGAGTTTGATGCCTTCGATGAAGTTTGAAATGAACCAGTCGAGGCGAACCAGATTTTCGTCCGCCAGAAAACATTCGATACCTGCTGACTGCAGGCTACCCTTGGCCAGCAGCGCCTCCGGCAGATCGCGAAACTGCCGGATGGTCACAAGCTCCCGCATTTCCATTTCCTGCCGTGGCTCCGGCGCCGCTTCGTCAGGAAGGTCCAAGTGTCGGCGGTCCATTTCATCTTCCAGTACATCCCATGCCAGTTCGGTCAGCGACTCTGCATACCGCGCCAGCCGCTGCAACTCGCCATCGGTCATGGCAGCGTAATTGGACGCCAGACGCCGCTTTTCGCGCTGCTCGTCCAGATATGAGTTGTCGAGGCAGGACACTTGGCAAGGATACTGCGTGGGCGGAAAAGCTGTCGAGCTTCGCTCGACCGGACAGCCGAGGGCGGCTGTCCCCACATTTGTTTCTTACGAACTACCTCCTGCGTATCTGAGGCGAAACAAACAAAACGGCCCGCAAGTAAAAACCTGCGGGCCGTCCGGTGGACTGTTTGGGATTGACCAAGAGGTGGTCACTCTACGTGGCCTCTCACGGCAACTCCCGGGTCTGGGACTAAAGCGCAAGGCCGAAGTCCTGAGGATGAAAGCCTTCGCGCGACCGACGCGATGCGTTCCTCCGTACTCACCGGCTAGTGTGCGGGCTGTAGCTTCGGCGCGCCGATGATTCGACTGCACCCGAAGCCCCGCTTAGAGCAACCAGCTCTAAGTCTCAGCCACCTCACCTGGTCTTAGACTCCCACAACTGCCACTACAATCAGAACTTGTCATTCGACCACCTCCTTTCCGGTGTAATCGCAGATTAGTACGAACGACGCGCGCTCGTCAACTGGCACAAGAGCAGGCACCTGGGGCGCCACTTTCGCCGTCTGTTAGCTTAAGTACGGTCAATCAGTGGAAGAACGATGCGAAGTTCCACCAAGCTCTCAACAGTTCAAGATATTCTCTGCCAGCGCTGCCCCCGCTGCCGCATAGGAAACATTTTTCGTTATTCCATCTTTCGCGGATTTCCCGGCATGCACGAGCGGTGTCCTACTTGCGATCTCAAGTTTGACCGCGAGCCCGGCTACTTCCTCGGAGCCATGTATGTCAGCTATGGCTTGGGAATTGGCATCATTGCGCTGATCGCAACCCTGCTGTGGTCCGTTACAGGATGGTGGATCACCAAAGACACGATCTGGGCCGTCGTGCTGTTCCTGCCGCTCGCGCCCACCATTACTCTTTTCGCCCGTGTGCTCTGGATCTATCTCGACCAGACCATCGATCCGGAACCGTGGAGCTGATGAGTTCGTCAGTTGCCGCGCTGCCAATGCGTAAAGAACTGTGACAAAGTTTTACTTACAATTACTCGCGGAAGTGCAACCCGCTAGGTGCGACTCGGTTCTTACTCCCTTCGCAAACAATCTTGATAAGGCAATTTCAAAAGGGAGAAAGTGGGAATGATTCGCTTCGCAGTCGCAACAATTATTCTGCTCGCCATGATTGGTTCGTTTGTCTCGGCTCAAGACGCAACCCCGAAGGTGCAGGTATTTGGCGGTTACTCCTTCATGCATGCGAGTACAGGAGGGCTGACGGGCTCGACTTTGGACTTGGAACTTCACCAGTATCCCGGGACGTTGGGAGTAGGATCGAACTTCAACGGCTGGAATGCAGAAGCGCAGTTCAATTTCGACCGCTGGTTCGGTATCGTTGCTGACTTCGGAGGTCAGTATGGAACACCCATCACTGCCTCCGGTACTGTTTCCGGATTGCCTTCCATGAGCCGGTATTCGTTTCTGGCAGGACCTGTGATTTCCTACCGGGCCAAAGCGAAAATCACTCCCTTCGTACACGCCCTGTTTGGCTATGATCGAGCTAGCCTGAGTGCGAGCACCATCACCGGCACCTCGTCTCCGGTGACTTCTTTCGCCAGCACGTACACCGATTTTGCAATCGCTCTGGGAGGTGGACTCGACTACAAGCTATCGCGCCATTTTGATTTGCGAGTGGGACAGTTGGACTACTTCCGTACCAGTCTCGATCTGAACTCGTTGTACGGAAGCGCCTACGGCCCTGGCCGCTTCCAGGGCCTGGCAACCCACGAAAACAATCTGCGATTCTCCACCGGAATCGTTCTACGGTTTTGACCGCTGCTTATGGCAATCCGAACGCATAGAGGGCGCTGCCCGCGGCGATGGCAACGTATTCCTTTCCATCCACAGCAAAGGCTATGGGCGCGGCATAGACGGCGCCACCCATCTGGAAGTGCCAGAGCGCTTTGCCGGTGGCCGCGTCCAGGGCGATGAAGTTTCCTTCTGCGTCGCCGGTGAACACCAGGCCGCCCGCAGTTGACAGCACGCCCGACCATGTCGGCGAGGTGTGCTCGAACTTCCACTTGATCGCTCCGGTTGCGGGATCAATCGCCTTTAGAAATCCGCGATAAGGCTCAGCCTCTTCCGAGGGAAAATACGCGCTGCCATAATACGCGTGGCCGGCTTCGTAGGGCTGTGGCGCAGTACTGAAAATATCGCACTGATCGCGGGCCGTGACATAGAACAGCGCAGTTTGCGGATCGTAGGTTGGAGCCATGAAGTTGGTTGTCCCCAGCGCTCCTGGACAAACCGTGTGCCCCTCGAGCGTAGGCGATGCTTCCTTCTGGGCAACGGGGCGGCCTTCTGAATCTTTAGTATCGCTCCACGTGACTTTGCCGTAGGCGTTTGCCGAAATCAGTTTGCCGGTCGAGTGATCGAGCACGTAGAAGAAACCGTTACGGTTGGCCTGCGCGATCAGATGTTTTCCGCCGGCATCAATCATCACCGGTACCTGCGTCGCGTCCCAGTCATGCTCGTCATGCTTGGTGAACTGGAAATGCCAGTTCATCTTGCCCGTATCAGCATTCAGAGCGAGTAGGCTGTTGCTGTACAGATTATCCCCGGCGCGCCCTGCGCCCCGGTTCGAGGGCGACGGATTCCCCGTGGGCCAGAAAATCTGATTCGTTGCGGCGTCGTAGGTTCCGGTATTCCACGCCGGCGCGCCGCCAATCTTCCACGAATCGCCTTCCCAGGTTTCATGCCCCGCCTCGCCGGGACCGGGCACGGTGTAGAAGCGCCATTTGCGCTCGTCGGTGGTGGCGTCGTAAGCGTCGAGAAATCCGCGGATGCCGTACTCACCACCGGAAACGCCAATCACCACAAGATTTTTCACCGCGAGCGGCGCGACCGTGAAGCTGTAGCCCGTGCGATAATCCGCCGCAACCACGTCCCAAACTACATTCCCTGTTTTCGCATCGAGCGCGATTACGTGGGCATCGAGCGTTCCCAGGAAGACCTTGTCACCTAAAATGGCGAGTCCGCGATTCACCCGCCCGCAGCATGGACGAATGTCTCCCGGCAGCGCATGCTGATACATCCAGATTGGCCGGCCCGTGCGCGCATCCAGAGCGAAGGCCCGGTCATCTTGCGCCGTGGCGTAGAGAATGCCGTCCACAACTAAAGGCGTAGTCTCGATCTTTCCCGTCGCTCCCGTCTGGTATACCCACTTCGCCGCCAGCGTATGCGCATTCGAGGCGTTGACCTGATCGAGCGAACTGAAGCGCCGTCCCGCATAATCGCCGGAGTATGTCAGCCAATTCTGCGGCTCCTTGCCGGAATTTAGCAGCCGCTCGAATGTAACCTGGGCGCGAGCGACCGAGCAGAAGAAACCACAAGCGAGCAGGACCAGCAAAACGCACTTCGAGAACCCAATGAATACGTGGAAGAGCGGCGCTTCAGCGCCGCGTTGAGACATCTGAGTCACGGGCTTTAGCCCCCGTCCACAAGGCCTGAAGGCTGTCTCTGTTTTAAGTGCACGGGACGCGGCCCTGAAAGGGCCGCTCTTCCACGGTTGCGCGGGCGCCTCAACAGAACGGCGATTTCGTATCCCAGCCTTGTGCCGGTCTTGCCGCGTCATTTCGCACCTACGCTGATCAGATAGGCCACAATGTCGTCGAGATCCTTGTGGCTTAAGAGGTCCGGCTTGTAGACCGGCATCAACGATTCGCGGCTCTTCGTGAAGGAGCGCAGCTTATCTTTTTCCAGCAGATAAATCTGCTCGCTCGCGTCCATCATCTGAACGCTGAAGTTGTCTTCGTTCAGGGCCACACCTTTGATTTCCTTTCCGTCAGCGGTCACAACGGTAAGGGTCTCGTATTCCTGGGGAAACTCTTTTGTGGCCTCGGTTAATCCCCAAGCCAGCCGCTGGCTGGGGTTGCGTACTGAATCGATAATCGCTTCTCTCGTCCGCGACCCGCCTACCGCGGTGAGTTCCGGGCCCAACCTCCCACCCTTGCCTTCCACTGTATGGCAGAGCGAGCAATTCGCGTCGCCATAAAAAAGCTGTTTGCCGTGATCGGCATTGCCGGCGGGAGTGGCCGGCGCTTTTACCTCGATGCTGCGGATGTAAGTAATGATCTGCCAGATTTCTTCATCGGTCATACCCACGCCCTGGCCGTTGGTGCCGTTGGCGGGCATCACAGTTCCGGGGATGCCGTTGCTGATCACCTGGAATATTTCGGCGTCGTTGTGCGTGTGTTTCTTCTGCGCCCGCGTCAGGTCAGGACCGCGCCCGCCGCCGTGCGCGCCCAGTCCGTGGCAAAGCGCGCAGTTGATGCGGAATTCGTATTCGCCCGCCTTCGCGGCTTTGGGATCACCAGCATAAGGATTGCGGTCATCAGCCGTGCACACGGTTGCATACGCGATTAGCACGAGCCATGCGATCAGGGCAGAAGTCGTCACCGGCCGCAAAAATTTTCGCAGGATCGAATACATAAGCCATCCAGTTTACGGAATGTGCCGCATTCTACGCCAACCAGTCGCAGCCGTGCCAAGCGGTTCAACAAGATTGCCACACCTGATCGGCCAAATAGCAAGTCTTTTGTAAAGCCTCCCCGGTCGTACATGGCCGCCGGGCATCTGTGACTGGTACTTCCGGCTACCTATACTGGAGATTCCCTCAGTTCATGCCGATCTTTCCCTAAGATCGGGGACTTTTTAAATGTAGGTCCGTAAGTCGCTGATAGCTCAACCCTTCCAATGGAAGGCGTCAGGTTGCGAGAGGCCCAGATGGGCCAGCACGCGATAGGCGAACTCGCGGGCCATGTCATCTAAGCTTGGCGGCCGGTAATAGAAGGCCGGGATGAGCGGAAAGATGGTTGCCCCGGCATCGGCGGCCCGGTACAGGTTGCGTATGTGAATTTTGTGGAGCGGCGTTTCGCGCACGCAGAGCACCAGCGGACGCTTCTCTTTGAGGCAGACGTCGGCGGCGCGCTCGATAAGGTGTGAGGCGACGCCGTTAGCGATGCGGGCCAAAGTGCCCACGCTGCACGGGATCACGATCATGGCATCGGCGGGATAAGAACCGCTGGCCACGTTAGCCCCGATGTCGGCGTTCGATTGCTCTTTAATCTTGATTTTGGACGAACGGGTTGCAGCGGCTGAAGTTCTTGCCGACTTTGGCGAACGTTTTTCGGGGCCCAAGATCTGCT
>WNFC01010194.1_pt1 | contig 20764 bp, 18 predicted proteins | sample 5400541 | NCBI WGS metagenome assembly WNFC01 (sample SAMN13153342, study PRJNA577476) | soil metagenome | isolation source: 120 cm saprolite under Douglas fir tree site 2 hole 2 replicate 1 | place: USA:California | collected 2015-04-18
TACCCTCGCGCCGCGGCTCTTACCCCGAACTCCATCTCCTGCGTCTTGTCATACGGCGTGCGTACCAGGAGCACCGGGAATTTACCCTCCGCCTTCGGCCGATAAATGTCCGCCCGCAGCTTTGTGCCATCGCGCATCACCGCCGTGGCATTGTGCTCCACCGTGACGCCATAGCTTTCCGCCCAAGCAGTTCCCGGCATCAGCACAAATAGCAGAAACGCAATCGAAACGCCGGCGGCCCGGCTCCAAACGTTCTCGCTCGTTTCTTGTTCCCCTCTCATGGTCCCTCCTCGATCAACTTGGTGCGGCGAGTCTTGGCGATAACTCTTGACGGCTGACACCTGCATATTGCCCCTCAAGAGTCGAGGAGCCTAGGGCGCGCGTCAAGCATTGTCAAGCGAAGCCGCAACGTTGCCGCGCGGGCTCTCAAGTTGCTGGCCATTCCGGCGCATTGCTACAATGACAACGCAATAGCCGCGACGGAACCGGACGCATCCCGCAATCGCGCCCGCAACACAAACAAGTCACCGCGCAGCACGCAGCGAGGAGCACGCATGGCCGGATACAGCGGCGTCGACTTCATCGACTTTGACTCGCAACTCAATGACGAAGAGAAGCTGGTGCGCCAGACTGCCCGCCAATTCGTCGAAAACGAAGTCATTCCCATCATCGAAAAGCACAGCCGCGAAGGAACATTCCCCCGCCACCTCGTTCCGCAACTCGGCGAACTCGGATTTTTCGGCGCAAATCTGCAGGGCTACGGCTGCGCCGGAATGTCCAACGTCGCCTACGGCCTCGTCACTCAGGAATTAGAGCGCGGCGATTCCGGTCTGCGCAGCTTCGTCTCCGTGCAGAGCGCGCTGGTGATGTATCCCATCTACGCTTACGGCAGCGACGCGCAAAAAGACAAGTGGCTTCCACTTCTCCAGCAAGGTAAAGCCATCGGCTGCTTCGGCCTCACCGAGCCGCAATTCGGCTCCAATCCCGGCGGCATGCTGACCCGCGCCGTGAAAAAAGGCAGCAAGTACGTTTTGAACGGCGAAAAAATGTGGATTACCAGCGGCTCCATCGCCGATATCGCCGTCGTGTGGGCCAAATGCGAAGACGAAAAAATTCGCGGTTTCCTGGTGGAAAAAGGCACGCCCGGCTTCAAAGCTTGGGACGTCCACGGCAAATGGTCGCTGCGCGCCTCGGTAACCTCCGGCTTGTCTTTCTCCGACTGCGAAATCCCCGCGGGAAATTTACTGCCCAACGTTGTGGGCCTGAAAGGCCCGCTCGGCTGCCTCAACCAAGCCCGCTACGGCATCGGCTGGGGCGCCCTCGGCGCGGCCATGGCCTGCTACGACACCGCGCTGCAATACGCCAAAACGCGCAGGCAATTTGCCAACAAACCCATCGCTTCGCACCAGCTCGTGCAGGAAAAACTGGCCTGGATGATCACCGAAATCGTGAAGGGGCAACTCCTCGCCCTCCACGTCGGCCGCCTGAAAGACAAAAACAAGGTCGATCCGTCGCATATCTCCATGCTGAAGATGAACAATGTCGCCATCGCTCTCGACACCGCGCGCAAAGCCCGCGACATTCTCGGCGCCAACGGCATCGTCGACGACTACCCCATCATGCGCCACATGAACAACCTCGAGAGCGTCTCCACTTACGAAGGCACCAACGACATCCACAAGCTCGTAATCGGCGAGCGCATCACCGGCATCCCCGCCTTCGTTTAGATGACTCTCCCAACAATGGATTTCTCGAAATCCGCAGCGCCAATTCCTGTATCTTGTAGGGGCGCAGCACTGCTGCGCCCCTTTTGGAGCAAATCAATGCGTCTTGGCCACAACCGTTTTTCATTGTTTTTCTGTATCGCGCTCTTTCTGCTGATTCCCTTTGCGTCGTTCTCTTCACACGCCCAGCGCAAAGCCCCTCCTGATCCCGCGCGCCCTAAAATCCGCGCCATCACCGCCTTCATCAACCTCGATCGCACTCAATATCAACAACAAATCGCCGACGCCATGACCATGCTCAAGCGCGCCCGCACCATCTTCGAATCCCGCGACTACGAAGTCGAAACTATTCGCATCTCCACGCAACCCTTCGCCGAGTACACCAAGGGACTCACCTCCGAGCAAGCTCTGGCGTTTTTCAAAAACTACGACGCACTCGCCACGCAAGACAAATTCGCCGCCTCCATCGGCCCGGCCATGTTCCATGCCGACGACCCCGAATCGCAGGCCGACCTCCTGGTCGACGTCTTCAAGAACACAAAGTCCATCAACGCCAGCCTGGTCGTCGCTGATGAAAACGGCGTGCGCTGGCCCTCCGTGGGCGCAGCGGCTCGCGCCATGCAAAAGCTTTCGGCCACCGAGCACAGCCAGGCCAATTTCAGTTTCTCCGCGATTGCTCTGGTGCCTCCTCTGACGCCCTTCTTCCCCGGCTCCTACCACACCGGCTTCGGCCACCAGTTCGCTATCGCCCTCGAATCCGCCAACACCGTAGCCGCCGCCTTCCAAGGCGCACCAGATTTGGCCACCGCGCGCCGTCGGCTCACCGAGCGTTTGGGCAGCGATGCGTTTGCCGTCGAAGCCCTCGCCGGCCGCGTCGACCAGGACACCGGCTGGACCTACATGGGCATCGATCTCTCTCCCGCGCCCTTGAAGAATGTCTCGATTGCCGCAGCCCTCGAGACTCTAACGGGGCAGCCCATCGGTTCTCCCGGCACGCTGACCGGCGCCGCTACCATCACCGCCGCCATCCGCGACATTCAGGTGAAGCAGACCGGCTATTCCGGCCTGATGCTTCCAATCCTCGAAGATTCTCGCCTCGCCCAGCGCTGGAGCGAAGGCCGCATCTCTCTCGACGCCTTGCTGAGCTACAGCGCTGTCTGCGGCACCGGCCTCGACACCGTCCCGCTCCCCGGCGACATCACCGAGCAACAACTCGAGCTGATCATCGGAGACATGGCCAGCCTCGCCGTCAAATGGCACAAGCCCCTCTCCGCCAGGCTCCTGCCCGTTGCAGGGAAAAAAGCCGGCGACACGACCGAGTTCGACGATCCATTTCTAGTCAACGCCACGCTGCAGCCCATCGGCGGCAAGAACCAATGAGGAGAGACCTGTCGGCGTGCGCGTCCCGGGCTTCCTAAGACTCAATTCTTTTTTTGCTCCAGCTCCACCCACCGCGCATAAAGCTGATCGATCGTCCTCTGCGCCGCGTCCATTTCCATCGACGCCGCGTGCAGGCGTGCGCCGTCGCTCATAATCGCCACCTCCTGCAGCACATCATGTTTCGCCTGCAGTTCCCTCTCTGCGTCCGCGATGCGCTGCTCAATCGTTTCCAGTTCCCGCGCCTCTTTATACGAGAATTTTTTCTTGGTCAACGATGACTTGGGCGCATTTGCGATTCCGCTGGGGCTCTGCGTTTCGACGGACAGGTTGATTTTGCCGGCTGCCAGTCGCGAGCGCTGCCAAGCCTCCCATTGCGAGTAGTCGGCAAAACGTTCCGCGCCACCAAGGCCGTCAAGCCCCAACACGACGGTCGAGACTCGGTCGAGCATGTAGCGATCGTGTGTGACAAGCACCAAGGCGCCCCGGTATTCCAGAAGGCTCTCCTCCAGCACCTCCAACGTGGGGATATCCAGATCATTGGTGGGCTCGTCCAGCAGCAGGACGTCGGCCGGTTGCAGCATGAGCTGCGCGATCAACACGCGGGCGCGCTCGCCGCCAGAAAGCCGCCCGATGCGTTGATTCAAGTTTTCTCCCGTGAACAGTCGAAGTACACGATGCGCAAGGACTCCGCTTGGCGCATGCTGCCCCGCGTGGGCTTCAGTTCGCCTTTTAGTAGCCGCAGCAACGTCGTCTTCCCGCTGCCATTTGGACCCACCAGCCCGACGCGCATCCCTGAGGTGATGATGAAATGAATATCGCCAAAAAGCGTGCGCTCGCCCATCGCATAACTCACGCCATCGAGCGTGAGCAATTGCTTGGTTTGCCGGTCGGAGGCGGAGAAATCGATTTTCGCGCTCGTGCTGCGCGTGCGCGCGTTCATTTCCGCCAGTTCACCGATCATTTCGTGCGCTTTATCGATCCGCGCTTTCGATTTCGTGGTCCGCGCTTTGGGACCCCGGCGCAGCCAATCGATTTCGGTATGCACTCGATTCTCCAGCGCCTCTTGCCGGTTTCGCTGCGCGTGGAGATAGAGCTCTTTGGCTTCCAGGAATGTGCTGTAGTTTCCCGAAACGCGCAGCGCCCCATCTTCATAGGCAGGGTTGAGTTCGACAATTTCGTTGGCCACGTTTTCCAGAAAATAGCGGTCGTGGCTCACCACCACGCTAGCGAATGTCGCATTCTGCAACAGCGTTTCCAGCCACTTGATACCGGCAAGATCCAGGTGGTTGGTCGGTTCGTCGAGAAGCAGAATGTCCGGCTTCTGCACCAGCGCCTCGACTATCGCCAGGCGCTTGCGCCAGCCGCCCGACAGCGCTGCCGCGTCGGCGTCGAGATCGGTAAAGCCAGCGCGTCCCAGGATTTCTGCAATGCGCGTTAGTCGTTCCGCGTTCGGGATTCTTGCTTGATCCAGCGCCTTGTCGATTACCGATCGAATCGTTTCGCCGCCCGCGAACTCCGATATCTGCAGCACGCAACGGACCCGCGTGCCTTTGCGGATCGCCACATCTCCGCTGTCCGGACTTACCCGGCCGTGCAGCATCTCCAGCAGCGTCGATTTGCCGGAACCGTTAGGCCCGATGACGCCGATGCGGTCCCCTTCCGACACCGTGAAAGAGATATCTCGAAATAGCGGAGCGGCCCCGTATCGTTTGGATAGTCCTTGTGCGCTGATGATCGGTGGCAAGTTGCTTGATGTTCTCCTGGAACCAGGGTCCGTTAAGAATACCAGTAGCCGCGATGGGATACGAAGCTGGTTGAATCCGCCCTCGGCGCTTGCGAGCGCAGCGCTGTGCTAAACTTGAGCTAGATGCACCCTGCGATTCCGCGCCTTCTTGAGCTCCAAACCATCGACCAGCACATTGCCGCGTTGCGCGCGGAGCTGGACGCTTTCCCCAAGCGCGTTCGCGAGGCCGACCTGAAACTGACCGGCGCGCGCAATGCCGTCACCGCCGCCCGCGAAGCCCACACCCACAGCCTTACCGAGCGCAAGAAATTCGAGCTCGACGTGCAGCAGTGGAAGGACCGTGCCAAGAAATATCGCGAGCAGAGCGGCGCGGTAAAAACCAACGAAGCCTACAAAGCGCTGCAGCACGAAATCACCAATGCCGAAGCGGAAGTCGCCAAAGCCGAAGACCGCCAGCTCGAAATCATGATGGCTGGGGAAGATTCCGAGCGCCGCTTGAAGTCCGCGGAAACCGCGCTCAAGCAAGCGGAGCAATCCATCGCCGCCGAACGTAAGGAGCTGCACACCCAGCACGCCGCAAAGAAAAAAGATCTGGACGCGGCACTCGCCGAGCGCGAGCCCGCCATCGCACCCATCCCCGAAGATTTGCGCGTTCTCTACGAGCGCATCGCCAAGCGCCACCACGGCGTAGCGCTTGCCGAAGCCCGCGACGGCCAGTGCCGCGGCTGCGGCATGCGCGTCCTGCCGCACATTCTCCAGCAACTCATCCAGGACGCCAACGATGAACTCTTTCGTTGCGAAAGCTGCGGGTTGATTCTGTATTCGCTCGAACCCATTCCCGCACCAAATCCGGAAACCGGCTCCGGCAGCGCCGCTTCCTCCGCATCCAGCTCGTCGTGATCTCCAAGCCCCCATCCGCAAATCGCGGCGCCAGACTTTTCGCCGATGCCGCCACCGAATCAAATGCGCCGACCGCCGCGTACCGCGCGAATATCGACGGCGGCTCGCGCGGCAATCCCGGCCCCGCCTCCTATGGCGTAGTAATTCGCGATCCGCGCGGCGAAGTCGTCGCCAAGCTCAAAAAATATATCGGCCGCATGACCAACAACGTCGCCGAATACTACGCCCTGATCGCCGCCCTCGATTACGCCCAGTCCCACGGCATCCGCGCCCTGCGCGTGGAAAGCGATTCCGAGCTGCTCGTCCGCCAGATGCGCGGCCAGTACAAAGTGAAAAGCGCGGAGCTCCGCCCGCTGTTCGAACGCGCCCGCAAAATGGCCCAATCCTTTGCTTCCTTCAAAATCGAGCACGTCTATCGCGAACAAAACGCCGAAGCCGACGCCCTCGCCAACCAAGCTCTGGACGAAACCTCAGGCGCACCAGCACGAACGAAGCCGGATGCCCCGGCAACAAAGCCGCAGCCTCCCCAGCCGCGCAAAGTCCGCGCTCACGTCCGCAATGGCGCGCTAGTCCCCATCGACCCCCTCGATTTACCCGAGGACTCAGAAGTAGAGATTCTGGTGCGCCCACTCGCGAAGAGCTGAGCGCAAGCCGCGCGCGCCCACTCGCGAAGAGCTGAGCGCAAGCCGCGCGCGCTGCGTCACGCGCAGGTGCTTTTTGGAGTGCGGCAGTCTTGTTTATCCTGAGTCTCGAAGGGCTGCCGCTTTCACAGCGCCAGTCCCACCCAGCTCCCGCAAATCGCTCGGTTCGCAGTGGGCTCATTCATAGCGCAGCGCATTCATGGGATCCACGCGCGAAGCGCGATACGCTGGAATGTAGCTGGCGACCAAAGCCACCACGGCCAAAAATCCTGCTGCGCTAAACAGCGTGAGCGGATCGTTGGCTTCCAATCCATACAGCAGCGAGTTGGCCCCTTTTGCCGCGGCCATGGCCAGCACTAGGCCTCCGCCAACACCCACGCCCAGCAGCGGCGTGGCCACCATGTACGAAATCAAGCCGTATAGTCCGATCATTGCCAGCAGCGCCGCCAGCGCCCCAAAAAATCCGGACAGCACGGCCATCAGGCGCTCGCGGTTCAGGCCGTTCTCAATCTCCGTTTGGAAAACATGGAACTCCGTCTTGATTGCCGGACTTATCTGACCAATTTTTTCTTTCACTGCGGTAATCGCCACGGACGGAGGCGAAGAGAATCGTATGAACAGGACGGCCCAAGGACGCACGTCGGGAAACTGGTCGGCCGGGGCAAAAACCATCGGCGGGGCCGGTTCGCGCAGGTCGGTGTATTTTGTATCTTTAACAACCCCGACAATTTCATATTCTGTCTGCGGATAACCGCTCTCAGCGTTTGTGCGTATGGCTTTTCCGATTGCACTCATGCCAGCCAGATACCTGCGCACAAAGGCCTCGTTGACCACTGCTACGTGTGGAGATGTTTGGGTGTCACGGTCGTTGAACCCGCGCCCGGTCAGAAGAGGAATTTGCATGGTGTCGAAGTATTCCGGGCTGACCCAGGCGAACTTGGATCCGCCCTCAGCGCCATTCACACGCACCCCGAGGTTCCAAGTGCTGCTGGGGTTCAAAGGAATGTGCGTCGACGTGGCGGACGATTCCACCTGCGGCACCGTTTTTACCGCCACCAGCAAATCACGGATAAAGGGCACGTATCGCTCAGGCGGCAAGGCCAGGCGTTGTAAGTCCACGTACGTAAGCAGAATTCCTCTTTCGCGAAAACCTGGGTCGAGCGTCACGAGGTTCCAGAAGCTCCTCGCAAACAGCAGCGCGCCGACGAGCAGCACCACCGAAACTGCAATTTGGGAGACAACCAGCAGGCGCTGAAAGGAGAAGCGTTCGCGGCCTGTCGTCGTTCCGCGGCTTCCACTCTTCAATGCCACCCCAGGTTCTACACGCGAAGACCGAAACGCAGGGATCAGCGCGACGAAAGCGCATGTCGAAATCGTCAGAGCACCCGCGAAAAGAAGCACCCGCCACTCCAGACTGATGCCCAGCTGGATGGGATTGTTTCCCGTGTTGAGAAAGTGCACCAAGCTCCTGGAGAATATTTCCGCCAAGGCAATACCCAAAACCGTACCTCCTCCAGCAAGTACAAATCCTTCCGACAACAATTGCCGGATCAGCCTCCAGCGCGAAGCTCCGAGCGCCAACCGTACGGCCATCTCCCGCTCGCGCGTGCTCGCCCGGGCAAGCATGAGATTCGCGAGGTTTGCGCAGGCGATGAGTAGCACCAATCCGGTAGTACCGAGCAACAGCCAGAGCGAAGTGTCGTAAGTTTGACGCAGCCAACTAATGCCCTTTCCTCCGGGATAAGCGGCGAGCCTGAAGTTCTTGTAGATATTGAGCGACGTGGAGTTGTAGCCGGTGGGTAGTGTGTTTTCAATGAGGCCCGGGCTCATGGCGCCGAGTTGCGATGAGGCTTGCTCGAGCGTCACGCCCTGCTTCAGGCGGCCCACGACGTGCAGCCAGAAATAGTCGCTGCGGGTCGTTGTTAGAGCGGCCGGAGCGTAGGTGGTCAAGGAACAGAATGGCACCGCAATGTCAAAGCCTTTTCCGACTTCCAGGCCGAAAAAGCTGCGTGGTGTTACGCCAATTACTTGCGTAGAATGTCCCTCGATTATCAGCCGGCTTCCGATTGCTGAATCTTGCTCTCCAAATTCGCTCTGCCACAATGCGTAGCTGATGACCACGCCGGGTAGCCCGCAATTTGGCCGGTCATCCTCCTCTGTAAACATGCGTCCCCTAAGCGGGCGCACACCTAAGACGGAAAACATCTCGCCGCTGACCCAGAGTATTTGCGCGCGCCTTTCCTGCGCGCCCTCGCCGAGCGATACCCAGCCGCTCTGGGCCCAGGCAAAGACACCCGAGAAGGACTGCTGGTGTAGCCGAATCTGCTCCCACATCGGGTAGCTGAGCGTCGTGTCATAGTCGCCGGAAGTGATTCCGAAGCCTCGCGTCCCGCTTTTTATGCGCACCGCCGCGAGCGTCGCGGGGCTGGCAACCGGCAAGCTGCGCAGCCGCACTGCATCCAGCAACTGGAAGATGGCGGCGTTGGCGCCGATGCCCAGCGCCAGGGTGAGCACCGCGGTGACCGTGAATCCCCAACTCTTGCGCAGGGTGCGCAGCGCGAAGCGGACATCTTGCAGCAGATACTCGGAGCGCCATTGATTGCGCCGCCGGTCTGTTCCGCGGTCCGTGCGCGAGTCGGTGCGCTGACTGCTTGCGTCCGCGTTTTGGTTGGAAGGGTTGCGAACTTGCTCAGCCATCCGAGTGCTTGCCCCAGTTAAGCGGAAGGATGCAGCACCGTATTATCTCATACTACTTAACTTTTTGGTATGCAGTGGCGAGCGCGCTTTTTCCTTTTGGTTAAGAGCCAGTTTATGGAGGTTTTAGATTCTCCTGATTTTTTATTTTAGGGCGTAGGAGCGGTAGAGGGTGTCGCGCTGCGCGGGGATGAAGCCCGCGTCGGAGATAATGCGGCGGAGTTCGCTTTCGTTGGTGCGATTTCTTACGCCGGCGGCGAAGACTACGTTTTCTTCGATCAGGATGCTGCCGACGTCATCGGCGCCGAATTGCAGGCCTATTTGGCAGACTTTGATTCCGGGGGTGAGCCAACTGGACTGGATGTGGTCGATGTTGTCGAGATAAGCGCTCGAAGTGGTTGACGCGGTGGCGCAGTTCCTCGCCGCAGCCGAACATCATCGTCGCGGTAGTGCGCAGCCCGAGCGAATGCGCGATGCGATGAACTTCTTCCCAATCGTCGCTGGTACATTTCAGGCGCGCGATCTTGGAGCGGACTTCGTCATCGAGAATTTCCGCGCCGCCGCCGGGGATGGATTGCAGACCGGCGTCCATCAGCCGCTGGATGGTTTCGCGCACGCTGATTTCGGAAACCTCCGCGATGCACAGAATTTCCGGCGCGGAGAAACAGTGCAGATGCACCTGCGGGAAGCGCGCTTTCAGGGAGCCCAGCAGATTTTCGTAGTAGCCGATTTGCAGGTCGGGATGCAAGCCGCCTTGCAGCAGAATGCCGGTGCCGCCCAGCTCCAGCATCTCTTCAATTTTTTTGTAGATGGTTTCAAAGGAGAGGATGTAGCCGTCTTTGGCGCCGAGCGGCCGGTAAAAGGCGCAGAAGGAACAATACTCGGTGCAGAAGTTGGTGTAATTGATGTTGCGATCGATCTGGTAAGTGACCACGCGCGGATCGTTCTTCGCCAGGCGCATCTGGTGCGCCTCCATGCCGATGCCGACGAGGTCGTCGGATTCGAGCATCTCGATCGCTTGCTGTTTGGTCAGTCCCACGTTTGGTTCCCTTTACGAAGCTCCTATTCTAGCCGCAATGCGGCCTGAAACGGTAAAGCGTCGCCGTTGGCGAAGGGTGCGAAGAATTTGAAACCGACAAAGATCGGGATTCACCACAGAGGGCATAGAGCACACAGAGAAAATGGTCCTTCTTCGCGTGGGAGCTGAAGCTCCCACCTCCTAAAGAGAGGAACCTGCGCGGAGTGACGCATCCCGTAAAACCGTTCGGGACGCAGAAGGCCCGCCAACGGTGCTTGCGGAGGATTAACGGTCGCCCCAGCTCCCGACGGGGACTATCTGGCTGGCCTTGAGCTTGACGGCATTCACGGTATGCGATTCCACAAGTTGCCTTTGCAATTTGGCGATGCGCTCGGCGCGCTGATCATAAAGTTGGAGATCAGCGATGGTCCAGCCTCTACCGGTATTGAAGGCCGTTGGTTCCACCAATGGCAACTGCGCTTTGTAGAGTCCCGCCAACTCATTGGAAATCTTTAGCCGGTCTGCGGTCAGCATGGGGTCCTCCATTCACGTAAGCGCTCCGCTGAGGTTCAACATTTCTTCACACAGATTCCCGCGGATGCGGTTGGCGTTTTCCAGCTCAACTAATTCCAATCGCGACAGGAGGTTCGTTACCTGTCGCTTCTGACGAGAAGGGTGCTTCAGACGAGAAGGGGCTGGCGCGATATCGCCAGCCCCTTGCTGCTACTTCGTCGTCGGTCCGGCTCTCTTAACGAGCGCTAAGCCGCCGCCGCCATCGCATGCGTTCCCATTGCATGCGTTCCCTCAGCCGCCACTGCATGCGTCCCCACATTCACCTTGATCTGCTTGGGCTTCGCCTCTTCGCGCTTCGGTATGCTCAGCGTCAGCACACCATTCTGATAGTCGGCCTTGATGGCTTCCGAATTGACGGAGCTGGCCAGCGAGAAGCTGCGGCTGAACGAACCATAGGCGCGTTCGATGCGCAGATAGTTGTCGTCGTGCACCTTGGTCTCAAACTTGCGTTCGCCGCGAATGGTGAGGATGTTGTTTTCCACGCGGATGTCTAGGTCCTGCGGATTCACATCGGGCAGGTCGGCCTTAACGACCAATTCGTTCTCGGTCTCATAGATGTCGACGGCCGGGGCCCAAGGGGTCAAGTTCGACTCCTCGCCCGTAAGTCCTACGCCATCGCCAAATATGCGATTGATCTGTTCCTGCAGGGTGGTAGCCCCGCGGAACGGTTGTTCCCAACGATTCATTGTTCTCATTTTAGCCTCCACTTCACGTCTAGGCTGTCTGGAAGGCAATTTCAGGTAACTCGTGTCGACTTAGATTGCCGTTCGGCCTCTATCGGTATGTAACCAACGTAGGCCACTTAACTTACATTTGTCAAGTCTAATCTTAGGCATTATTCGTGACTTAATCCAGGGTGGTTAAGCATCGGCACGCAAAAGGCTTCGGTTGGGAGGACAGAAAAGAGGCGGCGGAAACCGATGCTCAGGGTAAACGAGATGAACTCGCCGCTACAAGGCTGGGGCACGTTTGACATAAGGGGTGAAAGCGATTCGGTATCACAAAAAGGGGACGGGTGCCCAGCTTGAGATCTTTGGAGGCACAGGCAGGGCACCCGAAGGTCAGCGAGGGTCGGCCTCGCTTCACTATGTCTATGAGAAAGCTAGCATTTGTAGAGAGAGCGAAACTGTCTCAAATGGGACACGCTTTATACCCGTCATTCCAGCGGAAGGGATGTGCTCCCACCTCCTAAAGAGCGGGAACTCTCCGCACGCCAGGTGCGTATCCGTAGAGGAACAGACGGAGCTGGGGGTGTGCGGATGAGAGACGTGATTGGCAATATTCGGTATGCGTTGCGACAGTTTCGGGCGTCGCCGGTGTTTACGGCGGCGGCGTTGCTTACGGTGGCTTTGGGAATTGGGGGAACCACGGCCATCTTCACGTTGATTGACGCGGTGATGCTGCGTTCCTTGCCGGTGACGGATCCCGGGCGGCTGTACCGGGTCGGTGAAGGCGATGATTGCTGCGTGGAGGGCGGACCGCAGGACCGGTGGGGAATGTTTTCTTATCCGCTGTACGAGCGGCTCAAGACGGAATCGCCGGAGTTCGAAGAGGTGGCCGCGTTCCAGGCGGGACGCGGGCGATTGAGCGTGCGGCGTGAAAGAGTGGAATCGACTTCGCGGCCGCTGCGATCGGAGTATGTCACCGGGAATTATTTTTCAACGCTTGGCGTGGGCGCATTCGGCGGGAGAGTGTTTACGCCGAGCGACGACCGGCCGGCGGCACAGCCGGTTGCGGTGCTCAGCCATCGCGTGTGGCAAGGCACGTATGGCAGCGATGCGTCCGTGGTTGGCGCGACCTTCGTTGTGGAGGGCCATCCCTTCACGGTGATCGGAGTCGCGCCGCCGGGATTTTTCGGGGAGACGCTGCGCAGTGACCCGCCGGACATCTGGATCCCGCTGCAACAGGAACCGATGATTGCGGGCGAGGGCGCGCTGCTGCATCAGTCTGTATCCGCATGGCTGCGCATGCTCGGGCGCTTGCGGCCGGGAGCTTCGATTGCGGGGATGGCGCCGCGCCTGACGGGAGTGCTGCGGCAATGGATGGTGAACGATTCCGGATACCCCTCGAACTGGATGCCGGACGTGATACGGCTTCTTCCGAAGCAGGTGATCAACGTGGTGCCGGCAGGCGCCGGCGTGGCGGAGATGAAGGAAGAGTACGGGCGGAGCCTGCAGATTTTGCTCGCGGTTTGCGGGCTGGTGCTGCTGATTGCGTGCGCCAACGTGGCGAATCTGATGCTGGCGCGCGGAGTAGCGCGGCGCGGGCAGATCGCGGTGCGCATGGCCATTGGCGCCACGCGTCGGCAGATCATTACGCAAGCGTTGACGGAGAGCATCCTGCTGGCCGTCGGCGGCGCGCTTGCCGGGCTCGTGGTGGCAGTGGGCGCTGCGCGGTTGCTGCTGGCGCTGGCGTTCCAGAGCGCGCATTTTCTTCCCATCAGCACCAGACCGTCGCTCATGGTGCTGGCGTTCGCGTTCGGGCTGGCACTGGTGACGGGAATTATTTTCGGCGCGGCGCCGGCATGGTTCGCCACGCGCACCGATCCGGTAGAGGCGTTGCGCGGATCGGGCCGGGGCACGAGCGATCGTTCGTCGTTCGCGCGCAAGGCGCTGCTGCTGGTGCAGGCGGCGTTCTCGGTGGTGCTGGTGGCTGGCGCGACCATGCTGGGGCGGAGCCTGAACAAGCTGGAGAATCAGGATTTCGGATATCAGGTGCAAGGGCGCGTGCTGGTGGAGCTGCACAATCCGCCGGCCAGCTACACGCCAGCCAAATTGGCGGCGCTGTATCGGCAGCTGGAAGAGCGGCTGAATCGTTTGCCAGGGGTGCAGGGGTCGGGGTTGGCGATGTATAACCCGCTCACGGATAACTGGGGCGAAATGGTCTTGGTGGCCGGCCATCCTGCTCCCAAAATGTCCGAGGAAGCGGGGGCGTCGTGGGACCGGGTGAGCGCGAATTATCTTCAAGACTTTGGCGTGGCGGTGCGGCGAGGGCGCGGCTTTACCGCGGCAGACAACGAGACCACCGAGCCGGTGGCGGTGGTGAACGAAGCGTTCGTGAAACGTTTTTTCAAGAGCGATGAGGACCCGCTGGACCAGCACTTCGGCATCGATATGCCGGAGAATGCCGGCACATACCGGATTGTGGGCGTGGTGCGCGACGCGAAGTTTGCGGGGTGGGGGTTGAGCAGGCCGGCGCGCCCGATGTTTTATGTGCCGCTGGCGCAGTACGTTGACTACAAGAACGACCTCATAAAGAAACTCGAATTGCGCTCGCATTTCATCGGCGGAATCATGCTGGTGACGAATGCGGCGCCGGGCAGGCTCGAGCCGCTGCTCAACGAGGCACTGGCGGAGGTGGATGCGAACCTGACGATGACCAGCGTCCGGACCATGCGGGAGCAAGTCGATTTCTCATTTGATCAGGAGCGCGCGGTGGCCAGCCTGGCCGGGTTGTTCGGGATTGTGGCGCTTCTGCTGGCCGCCATCGGACTTTACGGTGTCACTGCGTATACGGTTGCGCAGCGGACGCGGGAAATCGGGATACGCATGGCGCTGGGCGCGGAACGCACGAAAGTGGTGCAGCTTGTATTGGGAGGGGCGTCGAAGCGCGTTCTGGGCGGCCTGCTGCTGGGATTGCCGCTGGCGGTAGGCGCGGGGCGCCTGATCTCGAATCAGCTCTATGGGGTTTCCAGTTGGGACCCGCTCGCGCTCCTGGTGGCGACGAGCGCGCTCCCGGTGTCCGCGTTTGTCGCGGCCATAATTCCGGCCAGCAGGGCAGCGTCTATTTCGCCAATGAACGCACTGAGGAACGAGTAGCGCCGGCGTCCAACGTGGGAGCCCTTCGAGGCTCAGGATGAACGGGCGTAGGCGAAGTCGAGGTAGCGGGCGGGGGAGCTGGGGCCTGCGGCTATGGCGATCGGATTCAGGGGGCCGATCAGGCCCAGGGCGTGGCTGTAGTGGAAGAAGGATAGGAGGCCTTGCAGGTTTCGCTCGTCGAGCCCGTAGTCGATATTTTTTTCCAGGTATAGGCGCAGTTCGCGTTCGGGGAGCTGCATTTGCTGGGCGGCTTCGGCGCAGATCTCGGGGATTTGGCGGAGGCCGCAATCGCGGGAGGCGAGGAAGTCTTCGGCGAGCTCGGGGGTGAGAATTTCTGTACGCGCGGCCCAGACGGCGAGCACGGCGGGCTTTTCGGTAAGGTGCCACCACTCCTTGACGACGTCGTAGATGTGAAGCTGCGCCCCTTTTTGGAGTTGCGTGGGGAGGCCGATGGTGGCAGCGGTTGTGAGCCATTCTCCGTCGGGGCCGGGGCCGACATGGGTTTCCGCTGCGATCGCTATGCGCAGCGCTGCGTCGCCGATGACCAAGGCGGCGTCGGCGTTAGCGAGCATGTCGGCGACATTGTCGAAACAATCGCCATTGTGATCGAGAGGCGCGGGTTCCAAAAATTCGGGGGCCATCTGCCAGCGGCGGGCGGCGAGGATTTTGGTGAGCGCTTGCGTGCTGCGGGAGTTGGGGTCGAGCGCAATGCGGCGGGCTTGGCGGATGGGGAATTTGGAGATCAGCAGGAGGCTGCGCACGCGCTCCTGGGAGGCGATGGCCAGGCCAGGGAGGATGGTCAGGCCAGGGATGCGCTGGTACTCGATGGCGGGAATGATGGCGACGTCGGCGGCGCCGGCGCGGAGGGCTTCGGCGCATTGCGAGGGGACGGTGAAGGAGAGGTCGTACTTGCCCTGGAGGGCGCCGTGAGTGAAACCGCGGACGAGCGGCGCGGTGTTGAGATATTGCACGACGGAGATGCGGAGTTTGCTCACGGTCGGTTGTGCGAAGTCAGGAGCGGGCTGTTTCCTCAGCGCGCTGCTTTAGCTAAAGCTCCGACCCCCAAAACGCTTGCGGGGTCAGTATAGCAGACACGATTTTGCAGCGCGCGGCGCGGTTTTGTTGCAAGACTCTTGCGCCGCGCTGATAGCTGCGAATTTGGAGGCTTTGAAAAGGTCGAAGCGTTTGCTGTTGCTGGCGATTTTCGGATTTGGCTGTCGCGGATTTGTTCCGGGCGGGCAAGACCGTTGGGGTGGGTGCGTCGTCTATAGCGGTGGGAGGGGATGTCCATGAAGATGCGCACGGCGGTTTCCATGGTTGGGGCGAGTATCGCCTATGTTTTGTTGGTCTTGCCGATGGGACGGGTTCGGGCGCAAGCTCCCTCGGTCCCGGCGCCGCCTGCGCTGGCGGTTCCGGCTATGCCCGCGATTCCTGGTATGCCCGCGGTTCCAGCGATGCCTGCGGTTCCGGCTGAACCGGCGGCTCCAGCCGCGCCGGGATGGGGCGAGTTCGGGCGGGGCAGCTCTACGCACTGGGGCGATGGGCCGGCGGCGGATTGCTCCGATTTGCACATCCGGCTGGATGGCGAGCGGCCGACGATTCAGTCCGAAGAGCGGACGGTGAGCAAGGCGGAGGCTCCCGTCCTGCGGGTGCACGAAGTGGAAAACGGCGCCGTGCAGGTGCAGGGCTGGGATAAAGATGCATACTCGGTGACCGCATGCAAGGCGGCAGTGGGCGGCGATGCGGCGCGGCTGCTTTCGCAGATTAAGCTGACGGTGCAGGGCGGCGAGGTTTCGGTCAGCGGACCGCACGGCGACCGCGAGGATTGGACGGTGTACCTGCTGATTCGCACGCCGCGCTCGGCGGATATCGAAGTGACGGCGCATAACGGGCCGGTCAGTCTTTACAGCGTAAACGGGAAGATCACCACGCGAGCCACGAACGGGCCGATCAGCTTTTCCGGCACGAGCGGCAAGCTGCGGCTGCATACGCAGAACGGGCCGATTAGCGTGTCGCTCGGCGCGAATTGGGATGGGTCGGAGCTGGTGGCGGACGCGGTGAATGGACCGTTGACGCTACGCGTGCCGTCTGGATTCCGGTCGAGCTTCCTGGTGGAGTCGAACGGGCATTCGCCGATAAGCTGTCATGCGAGCATTTGCTCGGATGCGCGGAAGACCTGGGACGACGGGCATCGGCGGATTGAATACGGCAGCGGGTCGCCGGTGATCCGCCTATCGACCGAGAACGGACCGATTTCTGTAGCCGACTAGATCGCGCCGAATACCGGCTTGCCCGTAGTCTCGAGTGACGTACTATTGTTGCTGCTCGGCCGTGCGGCATTGATTCTCGCCGCACGTCTACGTGCGATTCAATAACTGTTCGATTTCGACCGTAAGCCCACCCGGTCCTGTTAGGTAGGCGGCGCGTGCGCCCCACGGTCGATCCTGCGGCGCCTCGATGGGTTCCGCGCCACGGCTTGTGATCAAACGATAGTCTGCATCGCAATCCTTACTATCAAACCCGATCGTGACTATACTATCGTCAGGCGCCGCATCGAGAATCACACCAAGGTCCCCGAATGGAAGCCATGCCATCCGCTCGTTGTTGAACACAGGGGTGATTTGCCACACTTTCTCGAACCAGCGGGTCGCCGCCTGCAAGTCGCGTACGCGGCAATGCACATGTGACATTTTCATCGAATCTCCTCTCGGTATGCTGGGATTCATAAGGGTCGTTATGGAGCTCTTGCAAGCCGGACGACCGTCAATTTGACCTTCTGAGAACGATTCATCGCGTGCCGAATAGTGGAGAACTGCTGCGAATCATTCCTTCGGCGCGCGCATACGTTTGGCGCGTTTGTGCCAGCCTTCGCTTCGCAACCACTCTTCCAGAGTCTGAAGACGGATTTCCGGATACGCTCGGCGAAGACCGGATATATCAGCTTTAAATCCCGCTTCATTGAACCAGCGGAACATCACGTAAAACTCTTTGCCCAAGATGAGCCGAACAAGCGGCAGGGGCAGCCTTTGAAACTTCACCGGCTTACCCAAGACGCGACTGAAGACTTTGGCCGCCTCGGAATTGGTCAGTTCGCTGCCCGCGATCTCCAGCTCTTTTCCAATGAATTCGGCTGGGCGCTCGAAAGCCAGAGCCACAAACGCTCCGATGTCGTCGGTGGCGATGGTTTGATAGGGCTTGTCAGCCCGGATGGGGTCGGCGAACTTGCCTTTCAGGATTCCGATTTCGACCTGATCGACGTAGTACATTTCCATGAATGCAGCGGGCCGGATCACCGTGGCCAGCAGACCCAGGCTTCGAATGTGTTTTTCGACTTCCCACTTGCTCTCCCAGTGTGGAATGCCGGTGTTCCGCTCCGCCCCGCCAACGGAACTGTAGACAAAATGTTTGACGCCAGCTTTTTTTGCCGCGTCGGCCACATTCTTGCCCTGCTGAACTTCGCGTTTAGCACCCACGGCCCAGAAGTCCTGAACGCTGTAGACGCCATAGACCCCGGCAGTAGCACGCGCGACCGACGCCGCATCCTCCAAGTCGCCTTGCACCACTTCCACGCCCTTCTGCGCTAAAGTCCGGGCAGCATGGCTTCCTGGGTCGCAAGTCAGTGCCCGCAGCTTCCATCCCTTTGACAGCATGTGGCGGATAACCGCGCCGCCCTGCCTGCCAGTTGCCCCCGTAACGAGAACGGTGTTGTTCTCATTCACCATCTCACACCCCTCCGCGTTCCATCGTGTGGCTGCCGGAGCATGCAAACCAAGGATGAGTCTGGGCCTATACCGCACCCTCATTTTTCAAATAAGGGCCCAGGCAGACCCAAGCCGCAGTCTCGAGCCGCATGCCGAAAATAGTACTAAGCTCCGCCGCTGATCTTTTTCATGCCCTCTAGAATCTTGGGGTTCTCGGACTGGATGCGCCCGTCCATGGCCACGTTTTCAGCTAGATATTCACGAAGGAAGATCAAGGTGTCCCCGATGTGATACGCCTCGTCAATCGCTTCGGTAAGCTTTTGAACCATTTTGCGCTTCGCCTCAGGGCGAATGTCCGGAGGGCTTCGATAAACAGAACCGGCATAAGAGACTCTCCTTTTTTCAAACGCTACGTTGTTGTCCGCAGGCGGCTGCCCAGGTTCCCTTTCATAGAACGTCCCGGTACAATGCTGAGTCCGGTCGCGATGGCCAGCGCCGGAACTCGGCAAAACATAGCCCGTCGCGATCCATTGCAGCGCGGTTAATACTGGAAGGCGAGACAGAAAACAAGTACAAAATCGAGCGAACCATGCTGCGCAATCTGTGTGTCAGGTCTATGATAGTTGTACCTATTCGTACAATTGAGAGGAGCCGGTGAAACCCATGAAGCGGCGATTTGTAAGGGGCGCCGACACCCGCCTGCGGATTATCCGCACGGCTGCCGACCTGTTTCACAAACAAGGAGCTCGTGCTACCAGCCCCGATGAAATTATTGAAGCTTCGAGAACCGGGAAGGGGCAGTTCTATCACTATTTCAGAAGCAAAGAAGGCCTGATCCACGAGGTGCTTCTGACCTATCTGGAGGAGATCAAGACAGCGGCCTCGCGCGTCAACTATGAGATCAATTCCTGGCGGGATTTGGAGAAGTGGTTTGCCGCCCAGGTCGAATTGCAAAAAAACTATGAAATGACTCGTGGCTGTCCATTCGGAACCTTAGGGAACGAAGTGACCGATAATGATGAATTAGTTCGACAGGACCTCAGTCTCATCTTTGAAGTTATCAAGAACAAGCTGGCTGCATTCTTCGTCAGAGAGAAGGCGAAGGGAAGGCTTGCCAAGCAGGCTAACGCCGAGCGTATGGCTGACTTTTGCATCGCTTCGATGCAAGGCGCCATGCTAATGGGCAAGATAAAAAGGAGTAGCCAAACGGTTGAAACAACCGTGCAAGAATCTTTAGCGCACCTCAAGAGCTATTTAGTCAACGCCTGAATCTTGAATGGGTGCGATCCTGGAATGGCGCTGGTGACAGCGAAGGCCGATTTCTGTAGCCGACTAGATGGCAGCGATGGCTGCGGCGCCGGGGATCTACATCGAGCCACTGGTGGCGTTCGGGCGCACGCTCGGTCGCCTGCCGCTGATCGATGGTTGCTACCGCCAGGTAACTACGGATGCCGGCAATTCCGTATTGCTGCGGCCGAACCTCCACCGTGAATCCGTTGATCGTCCCGTCATTTTCGTTGGTGAATCCGAATTCAAAATTGTAGCCATACGAACTGAATTTGCGTTTGTCGGTAAAAAGACGTTCCCCGAGGCGGTACCGGACGTACTGGTCGCGGTCCGTAACCACTCTATCCCCATGCTCGTCGATTAATTCCCAGGCTGAATTGATGCTGGCGTCCCACAGGCGCAATCCAAAACCCTGTCGAATGCGTCCTTGCCCGGAAAATAGGCAATCGTGCTTCCCATTCCGTGTGGTCCATCGAAGCGGTAGTGAATCCGTCCGGACTCATCGCTGAACATGCTGCTCACCTCCTGGCCCTTCGGAGAAGTTTCTCGCGCCTTCACTGCATAAGCTGCAACCTTGCCGTCCGCATCTTTCGGCCCTGGTTCGTAGCTGATGGTGAACCCCTTGTATTGACCCTTCAATAGCGCCTCTGGCACGCAATCCGTCCCTTGCGGGCCAAGCTGTTCGAGCGATTCCGGATAACCTGTTTCCGAGTGCGACGCGGCAAATTCCTGGCTGCACTTATCGATGGCGATCATGTCTGGCGCTAAAAACGACCGGGTCCAGCGCCCTCTCCCACGATACTTCAGACCTCTTCGCCGCCAGCAACGTCGCTGCTCCGATCACCCCGCACAGGAAACCGACGCCCACGGTGCTGAAAGCCCACTCGACCCTGAGCCTCCGGGCAAGGGAAATTGTGGCCGCGATGGCGAATCCCAGCGCGGGGACGAAGAACATCGAGACGTAGACCAGTCCGACCACCGATTCAGGCGTATACGCAAACAGCAGAAAAAAAGTGATCGTCCAATAAGAACCAATGACGATCACCGCGCAAACGGAGGACAAAACCGTTTGGCCTAACGCTCGAAAAAGCGGGCCGGCAAACCCTGGAACAAAAACCAATAAAGCTAGTTCGATTGCCCCGTGATGTGCACTGGCGTGCGGGCTGGCCTCCACGAGCACATATGTGGAAACTGCTAGCCCCGGTAGAAAAACCCAATAGGCTGGCGTCTTGGGAGGAGCGCTTCCCTCTGAGTTCCCAATGTTGGCGCTGCTGTTCGACATCA
>WNFC01002789.1_pt1 | contig 20760 bp, 23 predicted proteins | sample 5400541 | NCBI WGS metagenome assembly WNFC01 (sample SAMN13153342, study PRJNA577476) | soil metagenome | isolation source: 120 cm saprolite under Douglas fir tree site 2 hole 2 replicate 1 | place: USA:California | collected 2015-04-18
ATGCGTCTCGAAGGATGGCCGCGGGCGACGGCCGTGCAAGCCGCCATCCTTCGAGACGCGCGCAAGAGCGCGCTCCTCAGGATGAGGTCTGCGCGCGTAGATCCCAAACTGATTGGTTTCATGGAATCGGTCGTCTAGTTTACGCAGTCTGCGCAAAGCAGACTGCTATGGCCGGGCATGACGAAATCGGAAAAATCTCCACTCCCCCTGTCGGTTTGCGCCTCTCTCGTTCGTCCTTGGATTGTGCATCACCAATCCATCCAAGGAGACGCGCGATGAATATTCAAGGCAGCAAAACCACTGACGAAGCCGGCATTCGTAGCTTGATCGACCAGCGCGTAAAGGCGCTGTACGCGAAGGACGCCCAGGCGGTGATTACCTGTTTGGCGCCGGATCACGTCCCGTTCACGTTGGCGCCACCGCTGGTCTCGACCATGACCAGTGCGAAGGAATACGAGTCCTGGTTCGCGACGTGGCAAGGACCGATCGGCACCGAAATCTGCGACCTCGCGATTGCCGTGAGTGGCGATCTCGGCGTCAGCCACAGCCTCAATCTAATGACCGGCACCGCGGCGAGCGGACACGAGGTACCGCCAGACACTCAGCTTCCGCAAGGTCAACGGTGCCTGGAAGATTGCGCACGAACACACCTCGGTGCCGTTCTACATGGACGGCAGCTTCCGCGCTGCGACCGACCTGAAGCCCTAACATTCCGGACAACGATTCATTCAAGGAGAAAGCCATGCCGACAATTGCCGAGACCGCACCGGTCTCGAAACCCGCGCGCTGGACGGGCCGCGTTCTCAGTGGTCTCGTCGTTGTGTTCTTGCTGTTCGACGGCGCGGTCAAGCTGGTGCCATGGCCGATCGTCACGGAAACGATGGACAAGATCGGCTATGGTTCGAGCGAAAGTCTCGCGCGAACCCTCGGCGTCATTACCGTCGCCTGCACCGTCCTGCTGACCGGCTACCTCGGCGGCGCGATGGCATCGCATGTGCGGATCGGCAGCCCGTTGTTCACCCACACGCTGTTCGGGCTCTATCTGGGCTTGATGGTGTGGGGCGGGCTGTGGCTCCGCGACGGCAGCCTGCGCGACTTGATACCCTGGCGGCGTTGATTTGCCGCCCTGACAATTCACAAATAGGGAGTTTGCCATGTTCGAGATCATTGCCATCATCGCCGTCGTGCTTGCGATCGCCATCGCGATCCTGCTCATCCTCGCCGCGACCAAGCCGGATACGTTCACCGTGCGGCGCGCGACCACGGTCAAGGCGCCGCCCGAAAGAATCTTTCCGTTGATCAACGACTTTCATCAGTGGGGAACCTGGTCGCCTTACGAAACCAAGGATCCCGCGATGAAGCGCACTTACAGCGGGACTGCGAGCGGCAAGGGCGCGGTCTATGCATGGCAAGGCAACAAGAATGTCGGGTCCGGCCGCATGGAAATTCTCGACAGTTCGGTGCCTTCGAAAATCGTCATCAAGCTCGATTTCTTCGCGCCGTTCGAGGGCCACAACACCGCCGAGTTCACAATGCTGCCGCAGGGCGATGTCACCAACGTCACATGGCTCATGCATGGTCCAGTTCCGTTCATGGCGAAGATCATGCACGTGCTGATGAACATCGACCGCATGGTCGGCAAGGATTTTGAAATTGGTCTCGCCAACCTGAAACGGCTTACCGAGAAGTAACCCGATATTCGAAACATCAACCAGCAAGGAGCCAGCGATGCAGGTCAATCCCTATCTGTTCTACAACGGCAATTGCGAAGCCGCGCTCAAGTTTTACCAAAAAGTGCTGGGCGCCGAGATCGAGGCGATGCTGACCTATGAGGGCGGGCCGGAGGAGATGCCGACGCCGCCGGAATGGAAGAAGAAGATCATGCACGCCAAGATATCGATCGACGGCGAGGTGATCATGGCGTCCGACGCGTATCCCGGGCACTTCCACCAGCCGCAGGGCTTCTCGGTCTCACTGCAGGTCGAGGACCCCGCCGATGCCGAACGCAGGTTCAAGGCTCTGGCAGAGGGTGGCAGCGTCAACATGCCGTTTGGGAAGACCTTCTTCTCCAAGGGCTTCGGCATGTGCGTCGATCAATTCGGCATTCCCTGGATGGTCAACTGCCCGATGGAGCAATGATCGTCTACCGGCAGGCTGGATAGATCGCCGCGAGCTCGCGCCCGCGCAACAGCAGCAGGCGCGAGCTCAAGCCGCCGCGGCGGCGAATCCAGCCCTGTACTGGGGCCGGATAAGCCTCCAGCACAAGTTCGGATGCTTCCGGCTCGGCGTACATCCGGCCGCGCGCGTCGACCGACCGCGCCGCGTGAAAGCCCAGGATCGCCTTGCGCGTCACGCAGATGCGATCGCCAGGCACCATGCTCAGCACCAGCGTGCAGGCCGACAGGCACGGTCCGTCGATGACGACGCGTTCGCCCGAGGCACGCACGCGCTCGAACAGATCGAGGAACGGACCGACCTGACCGCCCGGGCTGGCGAGGATGCGAACCTCGGCATGCGCCGGCGACAAGATGAGCGCGCACAGCATGGTTGCGAGAAAAATGGCTTTCATGACGGCCGGTCGCATCATGAGCGGCTCCTTCAATCTCGATGACCAAATGAAATAAGCAGTGGTGGGGCGTGAGGCAAGATTTCGTCACTTGCCCGCGCCGGAGACCCCGGCTTCGGAAAATGTGGCCATTCCGCCATGGCAGGCCAGCGCCGCGCGCAGCAGCAGGATGGCGACGCCCGCGCCTGAGGCTTCGCCGAGCCGCATGTTGAGATCGAGCAGCGGATCGAGGCCGAGTTCGCCAAGCAACGCCCGGTGGCCGGATTCGGCCGAGACATGTCCCGCGCGGCAATGGTCCAGGATGCCTGCTTGCAGACGCGCCAGCGGGACGATGGCCGCGGTCGCGACGAATCCGTCGAGCAGCACGGGAATTTGATGACGCCGCGCGGCGAGGATCGCGCCGGCGATGGCCGCAAGTTCGCGCCCGCCCAGCGCAGCGGCCACCGCGAGCGGATCGCCCGATATCGCGCGATGAAAGCCGAGCGCGGCATCGATCGCCGCGCGCTTGCGCGCCAATCCGGCATCGTCGACGCCGGTGCCGCGGCCGGCCCAGCGCGCAGCCCCGCCGCCAAACAATGCCGCGCACAGCGTCGCCGCCGTGGTGGTGTTGGCGATTCCCATCTCACCGACCGCGAGCAGATCGCTGTCCGGCGGCACCGTTCGATATCCGATGTCGACAGCGCCCAGAAATTCGTCGACGTCCATCGCCGGCGCGACCGTGAAGTCGCGCGTCGGGCGGTCGAGTTCGATCGGCACCACCCGCAGCCCGGCGCCGGCAAGTTTGGCGATCTGGTTGATGGCCGCGCCGCCGCTTGCGAAATTCGCCACCATCTGTTCGGTGACTGCTTGCGGATAGGCCGAAACGCCACGCGCGGCTATGCCGTGATTGCCGGCAAACACCGCGATCGTGACGCGGTCGAGTTGCGGAATTTCGCGGCGCTGCCAGCGCGCCAGCCATATTGCAAGCTCTTCGAGACGGCCAAGACTTCCCGGTGGCTTGGTGAGCGATTGCTGCCGCAGAGTTGCGACGTCGGCCGCGCGCACGTCGCCGCCGGGCAGATCGCGACAGAAGGCGCTGATATCGTCTAGACTATCGAACTGCATGCGATTCCCTTGTCGAGTGCGTCGCGAACCAATGATTCCTTCGGATTCTCTACCATGAATGACTGGCTCGACGACCTCCGAACCGCCGTCGCATTCCTGACCCGGCTGCCGATGCCGCATCAGGTGGGGCCGATGCCTGCGAATTTTGTCCGCGCGCACCGGATGTTTCCGCTGGTGGGCGCCGCGATCGGCGGCGCGGTGGGCCTGCTCTTTCTCGGCATGCGGGCGATCGGCGTGCCCGACCTCGCCGCGGCGGCGCTTGCCCTAGGGGCGAGTGCGATCCTGACCGGCGCGCTGCACGAGGATGGATTAGCCGATGTCGCCGATGGATTCGGCGGCGGCCGCGACACCGTAGCCAAGCTTGAAATCATGCGCGACAGCCGGCTCGGCACCTATGGCGCACTGATCCTGATGGTGAGTTTTGTGACCAAGCTTTCCGCGCTGGCAGCGCTTCCGGATGCCATTGTCGTGCAAAGCCTGATCGCGGCGCATGCGCTGGCGAGGGGCGTGTTGCCGGTCATGTCGATGAGCCTGCCTTACGCGCGCCAGGACGGATTGGCTGCCAACGCGGGCAGGCCCGATCTCGCGACGGCGGGAATTGCGGTTGCATTTGCGCTTGTTGTTGCCTTGCTGGCGCTGCCGGGGAGCGACGCGCTGTGGGCGGCACTGGTGGCGGCCGCCGTGGCGCTCGGCATGGCATGGCTGGCGCAACGGCAAATCGGCGGTCAGACCGGCGACGTGCTCGGTGGCGCCGAACAGCTCGGTGAGACGGCCATCCTCGTGCTGCTCGCCGCGCGGCTGGCTTGAGCATCGATGGGCACCGAGACAAATCTTTGGCTGATCCGGCACGCCCGGGTCGATGGGCCGCGCGGCGTCATCCATGGTCCGGACGCACCGGCTGATACCAGCGACGCCGCAGCCTTCGCCGCGCTGAAGGCGCGATTGCCGAAAAATGCTTTTGCGGTCAGCAGTCCGGCGCGGCGGACACGCGAAACCGCTGTTACCCTCGGGCTCGATCCGGTCATAGAGCCCGCCTTTCGCGAACAGGATTTCGGGGTGTGGACCGGACGGCGGCACAACGATCTCGTCGCCGAGCTTGGAGACGCCTACCAGGATTTCTGGAAATCTCCGGCCAGCAACCGGCCGCCCGGTGGCGAAAGTTTCGTCGATCAGATTGCCCGCGCGGATGCAGGGCTGGCGCCGTTGCCGGCGGGCGATGTCGTGCTCGTCGTGCATTCCGGTACGATCCGCGCCGCGCTGGCCATCGCGCTTGATCTTGATCCCGACGGCGCGCTGCGTTTTGTGATCGATCCGCTCTCGGTGACGCGGATCGATCGTCTCGAGAGCGGCTGGCGCGTCGTCGCGGTCAACCAGCGCTGAACGAGGCGTGGGTCCATGGTGCACCCATGATCGTTAGCGCGCTCCAGCGAGGCACGCATTCGTGCCCCGCTCCGTTCACGATCGCAGAACGGTCAAGCCGTCGTCGTCCTGTTCTTGATGGCGCCGACGATCGCCGTGAGAACGGCACCCGCGACGCCGCCACCGGCCACCTGGCCGATGATGCTGCCGATATCCGGCGTCGAGGCGGAATTGGCAAGCAGCGGAATCAGCATGCCGAGGATCTGTCCCCCAACGCCGCCGCCAACCGCCCCCGCGAGGGTGTTTCCAAGCGTACCGAGATCGATATTCTTGACTGCGCCCGCGGCGGCATTTCCGCCGATGGCGCCGCTGACGATTTGTATGATCAGATTGATGAGTAAGCCCGACATGATGCGATACTCCCCGATCCGGTATTCAGTTTGCGCCTTGTGCATGGCGCCGGACCATCGCCGCGCGCTACAACTTAAGCGTTTGCACCGGGAAGGTCATGCTGCAGCAGCGAAGGATTCGGGCGAAAAATGCCGCGATCGCTTGTGAGGGAAGACGCGTTAACCATTCCGTCTCTCGCCGCGCAGCGTCGGCAACCCGATGCCGGCGGCGTCGAAGCCGCCATCGACGGCGAGAATCTGCCCCGTGATGTAGCTTGAGCGGTCGCTGCATAGAAAGAACACCGCCTCCGCCAGTTCTTCCTCGAGGCCGTAACGATTCAGTGGAATCGCGTCGTGATAGTCGGCGCGGATTTCAGGGGTGTGAACGGCCTTCGCCATCGCGGTCTCGACCGGACCGGGTGCGACGCCGTTGACGCGAATGCCGAGCGACGCCAGTTCGACGGCGAGTTGTTTTGTCAAATGCGCGAGCCCGGCCTTGCTGGTGCCGTAGGCCGAGCGCAAGGTCGAGGCCCGCACCGCCGAGATCGAGGTAATGTTGACGATCGCGCCGCCGCCGTGCTCGCGCATCAGGGGGGCGGCCGCCTTGGTGCACAGGAACGGTCCGGTCAGATTGACCTCCAGTACGCGCTTCCAGTCGTCGTCGGATGTCTCCAGCAGCGGCGCGAACACCGCGACGCCGGCATTGTTGACGAGCGCGTCGAGCCGGCCGAAGCGCCGCTCGATTTCGGCGACAGCGCTCGCAACGGCCTTCGCGTCGGAGACGTCGCAGTGCAGCCCCAGCGTATGGCCGGCAGCGGCAAGCGCCTCGACGCTCTTCCACAACAGTTCGCCCTCGATATCGAGCAGCGCCACGCACCAGCCCTCGGCGAGAAACCGTTTCGCGACAGCAAGCCCGATGCCACGTGCGGCACCGGTTACCAGCGCGACTTTTTGCGGGAAGGGGGTCATGGGACGGTCCATCGGCGATTGATCAAGGTGCGCCTCTATAACCCAAGATAACCCAAGCCATGCGGCCTGTCCCAGCCGCGGTGCAGCATAGTTCCGTTGACGCGTACCGCTTGCGCGCGGCGGACGATCCGGGGCACGCTCCGACATGGCGAACGAAGCGGGCAGTCGTGGCAGGTGAAGGGGCGGTTCAATGATCGTCGTCGATGTCAGGGACATGCCGCCTGAACAATGGCGGCTGGGCGTGGAAACCCGCATGCTGGTTTCGGCCGGCAATGGCGCGGCGCAACTTTGCATCTTCGAACAATGGATCGCGCCCGGCGCCGGCGCGCCGACTCATTCGCATCCTGTCGAAGAGGTGCTGACCGTGCGCGACGGCGAAGCCGAAATGTGGATGGACCAACAGCGCGTCACCGTGTCGGTTGGCCAGTCGCTGATCGTGCCGGCGGAACGTATGCACGGCTTCCGCAATTCCGGCAACGTCACGCTTCACATCCACGCGGTGCTGGCGTCGCCGATTTTCGAAGCCACGATGGAAGGTGCCACGGAAACCGTGCGGCGCTGGGAGGCGGTGTGAGTGCCGTCATCCTGAGGTGCGAGACCTTGCAAGCCGCGTCGTAAATCCGCGCCTCACTTCTTCCCCTTCCTTGCCACCACCTTCTCATACATTGTCATCCTGCGCTACGCGCCTGCCACATAAGGAGATCGAATGTCGCTCACGCTGCATTTCCACCCCTTGGCGTCGTTTTGCTGGAAGGCGTTGATCGCCTTGTACGAGAACGATACGCCGTTCGCGCCGAACATGGTCGATCTCGGCAACGCGACCGAACGCGCCGCGCTGCTGAAGCTGTGGCCGATCGGCAAGTTTCCGGTGCTGTGCGACGACACGCGCAACCAGACCATTCCGGAGTCGAGCATCATCATCGAATATCTTGACCGGCATTATCCCGGCCGAACGCGGTTCATTCCCGCAGAATCCGGCCTCGCGTGGCAGGCACGGCTGCGCGACCGGTTCTACGATCTCTACCTGCATTTGCCGATGCAGAAGATCGTGGGTGACAGGCTTCGCCCGGAGGGAAAAAGGGATCCGCATGGCGTGGAGGAAGCAAGAGGACAGCTGCGGACATCCTATCGAATGATCGAGGCGCAGATGTCGGCTGGCACCTGGGCGATGGGGGAAGCGTTCGGTCTCGCCGATTGCGCCGCGATGGCTCCTTTGTTCTACGGCAACATGGTCGAGCCGTTCGGCGATGCGCATAAAAATGTAACGGCCTATTTCGAGCGGCTGAAGGCGCGTCCGTCGGTCGCGCGCGTGCTGAAGGAAGCCGAGCCGTATTTCAACATGGTTCCGAAATGAGGAGGCCGAAATGCCCTCAAGCAAAGCGGAAATCATCCGCGCCATCTTTGCCGCCTACATGTCGAACGATCGCAAGGTCGTCGAGGATGCACTCACCGACGATTTCCGCTTCACGAGTCCGTATGACGACGAGATCGACAAGGCGACTTATTTCGAGCGCTGCTGGCGCAACAGCGACTGGATCGAGCGCCACGAACTCGAAAAGATCTTCGTCGACGGCAATGAGGCGTTCGTGACCTATCGGTGCGGAGCCAAAGGCGGCAAGAATTTCCGGAACACGGAGTTTTTTACCTTCGAAGGCGACAGGGTCAGCCGCATCGATGTCTATTTCGGTGCGACATACGAAAATGGCGCGTTCGTCAAACAACAGTAAGAAGTGTAATCGACATGTCGGTTCGCCGCGATCTGGTTCGTCGTCCCCAAACGATCATTGTTGGATATCGCTGAGCGGAGGACGAAATGATGGAAATGACCGGCGCCGGCGGGCTGTCGAAAACGCGCGTGCGGCGCATGCATGACGTCATGGCCGGCCATGTCGATGATGGCAGCATGCCTGGCCTGGTGACGCTGGTGTGCCGCCGTGGCGAGATCCATATCGATGTGATCGGAAATATGGCGATCGACGGTGCGCCGATGCAGCGCGACACCATCTTCCGGATCACCTCGATGACCAAACCGATCACGGCTGTCGCCGCGATGATCCTTGTCGAGGAATGCAAATTGCGGCTCGATGATCGCCTCGATCGGTGGCTGCCGGAGCTGGCGGATCGCAAGGTGTTGCGCGCCATCGATGCGCCGCTCGACGACACCGTGCCGGCCAGGCGCGCGATCACGCTTCGCGATCTGCTCACGTTCCGGCTGGGCTACGGCATGATCATGGTGTTTCCGGATCGTTATCCGATTCAGAAAGCGATTGCCGAGGCGGGCCTGGCGCCAGGGCCGGTGTTTCCGTCCTTTCCGCCGGATGAGCTGTTGCAGCGCTACGGCAGTCTGCCGCTGCTCCATCAGCCTGGCGAACGCTGGCTTTACAACAGTGGAACGGAGATTCTGGGCGTGCTGATCTCTCGTGTGGCCGGCACGACTTTCGGCGAATTCCTGCGCGACCGCATCTTCGCGCCTCTGGCAATGAAGGATACGGCGTTCAGCGTGCCGGAAGCCAAACGTAACCGGTTCGCAACCAGCTATCGCCTCGACCACGCGACGCAAAAACTGAAAGTGTTCGACAACCCGGTCACCGGCAAGTTCTCAAACCAGCCGGTGTTCGAAAATGGCAGCGCCGGACTTGTCTCGACGGCAGACGATTTCAATGCCTTTGCCCAGATGATGTTGAATGGCGGCCGGCTGGGCCGCGAGCGCATTCTGTCGCGGCCATCGGTCGAACTGATGACGACCGACCAGATCACGCCAGAACAGAAATTGGGTTCGGAGCTGTTCTTCGGCGATAACCGGGGCTGGGGCATGGGCCTCTCGGTCTTCACCAAGCGCGACGATCTCCACACCACGCCGGGCCGATTCGGCTGGGACGGCGGCTATGGCACGTCATGGTATTCCGACCCGCGCGAACAGCTCACGGGCATTCTGCTGACCCAGCGAATGATGGATTCACCGGAACCGCCGCGCGTCTTCAGCGATTTCTGGACCTCGGTCTATCAGGCTATTGACGATTGAGGGATGCGGCAATGGCGGTCGGATTTCGTCCGCAATTACTTCCGAAATAATTTCGTCCGGCATGTCGGTGCCGCAAAGCACGGTTCGTCATATCCATAGAGCCGGGGTTCGGCGATCGCCCAAAACCCGGTCACTGGAATTTGAACCCAACGGAGCGAGACGATGCGATTCATGGTGATTGTGAAGGCCGACAACAACAGCGAAGCCGGCGTGATGCCGAGCACGGAATTGCTGACGGCAATGGGCAAGTTCAATGAAGAGATGGTGAAGGCCGGTGTCATGCTGGCAGGCGAAGGTCTGCATCCGAGTTCGAACGGCGCCCGCATCAAATATTCCGGCAAGGATCGCACCGTCACCACGGGTCCTTTTGCGGCCACCCGCGAACTCGTCGCCGGCTTCTGGCTGATCCAGGTGAAGTCGCGGGACGAGGCGATCGAATGGATGAAGCGCGCGCCGTTCGACGGCGGCTCCGAGATCGAAATCCGGCAGGTCTTCGATGCGGAGGATTTCGGCGAGGCGTTGACGCCGGAATTGCGCGAACAGGAACAACGCCTGCGCGCGCAGGTGAGGAAATAGAGCTAGCGCTCGTCATTCCGGGATGCGCCGCTTGGCGCAGACCCGGAATCCAGAGATTAGTAGCGCCAGATTCCGGGTTCGTGCTTCGCACGCCCCGGAATGACAACAAAATTGCAGACAGGACACACGACCATGCGATTCATGATGCTGATGATTCCCCTGGGCTATGAGACCGCGCCGCCGGACGTCAAACTCGATCCCGAGCGTGTGGCCGCGATGATGAAATACAATGTGGCGCTGAAAGACGCCGGCGTGCTGATCACGCTCGACGGCCTGCACCCGCCATCGACGGGGGCACGGGTTTCATTCGCGAGCGGCAAGCCTCTGGTAACCGACGGTCCATTCGCCGAGGCCAAGGAAGTGCTCGGCGGTTACTGGATGATCGATGTGAAATCACGGGAGGAGGCGATCGCCTGGGCGAAGCGCTGCCCGGCCTCCAGCAACGAGGTCATCGAAATTCGTCAAGTACAGGAAGTGTCGGATTTCCCTGCCGACGTCCAGGAGGCGGCGGCTGGATTTACCGAATTGCAGGGCAAGTCTGGACGTTAACAGACGTTAACGTTTGTGCCGGCGTCTCGTCGCATGACTCGGGGCTGGGGGCGCTGGAACTGGCGCTAGTGACCTTTACGGCCGGCTCATGTAAAAGCCTTTCACATGAGCTGGCGCAAGGAACAACGCCGCGCCGAGCGCGGCTATCATCACGGCAATCTGAAAGAGGCGCTGCTGCAGGCCGCACTCGGGCTGATCGCGGAGAAGGGCCCGGCGGGGTTTACCTTCGCCGACGCCGCGCGTTCGGCCGGCGTCAGCCCCGCGGCGCCGTACCGCCATTTCCGCGATCGCGACGAACTGCTTTCGAGCATCGCGCAGCGCGGCTTCGAGCAGTTCGAGGAAGCGCTGACCCAAGCCTGGGACGATGGCCGTCCGGACACCGTCACGGCGTTCGAGCGGGTCGGCAAAGCCTATCTCGCGTTCGCCCGCGCGGAGCCGGCGTTCTATTCGGCGATGTTCGAATCAGGGCTTCCCGTCGACCTTAATCCTGCATTGTTAGCCGCAAGCGAGCGCGCTTTCGGCATCATCCGGGCCGCCGCCGAACGTTTAGCCGCGCTGGCGCCACCCGGCATGCCGCGCCCGCCGGCATTGATGATGGCACTGCATATCTGGTCGATGTCGCACGGCGTGGCGTCGCTGTTCGCTCGTGGCGATGCGGCACGCCGCAAGCTGCCGATGTCGGCGGAAGACCTTCTGGAAGCGGAGGTGTTGATCTATCTGCGCGGTCTCGGCTTCCCGACCGATCGTCGGCAGCCCGCCCAAAAAGACCAGGCGGACCAGAAGCCGCCCGGGCCGCCGCCGGTGCCGCCATCCGGTCCTTGGGGCACTCCAAAATAAATTCGAGCGCGCCGCCGGCGCCCGGCTTGACAAAAATCCGGGATGGTTTAGGTATGTAAATGTTATTTACATTCACAACGGCGTGATGCCGTCATGGAGAGGGAAATGGCCTACACCGCAGATGTCAATCGATGGCGCGGCCCCGCCGAAGAGAACTACCGACCGCATATGCTTGAGTCGCCGTGGCACCCCGGCTGGATCGCCGTGACCGTGTTGGGTTTCATCATCTGGTGGCCGATCGGCCTTGCCCTTCTTTTTTTCACACTCGGGAGCAGAAAAATGGGTTGTTGGAGTCATCAAGACCGCTGGGCGAATAAGATGGAGCGGATGCAGTACAAGATGGAGCGGATGCGCGGCCGCATGGAGCGTCGCGGCTTCGGTTTCGGCGGTTTCGGTCCGCCCTCGAGCGGCAACCGCGCCTTCGACGAATACCGCATGGAAACCCTGCGGCGCCTCGAGGAAGAGCAGACCGAGTTTCGGGATTTCCTCGATCGCCTGCGCCACGCCAAGGACAAGGAAGAGTTCGACCAGTTCATGGCGCAGCATCGGACCCGCCCGGCGCCGCCGCCGCCCACGGATGGTCAGCCCCAGGCATGAGTCTCGGAAATATGAGGGCTCGGCCTCCGGCGTAATGCGCCATCCAGCCTGACGGCCACACCCCCGCCCGTTTGCGAAAGCAGACGGGCGGTTTTGCTTACGGGAGCCCGATTCTGGCGCAGTCCGTTACCTCCGCTGCCGCCCTTTGCCGCACCAAATTCTCCTTTGGTAACCTCGCATTAACCATGATTGGCGTCTGGTTAGAGGCGTAAGGTCGCGCCGATAGGCCCTTGTTTTGACATGTTGGCGGCGGATGCAAGCCTCGGCTTCGGCGGGCCTCCCATGCGACACAACAAGGCGCCAGCGTTGGCGTTTGCCGCTGCGTCTGGCGCGCGGCTGTGGAACCGGCAGCCATTTGCTCCCGGAGGATTTGGGACGCTTGCGTTGAGAGGATACCGCTTATGAATCCGGCCGACGTGGCTCAGACAGCCTTGCCGCTGGCATCCACCGACGTATCGCTGATCGCGCTTTTCTTTCAGGCTCACTGGATCGTGAAAGCGGTCATGCTGGGGCTGTTGGCCTGTTCGGTCTGGGTATGGGCGATCGCGATCGACAAGACGTTCCTGTATGCGCGCACCAAGCGCGCCATGGATCGCTTCGAACAGGCGTTCTGGTCGGGGCAGTCGATCGAGGAACTTTATCGCGCGCTATCGGCCAAGCCGACGCAATCGATGGCGGCCTGCTTCGTCGCGGCGATGCGCGAATGGAAACGGTCGTTCGAAAGCCAGGCGCGCTCTTTCGCCGGGCTTCAGATGCGCATCGAAAAAGTCATGAACGTCTCCATCGCCCGGGAAATCGAGCGGCTGGAACGCCGCCTGCTGGTGCTGGCGACGGTCGGTTCGGCGGGCCCGTTCGTCGGCCTGTTCGGCACCGTCTGGGGCATCATGTCGAGCTTCCAGTCGATCGCGGCCTCGAAGAACACCTCGCTCGCGGTGGTGGCCCCGGGCATCGCGGAGGCGCTGTTTGCCACGGCAATCGGCCTTATCGCTGCCATTCCGGCGACTATCTTCTACAATAAGTTCACCTCCGAGGTGAATCGGCAGGCCCAGCGGCTGGAAGGGTTCGCCGACGAATTTTCCGCGATCCTGTCGCGCCAGATCGACGAACGGGCGTGAGGCGCGGTATGTATGAGCCCATCGTGATGAGGAACATATCATGGCGATGAACATGGCAGGTTCGCCGGGCGGCGGACGCCGCGGCCGGCGTCGCGCGGTGATGGCGGAGATCAACGTTACGCCGATGGTGGACGTAATGCTGGTGTTGCTGATCATCTTCATGGTGTCGGCGCCGCTGTTGACGGTCGGCGTGCCGCTCGATCTGCCCCAGACCCAGGCCAAGAGCCTGGAGCAGGACAAGACCCCGCTGCAGCTTTCAGTCGATGTTCAGGGAAAGGTGTTTATCAACGACACCGAAGTGGCCATGAACGAGCTGATACCGAAATTAAAGGCGATCACGGACGCCCGTGGCGGCATGGAAGAGCGTATATTCATGCGGGCGGACAAGAAGGCGGATTACGGAACCGTGGCGAGGGTCATGGGGCAGCTGTCGGGCGCGGGGTTCAAGCGGCTGGCGCTGGTCACCGAGGTGGAGCAGGGGTCCTAGGGGTGAACGTCGACAAGACACTGGTGGCGTCCGTGGCCCTGCACGTCCTCGTGATCGGGTGGGGACTGGTGTCGTTCTCATCCAAGGCGTTCGAATCGATGCCGGAAGAATCCTTGCCGGTCGATATCATTTCGTCGGATCAACTCGCCAAGGTCATGGCCGGCGTGAAAACCGGCAAGAAAGATAATCCGAAACCGGTGGTTGAAAAAGTCGCCGAGGCCAAACCGGTCGAAGACGCCGTCGGCAAGATCACCGAGAAGCCGCCGGTCGTGACGGAAACGGCTCCGCCGCCGCAGCCGAAACCGGAGGAAAAGCCGGTCGAGAAAAAGCCCGATCCGCCGAAGCCGGTCGCCGAGGCCAAGCCCAAGGAAGAGCCGAAGCCGATTGAGAAGAAGCCGGATCCGCCCAAGGTCGATCCGATCGCGGAAGCTTTGAAGAAGGAAGAGAAGAAGCCGCCGCCGAAGCCGCCGGTCCAGGCGGCGACACCACCACCGCAGCCGTCGAAGCCGAAGACCGAGCGGACCTTCGATCAGTCGAAGATCGCGGCCTTGCTCGACAAGCGCGACCCGACCCGGCAGGCCGTGACCGGCGACACGCTGAACTCCAACGCCGCGCTGGGTCTGGCCAAGGGCAAAGCCGCGGACAACTCGGCGACGTGGGGCGCGCTATTCCAGTCGCAGGTCGAGCGCTGCTGGAAGAAGCCCTACGGCGGTATCGAGGCTCAGAAATCCGAGGCAGCTTTCGCCATCAAGCTGAAGCGCGACGGCACGCTTGAAGGGATGCCGGTTCCGGAAGGCACACCGGCCACGCCGTATCTTCGCGTCTATCAAGAGAGTGCCTTGCGGGCGATCATCGAATGCCAGCCGTATAATTTGCCCGCCGCCTATTTCGACGAATGGAAATATTTTGCGCCGGTGTTTACCGAACGAAAGACGTGAAGGTGATTGCTCGTGGCGATCGCAGACATGAAACAAAGCGCGTAACAATATGACCGACAAAGATGGATTGCACGTCATGCCGCTCCGCCTGAGCCGCCGGCAGATTATTTCCGGGATGGCGTCGCTTGGTGTGCTGACCGGGGGAGGTGCACGCAGCGCCTTCGGACAGAAGCGGGTCATTATCCCCGAGGGCGACTTTGCGCCGCTTCCGATCGCGATTCCGAATTTTGTGGCGGGAACGCCGGGGGACGGCGAGGTCGGCGTCAGTGTGGCCCAGGTCATTACCAACAACCTCAAGCGCTGCGGACTGTTCGCGCCGATCGATCCGGCGGCCTTCATTGAAAAGATCAACGACATCGACAAGGCGCCGCAATTCCAGAATTGGAAGACCATCAACGCGCAGGCCCTGGTGACCGGCCGGATGACCCTCCAGGCCGACAGACGTCTGAAGGCGGAATTCCGTCTCTGGGACGTGAACACAGGCCAGCAACTCGCCGGCCAGCAATACTTCACGTCTCCGGAATACTCGCGGCGGATCGCACACATCATTTCCGACCAGATCTACGAGCGCCTGACCGGCGAGAAGGGCTATTTCGACAGCCGCGTGGTGTTCGTCGATGAGACCGGATCCAAGGAGCGGCGCGTCAAGCGGCTGGCGCTGATGGATCAGGATGGCTTCAACGTGCGTTACCTGACCAAGGGCGCGGATCTGGTGCTGACGCCGCGGTTCTCTCCCGCGCGCGACGAGCAGTTGATTACCTATATGGAATTCGGCCAGGGCGACCCGCGCGTCTACTTGTACAGAATCGAGACCGGCGAACGCGAAATCGTCGGCAATTTTCCTGGCATGTCGTTCTCGCCGCGTTTCTCGCCGGATGGCCAGCGCGTGATCATGAGCTTGCAGCAGGGCGGTAATTCGAACCTGTTCGTGATGGATCTGCGTTCGAAGTCGACCACGCGCCTCACCGACACTCCGGCGATCGATACCTCGCCGTCCTACGCGCCCGATGGGGCTCGCATATGTTTTGAATCCGACCGCGGTGGAAAGCCGCAGATCTATGTGATGCCGGCGACCGGCGGATCCGCGCAACGCATATCCTTTGGCGAAGGCAGCTATTCCACCCCGGTCTGGTCGCCACGCGGCGACTACATCGCCTTCACCAAGCAGGGCGGCGGACAGTTTTCCATCGGCATCATGAAGCCCGACGGCTCCGGCGAACGGATACTTACGTCCGGCTTCCATAACGAAGGCCCAACCTTTGCGCCGAACGGCCGCGTTTTGATGTTCTTCCGCGACCCCGGCGGCAATGCCGGACCTTCGCTGTTCACCGTGGATATTTCCGGACGTAACGAACAGCGGATTCCAACTCCCGGATTTGCGTCCGATCCGGCATGGTCGCCGCTGCTATCGTAGCACGGTGCGGTAATCCGCCGGCGCCGATGTCCTCCCCGGCAAACCTTGCCTAGCCTGCTGATTTCGCAGGCATATATTGGCACGCCGGATCAAAAACAACTTCTCGGTAACGATGTTCCCTCAGGAAGACTTCATCTGGAAGCGGTAAATATACGGCACTTCCTAAAGGACGTGCGCGCATCTGATGCAGCTTGCAAGCGAAGCCCCAGACCCCGACCAGAGGATGTCGCCGTCCATTCGCGCGGCGTTGATTGATTCGCTCTTCGAAACTCCCGGCACGGTGCATGTGGGCATCGTCTTCGCGACCATCACCGCGGCCATGACCGCGCTAAAGACCGGAAGCGATTTCATCTGGGCATGTGTCGCGCTTCTCGCCGTGGCCGGAGTTCTCCGGGCGATCGATTTGCAGCTTTACCAAGCGCGGAAATCGACCCTCACTGCCGATGGTGCTGCGTTGTGGCAGACGCGCTATCAGATCGGGGCAATGATCCAGGCCATTGCGATCGGAATATGGTGCAGCACCACTCTGTTGAGCAGTGACGATGCTGTGGCCCACATGATTGCCTTGTCCGTGACGATCGGGCTCCTCGCGGGTGGAGCGGGCAGAGCCTATGGGTGGCAGTGGATATTTAGGCTGCAGGTTCTCCTTGCCTTGGGTCCGACTGCGATCGCGCTGGCGTTGCGTGGCACACCCTATTACGTAGCCATGTCGGTCGTCACCGCCGTGTTCCTTGTGACTCTCATTAAACTCTCGGCCAACCTACATAGAATTTTTATGCAAGCGCTTGTGGCACGCGAGCGCGAGGCGGCGCTGGCCGGCCAGTTCGATACCGCCCTGAACAACATGCCGCACGGTCTGTGCATGTTCGCCGCCGACGGGCGGCTTGCGGTCATGAATCATCGCTTCAGCGACATGATGAACCTGTCGGACGATCTGGTGCGCCGCGGCGCGAGCGCACCCGACATTATCTTCGCCTGCGTCGACTCCGGGTCGATCTCGGCGGCGAGCGGAAACATGATTCTCTCGGAAATCGAGAATTCGCAGGCGGGGGATCTCGTCACGGCCGATCCCGACGCGAGCAGGAGCCAGTCGCTGTCCTGGACATTCCAGCCGATGGCCGGCGGCGGGTCCGTCGTGCTGGTGGAAGACATCACCGAACGCAAGGATGCCGAAGCGCGGATCAGCCATCTGGCGCGCTACGACGAACTGACAGCGCTGCCCAACCGGGTCAATTTCCGTGATGAAATCGAGCGCCTGCTGGTGATTTCGCACAGCGCCGAGCGGTTGTCGGCGCTGCTGTTTGTCGATCTCGATCAGTTCAAGCAGGTCAACGACACCCTGGGTCACCCCTGCGGCGACCAGCTGTTATGCGCCGTCGCCGGCAGGCTGCGCGAAATGCTGCGCCCGGAGGATTTCGTGGCGCGGTTCGGCGGCGATGAATTCGTCGTGTTCCAGCAGAACATTGCGTCGAATGAGGACGCCGCGGGTCTCGCCCGGCGCATCGTCGACCGCCTCAGCGAGCGCTACAAGATCGACAATCATCTGGTCGAGATCGGCGCCAGCGTCGGCATCGCAATGACTTCGCCCGCGGGTATCAGCGCCGATACGCTGTTGAAGAACGCAGACATGGCGCTCTATCGCGCCAAGGCGGACGGCCGCGGGACGTTCTGCTTCTTCCGCGACGAGATGGCGCAAACCGTCGAGGCTCGCCGCATTCTGGAGCTGGATCTGCGCAAGGCGCTTGCCCATGAGGAGTTCGAGTTGTTCTATCAACCGCTCGTCAATCTCAAATCCGGGCGAATAGCGACCTGCGAAGCGCTGCTGCGATGGAATCATCCGGTGCGGGGCACGGTTTCTCCGATCGACATCATTCCGGTGGCCGAGGACATGGGTCTCATCGTCGACCTCGGCCGCTGGATCCTGCGCAAGGCCTGCATGGAATGCATGAAATGGCCGGAAGGCGTCAGCGTTGCGGTCAATTTTTCGCCGCAGCAGTTCCATCAGCGCGATGTGCTGAGCGAGGTGCGTTACGCGCTCGAGGTCTCCGGATTGCCCGCGCACCGCCTCGAAATCGAGATCACCGAATCGTCGCTGCTGCGCAACACACAATTGACCCACGATGTGCTGTCGCAGCTGCACATGATCGGTGTGCGGATATCGCTGGACGATTTCGGTACCGGCTATTCGAGCCTGAGCTATCTGCATAACTTCCCGCTGCAGAAAGTGAAGATCGATCGTTCCTTCCTGGAGGGAATCGATAGCGATCGTCCGCTGACGCTGTTGCGCGGCGTGGCGCGGCTCAGTGCCGATCTCGGAATGTCGGTGGTGGTCGAAGGCATCGAGACCAACGAGCAACTGGAACTGATCAGCGCCGACGGCACGGTGACCGAGGCGCAGGGCTATCTGTTCAGCCGGCCGGTGCCGGCGGTGCGCGTTCGCCAGTTGCTGCATGCTTCGCACGGCCGGCGCCTGCCGGACGACAACTTGATCGAGCTGCCATCGCGCTCGATCGCCTGAAAATCAAGCTGCCTCGCCGCTGCAACTTCGCGCCACATTGGTCAGATGCAGGGGTGGATTCCGCGCCGCCGGATTAACTCTATTGTCTCGATTCGTTTGCATTCCCTTAAGGAGCTGTTAATCTTCTTTAATGCTCGCGTGAGTTGCGGCCGCCTGCGTTCGCGCGGAAGTTGCCGGGAAGTGCTGGGAAGTTGTAAGGAGTATCAAATGAAGTCCGCAGTCGAAACGCGCACTTCGCACTCTGTTTGGGGATCAGGGCTGCTTGATCGCGTCGATTACCGACTCGTCGAAACTGCTGAGGAAAGAGATCGCATCTGTTCGTTGCGTTACAGAGCCTATCTGAATGGCGGATTAATCCCGCCATCAGAGGCTCAGCGCGTCTACGATCCCTATGATGATGCTCCTAACGCCTGGACGCTTGGAATTTATGTTGACGGAGAACTCTGCAGCTCTGTCCGCCTCCACGTCCTGACCCCGGAATGGCGGATGTCCCACGCAACCGAATTGTTCGGCGATGTGCTTCACCCTCGCCTCGATCGGGGCGAAGTTTTCGTCGATCCGTCGCGCTTGGCTGCAGACCCCGAAAAAGCCCGGCGGTTTCCGGAACTTCCCTACCTGACGGTGCGGTTGGGCTTTATGGCGTGCGAATATTTCAACGCCGATACGGGGCTCGCGCTCGTTCGTGCCGAGCACCAGGCGTTTTATCGCCGGGTCTTTTTGCAAGAGACCATCGCCGAACCGCGTCCGATTCCCATCATATTACAAAAGGTGGCATTGATGGCGTGCGATTTCCGGGCCGTGCGGGAAAAGGTCTTGACCCGTTTTCCCATCATGCGTTCGACGTCCGTCGAGCAGCGGATGCTGTTCCAGCGCGCCGGCGAGCGACATTCGCCGCCACGCGGGGTTGTCACCTCCTTCGAGCGCCCCTCGATCGTTCCGAATTAGCCGGCCGGACTTCAAGGCGCACCCCCGAGCCGCCTTGGCTCGGCGGGTTCCGGCCGCATCGGCCGGATATCCGTGCGCGCTTGCCTTTCACCGTCGCGCCACATTTACAAACCATTAACTATCGCGTTTGCTTTTCCCCGTTTGCTGGCATTTGGTCGGTTCTGGCAACACCTCATCAAGGTTGACGGAACGTTCGCTTAACCATCGCCCTGTAGACCGGAAACATTCGCTTAACCATCGCCCTGTAGACCGGAAACAGTCGAAAAACGTGAGCGTTGGAGGCTCCCGAATGAAACATCAGATGCGAATCCTTCAGGGATTGAAGCTGGCCGCGGTGCTCGCGGTGGCGCTGTCGATGGGCGCCTGCGCGAACAAGAACCTCGGCGCCGACGGCGCCATGGCAAATGCCGCGACCCCCGGCAGCCAGCAGGATTTCGTGGTCAATGTCGGCGACCGCGTGTTCTTCGAGAGCGACCAGACCGATTTGACGCCGCAGGCGATCGCGACCCTGGAAAAGCAGGCGCAATGGCTGCAGAGCTACAATCGCTATTCCTTCACCATTGAAGGTCACGCGGATGAGCGCGGTACCCGCGAATACAACATCGCGCTGGGCGCGCGGCGTGCCCAGTCGGTTCGGACCTACCTGGCATCGCGCGGCATTGATCCCGGCCGGATGCGGACGATTTCCTACGGCAAGGAACGACCGGTTGCGGTGTGTAACGACATCTCGTGCTGGTCGCAGAATCGCCGCGCCGTGACGGTCTTGAACGCCAGCTCTTAAAGCGTTCGCCGTTCGCAAAGTTCATCGCCGGCGCCCTCGGGCGCCGGTTTTGTTTTGGCGGTTTGCTTGTGAAGCAGCAGTAATGTCGGCTTTTCCCGCATGCGGGACCGTCCGGCACGAGTACATGCGTTGGCCCAGTCTCCTTTGTGAACACGTCTCCGTGCGAATCGGCGCTCGATCCGGTTGACCAAGTGGCTTGATTGTTTCGGTGGGAACACTAGACCATGCGGCAGGAGACGGGCGCCGGATGTGGGAAACCAGTCACATTTTTGGCGTACTCCATCACTCAATGTGATCCGCTTTCGATGTCGCCGATTTCGTCGTCAGGCCCAAATGTCATCCAGATTTCATAGAATTACGCGCGCCGCGGCAATCTCTGCGATGCTCGCGCTGTCCTCGCAGGTATCGGCGCAATCCGATGACCCGGAAATGCGAATTCAGCAGCTTGAGAATCAGCTGCGGCAGCTCACCGGCCAGAATGAGGAGTTGCAATACCGCAACCGGCAGCTCGAAGATCGCCTGAGGTCGCTTCAGGGCGGCGCGCCAGCCGCCCCCGGCGGTCAGGCCGCTGTCGCCCAGCCCAACATCGCCGCG
>WNFC01004040.1_pt1 | contig 20754 bp, 18 predicted proteins | sample 5400541 | NCBI WGS metagenome assembly WNFC01 (sample SAMN13153342, study PRJNA577476) | soil metagenome | isolation source: 120 cm saprolite under Douglas fir tree site 2 hole 2 replicate 1 | place: USA:California | collected 2015-04-18
ATCGCCCTTCGGCGTCCCGCTCTTTGCACCCCACAGGCGCTCCACTTCGGCGAGCGCGTTCTTGTGGTCCGCCCTTGTGCGGATCGGTTTCAGTTCAGTTGCCATGTCGCACCTCTGTCACATCGATCTTGTCATAGGCATTTGGGAGAAGTAAGGGCGGCACCCTCCTCGTCATGCCCGGCCATAGCAGTCTGAATTGCGCAGACTGCGTAAACTTGTCTGCGATGCCGGGCATCCACGTCTTTCTTGTGCAACCCGCAGGCGAAGGGAAGACGTGGATGGCCGGGACGAGCCCGGCCATGACGATAGGAAATTTGCGCATCCGTCATCGCGCCAGCGCTTCCTCGACGAAGCGTGCGGCCTTCAGCGGCCATGTTAAACCGCTTCTAACCGTCATCGTCCGCAGCATGGTTTGTCATAAAATTGACCAACCGAAATTTACGCAACCTTAGGTTACGGAGGGGCATTGGTTCGCATTGGCGACTTGCCGCGCAACCTGAAAGGATGCGAAATTGAAGCGAATTTTTCTTAATTTCCTGGCTGACGAAACCGGCGCCACCGCCATTGAATATTGTCTGATCGCAGCGTTCATTGCTCTTGCGATCATCGCGATAGTCAACGGCCTCGGCATCAACCTGGCCAACGAACTTGCCCAAATCAACAACTCGTTAAAATAGAACACCCCAGTTCTTTTTCTGTTCAGTCTTAATCTGTTCAGACCTTCATCTGTGCACGTCTTTCGAAGAGCCGCCGCCGGCTTTACCCGGCGGCGGCTTTTGATGCTTTCTCAGGCGTTGCGGCGCAGTCATCGCCGCGCCAGCGCATCCTCGACGAAGCGTGCGGCCCTAAGCGCGCCGGCGTCGTCGCCGAAGCGGGCGATGACCTGCACACCCACGGGCAAGCCGCCTTCCGCGACGTAAGCGGGAATGTTGACGCAGGGGACACCCATCAATGTCCAGAGCCGATTGAATCGGGCATCCCCGGTCGAGGCCAGCCCCTTCGGCGCGGCACCAGGGGCTGAGAATGTCAGTAATACATCGACGTCGTCGAAGACCTTCATCAGTGAACGCCGGGCCCGGTTCGCGATCCCGCGCGCCTCGTCGTAAGCAGCAGGCGTTGTGCCGGCGCTTTCGTCGAGCCTGGCGCGCAGCAGCGGCGGCATCGCGTCGTAATGCGTCCGGTATTCCCACGCCAGCGCCTGATGCGCCTCGAATTCCTGCACGGTCGGATGGATCCGCCACGCCTCGGCGACGATTTCCGGCAGGCTAAACGTGCGAACCGAGGCGCCGGCGCGTTCCGCCGCGACCGTTGCAATCCGCAGCGCCTCCCCGCCCGCGCCTTCCGGCGCGCCGGCGAAATCCTGCGTCACGACACCGATGCGCGGCGTCTCGATCGCGGCAGCCGGCAGCAATTCGCTTCGGTTGGTCAGCGCCGAGAGCCCGCGCCCCAGGTCCTGGACGCCGGCCGCGAACAGCCCGACCGTATCCAGTGTCCACGAATAGCACTTCACGCCGACCGTCGGCAGCAACCGGAACGACGGTTTGATGGCGGCCACGCCGCAGAACGAGGCCGGCCGGATCACCGAACCGCCGGTCTGCGTTCCCAGCGCCAGCGGAATCATTCCGGCCGCGACGGCCGCCGCCGAGCCGGATGACGATCCGCCCGGCGTATAACCATGGTTGTGCGGATTGAGCGTCGCGGTCGGATCGACCGACGCGAAAGCCGTGGTCGTGGTCTTGCCGACGATGCTCGCTCCCGCCTGCTTCAGCATCATGACAACGGGCGCATCCGCGCGCGGCTGCCAACCGCTATAGATCTTTGATCCCATTTGCGTCGGAAAGTCCGCCGTATCGATGATGTCCTTGATCCCGACGGCGATGCCGCGCAGCGGCCCGGCATTGGCCGCGCGGACCGCCTCGTTGCGACAGACAAAGGCGCCGATGGTTGTGTCATGCGCGCCGATTGCTTCCAGCGACTGCGTGATCGCGGCATCAGCCGAAAGATTGCCGGCATCGATACGGCGTTGGAGTTCGGCGAGCGACATCATTGGCATTATTTCATTCCCTGCGAAGACCGGACAGGTTTTACGGAGCGCGAGGGGATGGGGCAAGCGCCCCTGCCTGTCATTCCGGGGCGATGCAAAGCATCGAACCCGGAATCTCGAGATTCCCCGATGTGCGATCGCACATCTGAGGTCCACGCGAAGACGCGTGTCCCGGAATGACGAGGAGCAACCCCCCTTTCCCACTTCCTCAGGTTGATCCATGCTGCAAGCGGAGGCCGCATGGACATCAGAACACCCAGCACGACACACCTCACCGACGCGCAGCGGATCGACTGGCTGCGGCTGATCCGCAGTGACAATGTCGGGCCGCGCACCTTTCGTTCGCTGATCAATCATTTCGGCAGCGCGCGGGCGGCGCTGGAGCGGCTGCCTGACCTCGCGCGGCGCGGCGGCGCGGCGCGCTCGGGCCGGATCCGCAGCGAGGACGATGCGCGCACTGAGCTTGCCGCGAGCCAACGGCTCGGCGTCAGCCTTCTCGCACCTGACGAAGCCGGCTATCCGCCGCGGCTGGCCGTGCTCGACGATGCGCCTCCGTTGCTCGGCGTGCGCGGCGCGCTCGAGGCGCTGATGCGGCCCGTCATCGCGATCGTCGGCTCACGCAACGCCTCCGGCGCCGGGCTGAAACTTGCAGGCACGCTGGCGCGCGATCTCGGCGACGCCGGTTTTGTCATCGCCTCAGGTCTGGCGCGCGGCATCGATCAGGCGGCGCATCGCGCCAGCATTGAGAGCGGCACCGTGGCGGTGCTGGCCGGTGGTCATGACCGGATCTATCCGCCCGAGCACGAGGATCTCCTGGCAAAGATCATCGGTAACGGCGGGGCCGCGATTTCCGAAATGCCAATGGGGCACGTGCCGCGCGCCCGCGATTTTCCGCGGCGCAATCGGCTGATTTCAGGCGCAGCCCTCGGCGTGGTCGTGGTCGAGGCAGCCCTACGCTCGGGATCGCTGATCACGGCGCGGATTGCCGCCGAACAGGGCCGCGAGGTGTTCGCGGTGCCGGGCTCGCCGCTCGATCCGCGCGCCGCTGGCACCAACGATCTCATCAAACAGGGCGCGACGCTGACCACATGCGCGGCCGACGTGATCGATGCGGTCGAGCCGATCATGGGGCGGCCGATCGAGTTGCGCGAACCTGACGATGATCCGCTGGCGCATGAGCCCGATGCGAGCGATCGCGCGCGCATCACAGGGCTGCTCGGGCCAACTCCCATACTGCTCGACGATCTCATCCGGATGGCCGAAACCTCGCCGGCCATGGCGCGCACGGTGCTGCTTGAGCTCGAACTTGCGGGACGGCTCGAGCGCCATGGCGGTGGGTTGGTGTCGCTGATCTGACCAGTGATGCGGATCAGCCAGCCTCGTTGCGCCGATCGAATCGCGCGCGCGCGTCCTCGATCTCCGGCTGATGATCGGCGGCCCATTTGCCCAACGCTTCCACCGGCTGCCATAGCCCACGTCCGAGATCGGTCAATTCGTAATCGACCCGCGGCGGAATGGTCGGAAATACGGTTCGGGTGACGAGGCCGTCGCGCTCAAGTCCGCGCAGCGTGAGGGTCAGCATCCGCTGCGAGATGCCGCCGACCATGCGCTTGATCTCGTTGAAACGCCGCGGGCCGTCGCCAAGCAGCATGATGACGAACACGCTCCATTTGTCGCCGACCCGCGCCAGTATCGATGCGACCCCGCGGCAATCGCTTTCCAGATGACCGTTGGGCGGCAGGACAGGCACTTTGATGTGCTCAGGTTTCAACGGTGTGCTCCGGTTTCAAAAATGTGCGTTCTTGCGGGAGTTGCGGGCAGTCACTCATATAGTCTCAGTTACAAACTTATACCAAGGGTGAATGCCATGAAGCTTCTGCACATCGATTCCAGTGTTCTCGGTCCCCACTCCGTCAGCCGGCAGGTTTCCGCCGCGATCGTCGATCGCCTTCGTCAGGCCACGCCCGGCCTCGAGGTCGCCTACCGCGACCTGACTTCGACGCCGCTGGCGCATCTGTCGGGTTCGCATCTCGCCGCCGGGCAAGGGGCTGTGCCTGAAGCCGCCCTGCGGCAGGATCTCGCCGCCGGCCAGGCCGTGCTGGACGAGTTTCTCGCCGCCGACATCGTGGTGCTCGGCGCGCCCATGTACAATTTCACGATTCCGAGCCAGCTCAAGGCCTGGATCGACCGCATCCTGGTGGCCGGCAAGACCTTCAAATACGGCGCGCAAGGCGCGGAAGGATTGGCCGGCAACAAGCGAGTCATCATCGCGGTCTCGCGCGGCGGATTCTACGGCGCCGGCACGCCGGCGGCGGTGGGCGAACATCTGGAAACCTATTTGCGCTGGGTGTTCGGTTTTATCGGCGTCACAAACCCCGAATTTATTTCCGCCGACGGAATCCAGGTCGGACCGGAGCACCGCGAGAAAGCGCTGGCCGGCGCCTTGCAAGCCGCCACTAATCTCCACGCGGCCTAACAAGAAAAATGGGACACCGCCTGCCGTTGCCGAGATCGGCGGCGGCGGGCTGATGTCCCAATATCAATTCAATATGAAGTGCGGTGAGAAATAGTCAGTACCAAACGCCTTGCACGCCCATGAGAACCGCGATCAGGGATACCAGCAGGCCGATTCCGGAAAACAACGCGATCGAGACAAACGCATCCCCTGATGGAGCTGACGCCCCAAGCGGCGCAGCAATACGGGCAGCTTTCGACATCTCAGGCTCTCCAATTGATTAGGTGCTTCAAATCCCCTGCCCTGCGGTGAGTCGTCGCACCCGGGGCAAAGGTTCAGCCTAATCAGAGAGTTCCGTAAAATACCTCCACAAGGTGACAAGGCCGGGCAGCGCAACTGGCATAAGACTTTTCGCCAGGTCACGCTGACCGGATTCGCAATTTTCGCGAGACTTCGCGTCTATCCGCGATAGATCGGCGCGCCTGAGGGGGAACCCGTCGCGCCACCATCGACGAATATTTCCGCGGCCTGAACGTTCGAAGCATCGTCGGAAGCGAGGAACAACACCGTCTTGGCAACTTCCTCGGCTTCGCCGAGCCGCCCGAGCGGGATGCCACGGGAAAGTCGTTTGTCCAAGGCAACGAACGCTTCAGCGGTGGGAGCCGCACCGTTCCAGATCGGGGTACGCGAAGCACCGGGCGAAACCACGTTGACCCTGATCCTGCGCGGCGAAAGCTCCGATGCCATCACCCGCGCCATCGCCCGCACCCCGGCCTTGCTGGCCGCATAGGCGGAATAGCCGGGGCTGCCGAGCACCGAGATCACCGAGCCATTCAGGATGATCGATGCGCCGTCATTCAGATGTGTCGCCGCCGCCTGCACGGTGAAGAACACCGACGTGATGTTGGTTCCGATGACCGATTCAAATGCAGCAAGCGTGGTGCCTCCGATCGGCGTGTTGCCGGCGATGCCCGCATTGGCGAACACAATGTCGAGTTTGCCGAATTTCCCGACGGTCTGCAGGATCGCCTTTTCGGTCGCCTCGATGTCGGTCGCGTCGGCCACGATCGCCAGTGCATTCGGCCCCAGTTCCCTGGCGGCGGCCTCCAGCGTCGCCTGATTGCGCCCGGTGATGGCCACCCGCGCGCCTTCGGCCACGAATAGCCGCGCCGTCGCGAGACCGATGCCACTGTTGCCGCCTGTAATGAACGCCGTCTTGTTCGCAAGCCTCACGATCGCCTCCATGGTTGCATTATTAAACCAGATTGACGATCTAGGGAGTTTGGTTTCATAATGCAACTACACAACGTTGTGATCGGTGAGATCAGTTGGCCGGTCCGGAGGACGCCATGGTGAAACGCACAAGTCTTGAAAAAGCGGAATGCCCGATCGCGCGATCGCTGGACGCGATCGGCGACTGGTGGTCGCTGCTGATCATCCGGGACGCGTTGATGGGCATCAGCCGCTTCAGCGAATTCCAGAAGCACATCGGTCTGGCGAAAAATATCCTGACGGTCCGGCTGCGCGCGCTGGTCGACCACGGAATCCTGGTGACGGCGCCCGCTTCCGACGGCAGCGCCTACCAGGAATATGTGCTGACACCGAAGGGGCGCGGAGTGTTTCCAGTGCTGGTCGCGCTGCGGCAGTGGAGCGAGGAATTTGCCGGCGAGCCGGACGGGTTCCCTACCCTGCTGGTGGATCGCGGCAAAGGCCGGCCAGTTCGAAAACTCGAACTCCGTTCGGAGGATGGCCGGTTGCTCGGTATTGGCGATACCGAAGTGAGGCCGAATTCTGGCGTCAAGCGCCGCCGACGCGTTTTGGCGTAGGCGATGTTGAGCTGACTCTTAAGATAAATTGCGCTTGCCGCGAAGCCGGATGCGCTCCTGGGCTTCCATTTGGGCCATATCGAGCAGGCGCACGAGCACGTCGAGCTGGTGACGCCGCGCCAGCCGGGCGAGATCGGAGACGGTCTCCGCAATGAAAGCCACAGCTTCGTCCGGACCGCCATCCCCGGGGAGATCGTCGGTTGGCGAACGCTGATCCTTGTCCGAGGATTGGGGCGTCCGCCGGCGCCCTGTCTTGGTCAAAAAACTACATCCAAAATAAATACTTGAAATGCCGCGCAGCGTCGAAAGATACCCTCTTTGGGAGCGCAACTCTAGGAGGCGTTTGACAACCTTTCGTATAGTAACCCGTAACCGCAGGAGGCCCTTTCAACATCTGTCGATTTGACAGGGGCCTCTGCTACACCCATGTTCGCAAGCGAAACGGCCGACGCGAATCTTGCGGAACCGGCCCTTATTTTCCCCGTAAGCCATTGGAATGACATGAATATCGTCATTGTCGAGTCGCCGGCGAAAGCCAAGACGATCAATAAGTATTTGGGCTCGACCTACGAGGTCCTGGCCTCTTTTGGCCATGTCCGCGATCTTCCGGCCAAGAACGGATCGGTCGATACGGAGGCTAATTTCCAGATGATCTGGGAGATCGACCCCAAGGCGGCGGGACGGCTCAACGACATCGCCAAAGCGCTCAAGGGTGCCGACCGACTGATCCTCGCAACCGACCCCGATCGCGAGGGCGAAGCGATCTCATGGCACGTGCTGGAGGTCTTGAAGGAAAAGCGCGCGATCAAGGACCACAAGATCGAACGCGTGGTGTTCAACGCCATCACCAAGCAGGCGGTCACCGAGGCGATGAAGCACCCGCGCCAGATCGACGGCGCGCTGGTGGACGCCTATATGGCGCGCCGCGCGCTGGATTATCTGGTTGGCTTCACGCTCTCGCCGGTGCTGTGGCGCAAATTGCCGGGGGCGCGTTCCGCCGGCCGCGTGCAGTCGGTGGCGCTGCGGCTGGTATGCGACCGCGAACTCGAGATCGAGAAATTTATCCCGCGCGAATACTGGTCGCTGGTCGCGACCTTGACGACGCCGCGTGGCGACGCATTCGAGGCGCGGCTGGTCGGGGCCGACGGCAAGAAGATTCAGCGGCTCGACATCGGCACCGGCGCCGAGGCCGAAGATTTCAAGAAGGCGATCGAAGCCGCCAACTTCACGGTCTCCACCGTCGAAGCCAAGCCCGCGCGCCGCAATCCGCAGGCGCCGTTCACCACGTCGACGCTGCAGCAGGAAGCCAGCCGCAAGATGGGCTTTGCGCCCGCGCATACCATGCGGATCGCGCAGCGGCTTTACGAGGGTATCGATATCGGCGGCGAGACCACCGGTCTCATTACTTATATGCGAACCGACGGCGTGCAGATCGACAATTCGGCGATCACGCAGGCGCGCAAGGTGATCGGCGAGGATTACGGCAACGCCTATGTGCCGGAGGCGCCGCGCCAGTACCAGACCAAGGCCAAGAACGCGCAGGAAGCGCACGAAGCGATCCGTCCCACCGATTTGTCGCGCCGTCCGGCCGAGATGCGCCGCCGTCTCGATACCGATCAGGCACGGCTTTATGAATTGATCTGGATCCGCACCATCGCAAGCCAGATGGAATCGGCCGAGCTGGAACGCACCACGGTTGATATCGCCGCCAAGGCGGGCTCTCGCGTGCTGGATTTGCGTGCCACCGGTCAGGTGGTGAAGTTCGACGGCTTCCTGGCGCTCTATCAGGAAGGCCGCGACGACGACGGCGACGACGACGACAGTCGCCGCCTCCCCGCCATGAGCGAAGGCGAAGCGCTCAAGCGCAAGGAGCTGGCCGTCACCCAGCACTTCACCGAGCCGCCGCCGCGTTTCTCGGAAGCCTCGTTGGTCAAGCGCATGGAGGAGCTCGGCATCGGCCGTCCCTCAACCTATGCCTCGATCCTGCAGGTGCTCAAGGACCGCGGCTATGTCAGGCTCGAGAAGAAACGTCTGCATGGCGAAGACAAGGGCCGCGTCGTGGTCGCGTTCCTGGAAAACTTTTTCGCCCGCTACGTCGAGTATGATTTCACCGCAGCACTGGAAGAGCAGCTCGATCGCATTTCCAACAACGAGATCTCCTGGCAGCAGGTATTGCGGGATTTCTGGGTCGATTTCATCGGCGCCGTCAACGAGATCAAGGATCTCCGCGTCACCCAGGTGCTGGATGCGCTCGATGACATGCTTGGGCCGCACATCTATGCGCCGCGCGAGGATGGTGGCGATCCCCGGCAATGTCCGACCTGCGGCACCGGCAAGCTTAACCTCAAGGCCGGAAAATTCGGCGCCTTCGTCGGCTGCACCAATTATCCCGAATGCCGCTACACCCGCCCGCTCGCCGCCGACAGCGAAGCCAGCGCCGACCGCATCCTCGGCAAGGATCCGGTGTCCGATCTCGACGTCGTGGTGAAGGCCGGACGCTTCGGTCCCTACATCCAGCTCGGCGAGCCCAAGGATTACGCCGAGGGCGAAAAACCGAAGCGCGCCGGTATTCCGAAGAATATGTCGCCCGGCGACATCGAGCTTGATCTGGCGTTGAAACTGCTGTCGCTGCCGCGCGAGATCGGCAGGCATCCGGAGACCGGCGAGCCGATCACGGCGGGTCTTGGCCGTTTCGGCCCGTTCGTGCGCCATGAGAAAACCTATGCCAGCCTCGAGGCCGGCGACGAGGTGTTCGATATCGGGCTCAACCGGGCGGTGACGCTGATTGCGGAGAAGATTTTGAAAGGCCCGAGCGGCCGCCGCTTCGGCGCCGATCCCGGCAAGCCGCTGGGCGAGCATCCGACCCTTGGTGGCGTCGCGGTCAAGGGCGGCCGCTACGGCGCCTATGTCACGGCCGGCGGCGTCAACGCCACGATCCCCAGCGACAAGACTCAGGAAACCATCACGCTCGAAGAAGCCATCGCGTTGATCGACGAACGCGTCGCCAAGGGCGGCGGCAAGCCGAAGCGGGGCGCCAAGAAGGCCAAGCCCGCCAAGGCGGCCAAAGCAGAAAAGCCTGCCAAGGCGGAAGCGGATGCGAAGGCGCCCAAGCCTGTTGGCAAGCCGGCTAACAAGCCAGCCAAGAAGGCGGTCGCGAAGAAATCCGCGGCGAAGCCGAAGTCCGATAGCGCCGCCGCGGCCAGCAAGGCCCGCGCGCCGGTAACGGCGACGGCCAAAACCTCTCCAGCGAAGCCTGCGCCCAAGACCGCTGCAAAGAAGAGCGCCGGCAAGGCAAGCGGATAAGTGGCCAAACAGCGCGACAAGGTTTTTCCAGAGCGGGACGCCCTTGTCGCCTTCATCCGCGCGCATCCGGGAGAAGTCGGCACCCGAGAAATCGCGCGGGAGTTTGGCCTGAAGAACGCCGACCGCGTCGAACTCAAGCGCATCCTGCGCGAACTGGCCGACGAAGGCACGATCGAGAAGCGCGGCAAGAAGATAAGCCAAGCTGCGGTACTGCCCGCGACCGTGATGGCCGACATTACCGGCCGCGACCGCGACGGCGAATTGATCGCGACGCCCACCGAATGGGATGAGGTGGAGAACGGCGGAGCGCCGAAAATCCGCATCCATATTCCCAGACGTCCCCAGCCGGGCACGGCGGCAGGTGTCGGCGACCGCGCGCTGCTGCGGATCGAGAAGCTGGACGACAGCGAAGGCGCCGTCTATCGCGGGCGCGTCATCAAGGTGGTCGATCACGCCAAAACCCGCGTGCTCGGAATCTTCCGCGCCCTGCCCGATGGCGGCGGACGGCTCGTTCCGGTCGACAAGAAGCAAGTCGGCCGCGAATTGAACATCGCCAAGGCCGACAGCAACGGCGCCGAGGATGGCGATCTCGTCAGCGTCGATCTGGTGCGCTCGCGCGGTTTTGGACTGGCCTCCGGCAAGGTGAAAGAGCGGCTCGGCTCGCTCGCGAGCGAGAAGGCGGTCAGCCTGATCGCGATTCATTCCCACGAAATTCCGCAAGCCTTCTCGCCCGCGGCGTTACGCGAGGCCGAGGAGGCAAAACCCGCGGCGCTGAAGGGACGCGAGGACTGGCGCGACCTGCCGCTGGTGACCATCGATCCGCCCGACGCCAAGGACCACGACGACGCGGTGCATGCGCACGCCGATCCCGACCCGAACAATAAGGGCGGCAGCATCGTTACCGTCGCGATCGCCGATGTTGCGTTCTATGTGCGGCCCGGCTCGGCACTCGATCGTGACGCGCTGACGCGCGGCAATTCGGTATACTTTCCGGATCGCGTGGTACCGATGCTGCCGGAGCGCATCTCCAACGATCTATGCTCGCTGGTGCCGGGCGAGCCGCGCGGCGCGCTGGCGGTACGGATGGTGATCGGCAACGACGGCCGCAAACGTTCGCACAGCTTTCATCGGATCTTGATGCGTTCGGCCGCCAAGCTGAATTACGCGCAGGCGCAGGCGGCGATCGATGGACGGCCGGATGACACCACGGGCCCCCTGCTCGCTCCTATCCTGAAACCCCTCTACGACGCCTATGCGATCGTGAAGCGCGCGCGCGACGAACGCGATCCGCTCGATCTCGACATTCCCGAACGCAAGATCCTGCTGAAATCGGACGGCACCGTGGATCGCGTGATCGTGCCGGAGCGGCTCGATGCGCACAAGCTTATCGAGGAATTCATGATTCTGGCCAACGTCGCAGCGGCCGAAATGCTTGAAAAGAAGGCGCTGCCGCTTATCTACCGGGTGCACGATGAGCCGACGCTTGAGAAGGTTCATAACCTCCAGGAATTCTTGAAAACCCTCGATCTGCCGTTCGCCAAAAGCGGCGCGTTGCGCCCCTCGCTGTTCAATCGCGTGCTGGCGCAGGTCAAGGGCCACGATTCCGAACCGCTGGTGAATGAAGTGGTGTTGCGCTCGCAAGCCCAGGCCGAATACGCCGCCGAGAATTACGGCCACTTCGGCCTGAACCTGCGGCGCTATGCGCATTTCACCTCGCCGATCCGCCGTTACGCCGATCTCGTCGTGCACCGCGCGTTGATCCGCGGCCTCGGGCTTGGCGAAGGCGCGTTGCCGGAGACCGAGACGGTGGAAACGCTGACCGAGGTCGCGGCGCAGATTTCCGTCACCGAGCGCCGCGCCATGAAGGCCGAACGCGAAACCGCCGATCGGCTGATCGCGCATTTTCTCGCCGACCGCATCGGGGCCACATTTCAGGGCCGCATCTCCGGCGTCACCCGCGCCGGACTGTTCGTCAAGCTCAGCGATACCGGCGCCGACGGCCTGATCCCGATCCGCACCCTCGGCACTGAATATTTCAACTACGACGAGACACGCCACGCGCTGGTCGGTTCGCGCAGCGGTGCCATGCACCGGCTGGGTGACGTCGTCGACGTCCGTCTGGTAGAAGCGGCTCCCGTGGCCGGCGCGTTGCGGTTCGAACTGTTGTCGGAAGGCAGTACCGCGCCGCGCGGACGCAGGCGCCCGGGCGCCAACGACACCATGAGGGCGCAGGCGAAAACGCATCCGGGCCGCAGCCCGCGCAAGAAGGATCGCAAGCCCGGCAAGGCCAAGCCGGGCAAATCGAAGAAGGGCAAATCATGGAAACCGTGAGCGCAACAAGCAAGGTCTGGACCCGGGATTCCGCATCAGCCGAAAAGCGCAACGTCTGGACCGCGCTGAAACGCGGCTTGCGCGGCCGTTGTCCACGCTGCGGCGAAGGCAAGCTGTTTCGCGCATTCCTCAAGGTGGACGATCGCTGTTCGGTTTGCGCGCAGGATTTCACGCCGCATCGTGCCGACGATCTGCCGGCCTATCTCGTCATCGTCATCGTCGGCCACATCGTGGTACCGACGATATTGTGGATCGAAACCGATTATGCACCTTCGGTGCCGTTGCAGCTTTCGATCTATTTGCCGCTGACGCTGATTTTGTCGTTGCTGTTGCTGCAGCCGGTAAAGGGCGCCGTTGTCGGTGTGCAATGGGCGCTGCGCATGCACGGATTTGACGAGCAAAATCCCGAGAAGTAGCGTGGCGCTTTAAAACAAAAAGAACAGGGGTGAAATGAGCGAGACGGTAAAAGAAGAGAAGGAAGCCGATCATCACCCCTACCGCCGCCCGGTAGACGCCGCCACCCTGATCCTGGTCGATCGCGCCGCCACAGCCCCAAAAGTTCTGGTCGGCAAACGCCACGACAAGGTGGTGTTCATGCCCGGCAAATTCGTCTTTCCCGGCGGGCGCGTCGACAAGACCGACAATCGCATTCCGGTTGCCGCGCCGATTCCGAAGGCGCTTGAAGCCAACCTCGTAAAGGGCAGTCCGAAGATCACGCCGTCGCGCGCCCGCTCATTGGCGGTCGCCGCGATCCGCGAGGCCTGCGAGGAAACCGGGCTCTGTCTCGGCCGCAACAGCAATGGTGCTGCGCCGAAACTCGAGGGCGAGTGGAAACCTTTCAGCGACGCCGGATTGCTGCCGGATCCTTCCGGCCTGTTCCTGATCGCACGCGCGATCACTCCGCCGGGCCGCGTGCGGCGTTTCGATACCAGGTTTTTTACGGCGGATGCTTCAACCATCGCCCACCGCGTGGAGGGCGTGATCCACGCCGAGGCCGAACTGGTGGAATTGGTTTGGGTCGAGATCGGATCGCAGCCACTGGCCGACCTGCATCCCATGACCAAGAATGTCCTGAACGAACTCGAAAAACGTCTTGCCACCGGGCCGCTGAACCACGATGCCGAGGTGCCGTTTTTCCATTTCTACGGCGGCAGGATGCATAAGGATGTTCTGGGCGCGACGGTCTGAGCGTCGGCCCTCCCCCCCGTCATTCCAGGCTCGCGCCAAAAGGCGCGCCCCGGAATGACGATGTCGAGACTTGCAGAAAAACAAAATAATCTTCTGCGCCCCGTGATGGCGCAACTCCACCCCGTCCCTATCTCCTAACCAAGACAAACCAACACGGGATGGACCATGGCAAAACGTCAGTTGCGGCTCGGCGCGTTCATGCGGCCGGTCAGTATTCATACCGGCGCGTGGCGCTATCCCGGCGCATGGCCGGACGCCAATTTCAATTTTGGGCATATCAAACGCCTGATCCAGAAACTCGAAGCTGGCAAATTCGACGCCTTCTTCATGGCCGACCACCTCGCCGTACTGAACATGCCGATCAATGCGTTGAAGCGCAGCCACACCGTCACTTCTTTCGAACCGTTCACGCTTCTGTCGGCGCTCGCCGGCGCCACCGAACATATCGGGCTGATCGCGACCGGTTCGACCACCTTCGATGAGCCCTATCATGTCGCCCGCCGTTTTGCTTCCCTCGATCACATCAGCGGCGGCCGTGCGGGGTGGAACATCGTCACGACTGCCAATCCGGACGCGGCGCTGAATTTCGGGCTTGAAGACCACATGGAGCACGCCGAGCGCTACAGACGCGCGCGCGAATTCTACGACGTGGTGACGGGCTTGTGGGATTCCTTCGCCGACGACGCGTTCGTGCGCGACGTCGAAGCGGGTCTGTATTTCGATCCCGCCAGGATGCACGTGCTGAACCACAAGGGAAAGTATCTCTCGGTGCGCGGCCCGCTCAACATCGCCCGCCCGGTGCAGGGCTGGCCCGTCATCGTCCAGGCCGGCGCGTCCGACGACGGCAGGCAGCTCGCGGCGGAAACCGCCGAAGCCGTGTTCACCGGCGGCGGTAGTCTCGCCGACGGACAAAAGCTCTATGCCGACATCAAGGGCCGCATGGACAAGCTCGGCCGCGACCGCGACCATCTGAAGATCCTGCCCGGCGCCTTCGTCGTGGTCGGTGACAGCGTCGAGGAAGCACGCGAAAAACGCGCCAAACTGGACAGTATGGTGCATTACGACAGCGCCATCGCCTCGCTGTCGGTCCAGTTGGGGACCGATGCCTCGGGCTTCGATCCCGATGGGCAGCTACCGCCAATCCCGGAAACGAATGCCTCAAAGAGCGGCCGCCAGCGGCTGGTCGATGTCGCCGCCCGCGACAAGCTCACCGTCCGCCAGCTCGCACAGCGCGTCGGCGGCTATGGCGGGTTGGCGTTTGTCGGCACGCCCGCGCTGATCGCCGATCAGATGGAGGAATGGCTGACGGGCTTCGGCTGCGACGGCTTCAACATCATGTTCCCGTTCCTGCCTGCCGGCCTCGACGATTTCGTCGACAAGGTGGTGCCTGAACTGCAGAAGCGCGGGATTTTCCGCAAGCAGTATGAAGGGCGGACATTGCGGGAAAATCTCGGCCTGCCGCGGCCGAAAAACCGGTTCTTTGAGGCCTGACCGCCTGGAACCGCGCCGGTTTTTGCCTGCAAAACCTTGACTTTGGGCTGTCAGAAGCTAGGTTGCCCGCTAAATGCGCCTCCGATGGGCTGGCGCCCGATTCCCTTTATATTTGAGGTTGTGAACATGGCCAAAGCGGTCACCATCAAGGTCAAGCTCGTTTCCTCGGCGGATACCGGCTTCTATTACGTCGCCAAGAAGAATTCGCGCACCATGACCGACAAGCTGGTCAAGAAGAAGTACGATCCGGTCGCGCGCAAGCACGTCGAATTCCGCGAGTCCAAGATCAAGTAATTTCCGGCATCCTGCCGGCGAATTTAACGGGGCCTCGCGGCCCCGTTTGTGTTTGCAATCTGGTCGGCTTTCTTGGGCCATGGCTGATCCACACACAGACGTCATCACCCGCCAACGGGTCGGCCGAATGGCCGCCCGATGACAGGCTCCGGCGGGTGACCCAGTATTCCAGAGCGCCTGAGATGGGGTCGGAAAGCTGCGGTGTACTGGATACTCCGCTGGAGCCTGTCATCGGGCTCGCCGGAGGCGAGACCCGGTGGCGGAGTATGACGGCCAACGATAATGAAGCGCAGCGTTTCACAGCGGTCGCAGCTCAAGCGAGCGCGGCCACCACGCAATTGCGGCCGTTGTGCCTGGCGCGGCACCGCTCTATCTTGCAGCCACCATCGGCGGTTCGGTCGGCCGTATCAGCGCGAACGTCACCTGGATGATTCCACCCGCGAGACCCAAGGCGACGCCGATCCGCCAGGCCATGGTGTAGGAGCCGAGCGAGTCATACAGCAGCCCTCCGCCATAGGCGCCGAGGAAACTGCCGAGCTGATGGCTCATGAAAGCGAGCCCCTGGATCATCGCCTGCCACTGCAGCCCGAACAGGTCGGCAACAGCGCCGGCGACCAACGGCCCGACGCCGAGCCAGAGGAATCCCATGATCGCGCCAAAAAGCAATGTCGTGGCCGGCGACGGCGGCAGCATGAAGTACCATGCGAGCGCTAGCGATCTGAAAATATAGATCCCGCCCAGCAGCGCCAGCTTGTTCCAGCGACCGCCTGCCCAGCCGAAGAACAGGCTGCCCAGCACGTTGAACCCGCCTATCACACCCAGCGTCTGCGCACTCAGCATCGGATCCATGCCGCAGATCGCCAGGTATGACGGCAGATGCGTGGTGATGAAAACCAGCTGCATACCGCAGACGAAATACGCACACGTCATCACCACGAACGACGCGTTGCCGAACGCGATTTTCGCCGCGACGCCAGCCGAGGTATCGGCGATCTCGTCGGGCAGCATCTGCCCCAATGGCGCCGACAACAGCGCGCCGAGCGATCCCGCCGCAGAGACGATACCCAGTACCGTGCTCCGCACCGTCGCCGGCACCGCGCGCGCCGCCACCGACATGGCGATCGCCGCAGCGGTGCAGGCCAGCGATGTCCCGATCAGCACGCCCGCGCCGATCATCACACTGAGAAAGCCCTGCGCCCCCGCCATCAGCGAAAGGCCGGCAACATAAAGAAGCGCACCGACCATCATGATGGTGCGAAAGCCGAATCGCACCGTCATCGCGCCGGCGAGCGGCTGCAGGAATCCCCAGGCGAGGTTTTGTACGGCGATGGCGAGGGTGAAATCGGATACCGATATCGCCACGTCATGAGTCAGCGGCTGCAGAAAGATACCGAGTGACTGGCGCAAGCCCATGCTCAGGCTGAGCATCAGCGACGCGCCGATCAGGATGGGAAGCGTGGGGCGAAGGATTTGCAGCAGCGGCATGGTTTTTGTTCTCCCTCTTGGATCGCGGTTCGTAAAACCGCGACCTGCCGTCGCATCGGGCTTGATTACACAGACCTGTGTAATTAAAGTGTAGGAGCCGCCGCTGTCAAGTCAAAAAGTACACAGGTCTGTGTAATGACATCTTCATCCGAAAAACCGACCATGAAGGAGCGGATTCTCGAAACCGCCGACCGGTTGTTCTATCTGCAGGGCATTCGTGCCGTGGGTGTCGATACCATCGCCGCCGAAACCGGCATCAGCAAGCGCACGCTCTACAACCACTTTCCCTCAAAGGACGAATTGATATCGGCCTACTTGCAGCGCCGCTTCACGCATGCTCCCGCGTCGGACAAGCCGCCGGTGGAGCAAATTCTGGGAACGTTCGATCGGCTGGAACGTGGGTTTGCCAGCAAAGGTTTTCGCGGCTGCCCGTTCGTCAACGCGGTCGCCGAACTCGGCGCCGAGGATCGGTCGGTCAAGAAGATCGCCATCGCCTTCAAGGAAAGCCGCCGCCTCTGGTTTCGCGATCTACTGGTGCAGCTCGGTGTCGCCGATCCGGAAGGCCTCGCGACGCAACTCACCCTGCTGGTCGATGGCTCGATCGCGCAGGATCTGGTGCGGGACGACCCGTCGATGGCGCGTGCGGCGAAGGACGCCGCGCGCGTGTTGCTCAGGAATGCGGGGGTTGAGGTTGGTGGGCCGGATGCGCCGAAGAAGTCCCGGCGCGTCGTGAAGTAGCGTGCTTCGGCTTCACCGACACCTAGTGTCGTCATCACCCGCGAAGGCGGGTGATCCAGTATCCCAGAGCGCTCGATATTTTCGTGCGGTGGTGATTACTGGATACCCGCGTTCGCGGGTATGACGGCCAACAATAGTGAAGCGCAGTGCGCTCCAGCAATGCTGGCTCAAGCCGCCTGCGCCACCACGCGGTTGCGGCCGTCGTGCTTGGCGCGGTAGAGCGCGGTGTCGGCGCGCTTGAGGACGTCGGCGACGGGCTCGCCCTTGAGCTCCAGGGTCGACAGCCCGATCGAGATCGTGACCTCGATGCGGTTTGTCCCTTTGTTGACCGCAAAGGGTTCACCCGCGATCGAACGGCGCAGCCGCTCCGCGACCATGCCCGCGACGTGCAGATCGGTCTCCGGCATCACAATGACAAATTCCTCGCCGCCATAGCGGCAGGCGAGATCGATGCCGCGGATCGACTTGCGCACCCTTACCGCGAATTCGCGCAGCACGTCGTCGCCGGCGTCGTGGCCATAATTGTCGTTGATCGATTTGAAAAAATCGATGTCGAGCATCATCAGCGCCAGCGGCTTGCCGCGGGTCGCGGCCTGCTCGGCCAGCGTTCCCAGATGGCTTTCCATGTAACGCCTGTTATGCAGGCCGGTCAGCGCGTCGGTGATCGCCATCTCGATGGAATTCTGCACGTTGTCGCGCAGATGGTCGGTGTAGCGCCGTTTGCGAATCTGGGTGCGCGCGCGAGCCAGCAATTCGTTCTTGTCGACCGGGCGCAGCAGGTAGTCATTGACGCCGATCTCCAGACCGCGGAGCAGCCGCGCGTTGTTTTCGGCGTCAGCGATGGCGAGGATGGGCACGTGCCGGGTCCGCTCCAGCGACCGCGCCTGGCTGCACAACCGCAAGCCATCGAAATTATCGAGGCCGAGCGAAACGATCAGAAGATCGTAATTGCCTTCGGCGGCGTGAAACAGCGCTTCCGCCGGATTGATTTCAACGTCGACGGTGTGTTCCGCGCTCAGCTCCGGCGCCAGCCGCTCATAGGATGACGGCCGGTCGTCGACCAGCAGGATGCGTCCGCCCTTGCCGGTATCGGCCACGGCGCTGCGCTCGGGTGCCTGCACGCCGATCTCAAGCGAGGTTATGGCGCGCATGCGCAGTTCGTCGGTCATCATCTTGAGCCGTGTCAGCGAACGCACCCGCGCAATCAGCACGATGTCGGACACCGGCTTGGTCAGGAAATCGTCGGCGCCGGCTTCGAGGCCGCGCACGCGATCGGCCGGGCTGTCCAGCGCCGTCACCATCACCACCGGAATGAAGTGCGTCGCCGGATTGGACTTCAGCCGGCGGCACACCTCGAAACCATCGATATCGGGCATCATCACGTCGAGCAGGATGATGTCGCATTCGGCGCGCGCGCAGATCTCGAGCGCTTCAGCACCGTTGGACGCGGTCAGGACATCGAAATACTCGGCCGACAGCCGCGCTTCCAAAAGCTTGACGTTGGCGGGGACGTCGTCGACGACCAGAATGCGCGCGGACAAAGAAGCTCTCCCCTACCCGATAAACCGTCGGACGGTTTCAATAAATTTGCCCACCGAGATCGGCTTGGACAAATAAGCCTCGCAGCCGCCCTCGCGAATGCGTTCCTCGTCGCCTTTCATCGCGAAGGCCGTGACCGCGACCACCGGAATCGAGCGCAACTCGGGATCATCCTTGATCCAGCGGGTGACCTCCAATCCGGAAACTTGCGGAAGCTGAATATCCATCAGGATGAGATCGGGACGAAGCTTGCGAACGAGATCAAGCGCCTCGAAACCGTTGCTGGTACCCGAGGTTTGATAGCCATGCGCTTCCAAAAGATCGCGAAAGAGCTTCATATTCAGCTCGTTGTCCTCCACGATCAGGACGGTTTTTGCCATCCCGTCCCTCCAATCCCCAGGCGTGCCGACATGCGGTGCATCAGGCGCCGCCGCCGGGCGTGTCGAAAAGTGAATTCAAACTAGCGCCATATCCGCTCTAAGCCGTTAAGTCCGGGGGCCATGTTTATGCGAGGTTTTTTCCATTCGCTTGAACACGTTCGACAGACTCGGGCATGATCGTTCCAAAATAGAGACCATAAGTTACGGAAAGGCAAACACATCCATTGAGAAAGCCTGCTCATAATCCCCGGGAAGTAGCTGAAATCGTTGCGGTTCAGGCGCTTTCCTTCATCGCCGGCGACCCCGAGCGGCTGGGCCTGTTTCTGGCCGAGAGCGGAATCGGCCCGGAGACGCTGCGCACGGCCGCCGCGGAGCCGCGGTTTCTCGCCTCCGTGCTCGATTTCGTCATGCGGGATGACGCAACCGTGAAGGCGTTCGCAAGCGCCTCGCAGCTGCATCCCACCAACATCGCCGCGGCCCGCCAGGCGCTGGGCGACCCTGACTGGGAGCGTGATGTGCCGTGACATCAGCCGCGCCCGAGCTCGCCGCGCCAACCTGCTTTTGCCGGGATTGCCTTGGCGATCTCGACATCGCGGCCAGGCGATGCGGCGAATGCGGCTCGCCTCGCCTTGTCCGTCACCACGCGCTGCCCTCGCTCACCCTTGCCCACATCGATTGCGACGCGTTCTACGCGACCGTGGAGAAACGCGACAACCCCGATCTCGCCGACAAGCCTGTGATCATCGGCGGCGGCAAGCGCGGCGTGGTTTCCGCGGCCTGCTACATCTCCCGGACCTTTGGCGTGCGCTCGGCGATGCCGATGTTCAAGGCGCTGGCGCTGTGCCCATCCGCGGTCGTGATCCGGCCCGACATGGCCAAATATGTCAGGGTCGGCCGCGAGGTGCGCCATGCCATGCAGGCGCTGACGCCGCTGGTCGAGCCGCTTTCGATCGACGAGGCGTTTCTGGATCTTGCCGGCACCCAGCGCGTTCACGGCATGATCCCCGCCAAAGTGCTGGCGCGCTTCGCCCAACAGGTCGAGCGCGACATCGGCATCACGGTTTCTGTCGGACTGTCCTGCAACAAATTCCTGGCCAAGATCGCGTCCGACATGGACAAGCCGCGCGGTTTCGCGACGCTTGACCAGGACGAGGCCCGCGCCATGCTGGCCGAAAAACCGGTCGGATTCATTTTCGGCGTGGGGCCTGCGACCCAGGAGCGGCTGTCGCAGCGCGGCTTTCGCACCATCGCCGACCTGCAGCGCGCCGATGAAGTCGACCTGATGAAGCAATTCTCGACCGAGGGCCGCAGGTTGTGGCGGCTGGCGCGAGGCATCGACGATCGTCGCGTGGTGCCCGATCGCGGCGCCAAGACCATCTCCAGCGAGACCACGTTTGAGACCGACATCCGCGATTTTGCCACCCTCGAGAAGATGCTGTGGCGACTGTCGGAAAAGGTATCGTCGCGCCTGAAGACCGGCGATCTCTCCGGCCTGACCATCACGCTGAAATTGAAGACGGCCGATTTCAGGCAGCGCACGCGCTCGCAATCGATTCACGCGCCGACCCAACTGGCGGCAAAGATTTTTTCCATTTCCCGCGAGATGCTGGCGAAGGAGATCGATGGCACCGCCTTCCGGCTGATGGGCACCGGCGTCAGCGCGCTGCGTCCGGGATCGCT
>WNFC01003940.1_pt1 | contig 20753 bp, 16 predicted proteins | sample 5400541 | NCBI WGS metagenome assembly WNFC01 (sample SAMN13153342, study PRJNA577476) | soil metagenome | isolation source: 120 cm saprolite under Douglas fir tree site 2 hole 2 replicate 1 | place: USA:California | collected 2015-04-18
ATTCGACCGAGCTCACGCCCCAGGCGCGCAGCACGCTCGACAAGCAGGCGCAATGGCTGCAGGCCTACAATCGCTACAGTTTCACCGTCGAGGGCCATGCCGACGAGCGCGGAACCCGGGAATACAACATCGCGCTCGGTGCCAGGCGCGCGCAGACGGTGCACGATTATCTGGCGTCGCGCGGGGTCGACGCCAACCGCATGCGCACGATCTCCTACGGCAAGGAACGTCCGGTCGCCGTATGCAACGACATTTCCTGCTGGTCGCAGAACCGCCGGGCGGTCACCGTGCTGAACGCGAGCTCGTAACCGCGAACCAATAGCACCCGGGAATCGGGCGCCGCGGCTCGGCCGGCACCGGGCGCCAATTTACCGGCGCCGGAGGCTCGGCGAAGGCTACATCCGCCGCGCATAGCAGCCCGGTCGATACCTTGCGCAAGCGCGGGTGCCAGTCGACACATTTTGGTCGAACTCGGCTCGGTATGGTACGCCTTCCCATTCCGACGGATCGCGGCCGACGATGCTCGACGTTTCCAAGGTTTTCAACGCGGCTGCGTGCTTGGCCGCAATCCTGGCCGCCGCGGCCGCCACCGCCGCCGTCGCCGCCGCTTCGCCGGCGCACGCACCGGAACGCTTGCGGGCGCCGGTGCGATTGGCGCAGCTTTCCGCCCCGGATCTCGTGCTGCGGATCGACCGGCTCGAGGAGGAAATCCGCCGGCTCACCGGACTGGTCGAGCAGCTGCAATACCGCAACCAGCAGCTCGAGCAGCAGCTCCGGAGGGCGCAAGGCGGAGCGGCCCCCGGTGCCCAAGGCGACGTGCAGGCCCGGCGGGAGCCGGATGCCAGAGGGCCCGCTTCCGGTATGGCAATGCCGCCGCAGCCTGCGACCGTCGACTCGCTGCCCGCGCCTCCCGTTCCTCCCGCGCCCTCCGTCTCCTCCTCCGCTGCGCCGCTGGGTCGCCGAGACGTGTTCGATCCGACCCAGAACCCGACCGCGCCCGGCGCGCCGCGAACGCTGGGCACGCTTTCGGAAGGGGCAGGCCCGCCTGGGGTCACCGCGCCCATGCCCGAGCCCCCCGACGTCGGGGTGCCCGGGGGGCGGCCGGCGGGAGCGCCGCTGGATCTCTCGAGCCTTTCCGGCCAAGCCGCCCGGGAGCCGCCGCCGGGGGGAGGCCCAGCGCCGCCGCCCGCGGTCGTCGGACCCGCGAACGGACCCTTGCCGGCGGTGCCGCCACGCAACCCCAGCGCCACGGGAGTCCAGACCGTGATGGCGCCCAGCGCAACCCCCAAGGACGAATACGACCTCGCCTACGGCTACGTTCTGCACAAGGACTATGCGCTGGCCGAGGACAGCTTCCGCGTCTTTCTGAAAAAATATCCCGGCGATCGGCTCGTGCCTGATGCCAATTATTGGCTCGGGGAGGCGATGTTCCAGCGCCAGCGCTATCGCGACGCGGCCGAGTCGTTCCTCACCGTTTCGACGAAATACGAGACGGCGAGCAAGGCACCGGATGCGCTGCTCCGTCTCGGCCAGTCGCTCGCGGCGCTGGGCGAGAAAGACGCGGCATGCGCCACGCTCAATGAGGTCGGACGCAAGTACCCCCGTGCCTCGGTGGTCCTCAAACAGGGCGTCGAGCGGGAACAGAAGCGTGCCGGGTGCTGAGGCGCCGGTCTCGGCGCGCGAAGCGGCAAGGCTGTTCGCCGATATCGGCCCGCTTGCGAGCGTGATCCTCGCCGTTTCCGGCGGCCCGGATTCCACCGCGTTGTTGTTCCTGGCGGCGCGCTGGCGCGGCGCCCGCAAAAAAGGCCCCAAGCTCGTCGCCGTCACCGTCGATCATGGGCTGCGGCCGGGGTCGGCACGCGAAGCCGCAATGGTGAAGCGGCTGGCCGCGGGTTTCCACGTCGAGCATCGAACCGTGCGCTGGATGGGGCGCAAGCCCGCCACCGGCCTGCAGGAAGCCGCGCGCGCGGCGCGTTATCGGCTGCTCGTTGCGGCGGCGGGCAGGGAGGGCGCGCGCCACATTCTCACCGCCCACACCCGCGACGACCAGGCCGAAACCGTGTTGTTCCGGCTCGCCCGCGGCAGCGGCTTGGCCGGGCTTGCCGGAATCGCGCGGACCTCGGCACTCGATCACATGACGTTGATCCGACCCTTGCTCGATATTCCGAAGGCCAGGCTGCTCGCGACGCTGAAAGTCGCCAAAATCCCTTTCATCGAAGATCCTTCGAACCAGGATCCCCGGTTTGCGCGAACCCGCCTTCGCGGGCTCGCGCTGGCGCTCGCTCGCGAAGGCTTGGACGCGGCCAGGCTCGCCGCCTTGGCTCGGCGGTTCGGGCGGGCGGAGCAGGCGCTCGCCCGGGCAACCGAACAGGCCCTCGCGCATTTGTGTCGGAAAGGCTCGACAGAACCCCGAGAAATGGTCATGGATGGCCGTGAGTTCGCCGAGCTTCCCGTCGAGATCGCCTTGCGCGTGCTCGGCCGAGCCGTCGCACAGATCGGCCGGGAAGGGCCGGTGGAACTCGGCAAGCTCGAACGACTGCTCGCGGCGGTGCTGAAATCCGGTGCGACGCGCGCTCGGATGCGGCGCACGTTGGCGGGGGCCATGATCACGGTCGATGCCGAGAGAATCCTGGTCGAACGGGCGCCGCCGCGCAGAACGCCGGCCGGGAACATGAATTCGGCGCGCTCACGGCGGGGCAGGCAGGTCAAAGCTTCCTTCACGGGTCCCGGATAGAATGCCGAAGATTCGGCCGTTTCTCTTGGCAGAAGGGTCCATGAAACCTACATTGACCGGATGGGTGGGGATGCTGCTCGCGACCCTACCGAAACGGACCGCCAGCTTGGCGCGTCAAAGGACGCTGGATGAACGCCAACCTACGTAATTTTGCGCTCTGGGTGATCATCGTCCTGCTGCTGCTGGCGCTGTTCACATTGTTCCAGAACCCCGGCCAGCGCACGACCTCGACCGACATCTCGTTCTCGCAGCTCCTCAATGAGGTCGAGCAGGGCCGCGTCCGCGACGTGGTGATTCAGGGGCCGGAAATTCACGGCCAGTTCACCGACGGGCGCAGCTTCCAGACCTACGCGCCCAGCGATCCGACCCTGGTGCAGCGGCTCTACAACAAGGGCGTTTCGATCAGCGCACGTCCGCAGCAGGACAACGTCCCCTGGTTCGTGTCGCTGCTCGTCTCCTGGCTGCCGTTCATCGCGCTGATCGGCGTGTGGATCTTCCTTTCGCGGCAGATGCAGGGCGCCGGCGGCAAGGCGCTCGGGTTCGGCAAGTCGCGCGCCAAGCTTTTGACCGAGGCGCACGGCCGGGTGACGTTCGAGGACGTCGCCGGGGTCGACGAAGCCAAGCAGGACCTGCAGGAGATCGTCGAGTTCCTGCGCGATCCGGGAAAATTCCAGCGGCTCGGCGGTCGCATTCCGCGCGGCGTGCTGCTGGTCGGACCGCCCGGGACCGGCAAGACCCTGCTCGCCCGGGCCATCGCGGGCGAGGCCAATGTGCCGTTCTTCACCATCTCGGGCTCGGATTTCGTCGAGATGTTCGTCGGCGTGGGCGCCTCGCGCGTGCGCGACATGTTCGAACAGGCGAAGAAGAACGCGCCCTGCATCATCTTCATCGACGAAATCGATGCGGTCGGCCGCCATCGCGGCGCGGGTTTGGGCGGCGGCAACGACGAGCGCGAGCAGACCCTCAATCAGCTCCTCGTCGAGATGGACGGGTTCGAGGCGAACGAAGGCATCATCCTGATCGCGGCGACCAACCGGCCGGACGTGCTCGATCCGGCGCTGCTGCGTCCGGGCCGCTTCGACCGGCAGGTGATCGTGCCCAACCCCGACGTGGTCGGCCGCGAGCAGATCCTCAAGGTCCACGTGCGCAAGGTGCCGCTCGCGCCCGACGTCAACCTCAAGACCACGGCACGCGGCACCCCCGGCTTCTCCGGCGCCGACCTTGCCAATCTCGTCAACGAGGCGGCGCTGATGGCGGCCCGGCGCAACAAGCGCATGGTCACCCAGCAGGAATTCGAGGACGCCAAGGACAAGGTCATGATGGGCGCCGAGCGCAAATCGCTGATCATGACCGAGGAAGAAAAAATGCTGACCGCCTACCACGAAGGCGGTCACGCCATCGTCGCTCTCAACGTCAAGGCGACCGATCCGGTGCACAAGGCGACCATCATCCCGCGCGGCCGCGCGCTCGGCATGGTGATGCAGCTGCCCGAACGCGACAAGCTGTCGATGAGTCTCGAGCAGATGACGTCGCGGCTCGCGATCATGATGGGCGGGCGCGTCGCCGAGGAGCTGGTGTTCGGGCGAGAGAAGGTGACGTCGGGCGCCGCGTCCGACATCGAGCAGGCGACCCGGCTCGCCCGCATGATGGTGACGCGCTGGGGCCTGTCCGAGGCGCTCGGAACCGTCGCCTATGGCGAGAACCAGGAAGAGGTTTTTCTCGGCTATTCGGTATCGCGGCAGCAGAACATTTCGGAAGCCACCGTCCAAAAAATCGACGCCGAGATCAAGCGTCTGGTCGAGGCCGGTTACGACGAATCCATGCACATCCTGACCGAGAAGCGCGCCGATCTCGAAGTGCTCGCCAGGGGCCTGCTCGAATACGAGACGCTGTCGGGCGACGAGATCAAGGATCTGCTCGCCGGCCGGCCGCCCGTGCGCGAAGGCGTCAGCGAGCCGCCGCCCCCGCGCTCGTCCGCGGTCCCGACCGCCGGCAAAGGCAGGCCGCGACCGGAGACCGGCGGCATGGAGCCGCAGCCGCAGGCGTGACCCAGTATCCGCCGACTTCGATGATGCACGCGGTGGCACAAGCGCCCTTCGAGGTTACTGGGTCGCCCGGTCACGGGATCCCCATCGCGCAAGCGCGATGGGCTGCCCCGGCCGGGCGATGACAATGCAGAGGGTGCCGTAACCTTCCGCGCAATTTTTTCAGGTTTCCGGCCCAAATCGCTCTAAGATGGTTTCGCGCCTCATGCGCAATGAAACCGGCGGCGGGACAGGATAAGCCATGGTCCGCAAATATTTCGGCACCGACGGCGTCCGCGGCAGGGCCAATGCGACCATCACGCCGGAGCTTGCCCTGAAGGTGGGGCAGGCCGCGGGGCTGTTGTTCCTGCGCGGCGAGCATCGTCACCGCGTCGTCATCGGCAAGGACACCCGGCTCTCCGGTTACATGATCGAGACGGCGATGATCGCCGGGTTCACTTCCGTGGGCATGGACGTGCTGCAGCTCGGCCCGATGCCGACCCCGGCGGTCGCCATGCTGGCGCGCTCGATGCGGGCCGATCTCGGCGTGATGATCTCCGCCTCGCACAACCCATACGACGACAACGGCATCAAGCTGTTCGGGCCGGACGGCTACAAGCTCTCCGACGAGGTGGAGCGGGAGATCGAACGGCTGGTCGATGCCGACCTATCCAAGCGCCTGGCCAAGGGCGCCCAGCTCGGGCGGGCCAAGCGCATCGACGGCGTGCACGATCGCTACATCGAAGCCGCCAAGCGCACGCTGCCGCGGAACCTCGATATCGGCGGGCTGCGCGTGGTGGTCGATTGCGCCAACGGCGCCACATACCGGGTCGCACCCGCGGCGCTGTGGGAGCTCGGCGCCGAGGTGATCGCGATCGGGGTCGAGCCCGACGGCTTCAACATCAACAAGGAATGCGGATCGGTCGCCCCCGAGGCGCTGTGCCAAAAGGTGCGAGAAGTGCGCGCAGATATCGGCATCGCGCTCGACGGCGACGGCGACCGCGTCATCATCGCCGACGAGAAAGGCCATCTGATCGACGGCGACCAGTTGATGGCGGTCGTCGCCGAAAGCTGGCTGCGCGACGGCCGGCTGAGCAAGCCCGGGATCGTCTCCACCGTCATGGCCAATCTCGGGCTGGAGCGCCACCTCGCCGGCCTGGGGCTTGCGCTGGCGCGCACGCCGGTCGGCGACCGCTACGTGCTCGAATATATGCGCGAGCACGGCTTCAACGTCGGCGGCGAGCCCTCGGGACACGTGATCCTGTCGGATTACACCACCACCGGCGACGGATTGGTCACGGCCCTGCAGGTGCTCGCGGTGGTGAAGAACCAGAGCCGGCCGGTATCCCAGGTTTGCCACCGCTTCGAGCCGCTGCCGCAAGTGATGAAGAACGTCCGCTACAAGGCCGGCAAGCCGCTCGAGCATGCACACGTTCGCTCCGCGATCGCCGCGGCGGAACGGCGCCTCGACGGACAGGGCCGGCTCGTGGTGCGCCCCTCGGGCACCGAGCCGGTCATCCGCGTCATGGGCGAGGGCGACGACCGGGTGCTGATCGAGGAGATCGTCGACGGCCTCGTCGAAGTGCTCACCGAAGTGGCGGCCTGATCGGGTGCGGGCCGCGCCGCTCCCCTCATCATCTGTCGATCGTAGCCCGAATGGAGTGCCGCGAAGCGGCGCGCAATCCGGGGATGCGGGCCCTGGATTTCGCTTCGCTCCATCCGGGCTACAACAGCACGTTTAAGGAAAACGTAACCATTCGGGCTACGCTGGCCGCAGCCGATCGACCGGCGTCAAACATCGCAGCGATCGTTAGGTTTTACGGTTAAAAGGTAAGGTTAGGCCGCGCTTAAGAAATTGCTGCCATCGTCCGGCATCGGTTGATCGATGCCCGTCCGGCGGGCCTGTCGGAGTGGAAGGACGAAGTGATGCGCGGCGTGGGAATTGCGGCGCTGGCGGGAGCGGCACTCGTCATCGGGGCGCAGGCGGTGGGCGCCGCCGATCTTCCGCCGATCATTCAGGAGGCGCCGCCGGTCCCGGTCGCGGAGTTCGGCGGCTGGTATCTGCGCGGCGACATCGGGTTCAGCAATCAGAGAGTGCGGGACGTCATATTCGTGGATTCCGGCGGCACCGTTCCGGCCGAGCAGAACCTGACGAAGAGCTTCGAAAGGGCGGGGATCTTCGACCTCGGCGTCGGCTATCGATTCAATTCCTGGCTCAGGGCGGATGTCACCGGTCAGTTCCGCGGCAAGGCGCATTTCCAGGCGCTCGACGTCGTCACATCGGGTGGCAGCACGTTCACGGAGCAGACGTTCGCGAGCAAGTCGGAATGGGTGTTTCTCGCCAACGTCTATGCCGATCTCGGCACCTGGTGGTGCGTGACTCCGTTCGTCGGCGCCGGTGTTGGATTCGACAACGTACGGATCACCAATTGGGAAGACGTCGGCGTCGCTTCCGCGCTCCCCGCAGCCAACAATTTCGCGGATGCGGGATCGAAATGGAATTTCGCCTGGGCAGCGCACGCGGGTCTCGGCTACAGGGTCAGCTCCAACCTGACCTTGGAGCTCGCCTATCATTTTCTCAGCCTGGGCAACGGGGTGACCGGGCAGGTGCACGGCTTGGACGGCAGCTTCCAGGGCGCCGGCGATCATCTCAACCGCATCTATTCGCATGACCTGACACTCGGTCTGCGCTGGATGTTCGTGGCGCCGCTGCCGCCGGCCGAGCCGCTCGTTCCGCTGGTGCGCAAGAGCTGATAAATCTCGGCCAAACGCTTCGACGCAAACGGCGCGGGTCCCCCGCGCCGTTTGGTTTGGGTGCGACCCGATGTCTGGGCAAACGGGCGAGAGTCCCCGTTCTTCGTCCGCCGCCATAACGCTCCGTTAAGGTTAATGATTCATGGTGTCTCGGCGCGTGCGGTCGAGGCGGGGATAGCCAGTGCGTAGCATGGTTGTCGTGGCTTTTGGTATTTTGGGCGTGGCTCAGGCTGCAGCAGCCGATCTCCCCGCCGTCTTGCGCGGTCCGATCGTGGGAGAGCTCGTCCCGGCGTATCGCTGGTCGGGCGTCTACGGCGGCGCCCAAGCTGGATTCTCGACCGCAAGCGTGAATTTCAACCAGAACGTAGGCGCGCTCGTCGCCGACATGCTGCGCCTGACCACGATCGAGCAGGATTTCAACATTTCAAGTTGGCCGGTGCTCGGAAAACCCAATCCGGTCGGCGGAAGCTACGGCGGCTTCGTCGGGTATAATTGGCAGTGGGAAGATGCGGTCACCGGCTTCGAGATCAATTACAATCGCACCTCGCTGTCGGGGTCAGCTTCAAATTCCCTCTCTCGATCGTTCGTGGATAGCAACCCCAGCATTCCGACTGGTCACCATTATTTCTACAATCCGGCCACCGTTACCGGCACGGCGGCGGCGCGCATAACCGATTGGGGAACGTTCCGTTTCCGCGGCGGCTGGGCGGCAGGGATGTTCCTGCCTTACGGTTTTGTGGCGTTTGCGGTCGGACGCGCCGACATCTCGCGCTCGGCAAGCGTGACGTGGACAGTGACGGATCTGCCCGACACGGGGATTACGCCCTTTCCGCCGTCGGCTCTGCCGGTACCGCCTAGCCCCGAAGCAGATGCCCGAAATGGTGTCTTCGCCTACGGCGCTGCGGCGGGGCTTGGAGTGGATGTCGCGCTCTTGCCCAATGTGTTTTTGCGCGGCGAGTGGGAATTCGTGCAATTCGCTCCGCTTCAGGGCGACCACATCCATATCAATACGGTTCGCACGGCGCTCGGATTGAAATTCTGATTGGGACGAGAGACGACAGACGCGCGTCTTCGCGCTGTTGATCCCGGCCGCGTCGTTCCGCGCAACGTTTGTCTCGGTTGATAGCATCCGCCCTCCGTCCTCCTCTGTCATCCTTCATGGTCCTCCACTTCCGCGCTTGACGAAATAGCTTCCTTTCCGTATTGCCGCGCGCGGGACACCCCTCCCCAACGAGGGGCGCCTATCTGCAAGGGTAGATCATGACCATCGCCAAGCCCGGCGTGCGGCCGCTCGTCCCGCACTTCTCCTCCGGCCCATGCGCCAAGCGCCCCGGCTGGAACCTGCAAGCCCTCACCGACGCGCTCATCAGCCGCTCGCACCGGTCCAAGTCCGGCCGCGCCAAGCTCAGACGCGCCATCGAGCTGACCCGCGAAATCCTCGAAGTTCCGGCCGGACACCGCGTCGGCATCGTGCCGGCTTCCGACACCGGGGCGGTCGAGATGGCGCTGTGGTCGATGCTCGGCGCGCGGCCGGTCACGGTGCTGGCGTGGGAATCCTTCGGCGAAGGCTGGGTCACCGATGTCGTCAAGCAGCTGAAACTCAAGGACGTCACGCTGATCAAAGCCGATTACGGCGAGCTGCCGGATCTCGACCAGATCGATTCGGCAACCGACGTGGTCTTCACCTGGAACGGCACCACCTCGGGCGTGCGGGTGCCGGACGCGCACTGGATCGCCGCCGACCGCCGGGGGCTCGCCATTTGCGACGCCACCTCCGCCGCGTTCGCACAGCCGCTCGATTGGGCCAAGCTCGATGTCGTCACCTTCTCCTGGCAGAAGGTGCTCGGCGGCGAGGCCGCCCACGGCATGCTGATCCTCTCCCCGCGCGCGGTCGAGCGGCTCGAAACCTATCAGCCGCCGTGGCCGCTGCCGAAGATTTTCCGCATGACCAAGGGCGGCAAGCTCAACGAGGCGATCTTCGCGGGCGAGACCATCAACACGCCCTCGATGATCTGCGTCGAGGATTATCTCGACGCGCTGCAATGGGCGAAGTCGATCGGCGGGCTTCCCGCGCTGATCGCCAGGGCCGATGCCAATGCCCGGGCGATCGCCGACTGGACCGGCCGCACCGCCTGGGTGGATTTCCTCGCCAAGAATCCGCGCACGCGCTCGAACACCTCGGTCTGCCTCAAAGTCGTGGATCCGGCGGTTGCCGCGCTCCCCCACGACGAGCAGACGGCGTTCGTCAAGAGCATGGCGGCCGTGCTGGAGAAGGAAGGCGTCGCCTACGACATCGCCTCCCATCGCGATGCGCCGCCGGGATTGCGCATCTGGTGCGGCTCGACCGTGGAGGCGTCGGACCTCGAGGCGCTCACCCCCTGGCTCGATTGGGCGTTCGCGCAAACCAGAGCCGCGATGCCCAAGGCGGCCTGACCGATTCCTCGCCCTGCCGAAGCGATTGCCCGTTCATTCCGGAGCCCCCGACATGGCCCCCAAGGTACTAATTTCCGACAAGCTTTCCGCGGCCGCGGTGCAGATCTTCCAGGAACGCGGCGTCGAAGCCGACATCAAGCTCGGGCTCGACAAGGAAGAGCTGGCGCGCACGATCGAGAACTACGACGGGCTGGCGATCCGGTCCGCCACCAAGGTGACCGAAAAAGTCCTCGACCGCGCCAAGAAGCTCCGGGTGATCGGACGCGCCGGCATCGGCGTCGACAACGTCGATCTCGCGGCGGCGACCGCCAGGGGCATCATCGTGATGAACACGCCGTTCGGCAATTCGATCACGACCGCCGAACATACGATCACCCTGATGCTGGCGCTGGCGCGCCAAATCCCCGCGGCCGATGCTTCCACCCAGGCCGGGAAATGGGAGAAGAACCGTTTTCTGGGCGTGGAGATCACCGGCAAGACGCTCGGCATCATCGGCTGCGGCAACATCGGCTCGATCGTCGCCGACCGCGCGCTCGCGCTGAAGATGAAGGTGATCGCCTATGATCCCTATCTCTCGCCCGAGCACGCCGTCGACATCGGGGTGGAGAAGGTCGAGCTCGAGGAGCTGCTGCGCCGCGCCGATTTCATCTCGCTGCACACGCCGCTCACCGAGAAGACCCGGAACATCATCGATGCCCGCGCGCTCGCCGCCGCCAAGCGCGGCGTGCGCATCGTCAATTGCGCGCGCGGCGGTCTGGCCGATGAGGTCGCGTTGCGGGCCGCGCTGGATTCGGAGCAGGTGGCCGGGGCGGCGTTCGACGTCTTTTCCGTCGAACCGGCGGTGGACAATCCGCTGTTCGGCCATCCCAACGTGGTGTGCACCCCGCATCTGGGCGCCTCGACCATGGAGGCGCAGGAGAACGTGGCGCTGCAGATCGCCGAGCAGATGTCGGATTATCTGCTGCGCGGCGCCATCTCCAATGCGGTCAACTTCCCCTCGATCACCGCCGAGGAAGCGCCGCGGCTCAAACCCTTCATCAAGCTCGCCGAGCAGCTCGGCTCCTTCGCCGGCCAGGTCACCGAGAGCAGCCTGAAATCCGTGAAGCTGCTCTACGAGGGCCACGTCGCGGCGATGAACACCAGGGCGCTGACCTCGGCGGCGATTGCCGGGCTGCTCAAGCCGCTGCTCCAGGACGTCAACATGGTGTCCGCCCCGATCGTCGCCCGCGAGCGCGGCATCTCGGTCGAGGAGACCAAACGCGACGCGGAAAGCGATTATGAAAGCCTGGTGACCCTGACGGTGGTCACCGAGCGCCAGGAGCGCTCGATCCAGGGCACGGTGTTCGCCGACGGCCGGCCGCGCGTGGTGTCCATTAAGGGCATCAAGATGGACGCCGAGTTCGGGCCTTCCATGCTCTACGTCACCAACGTGGACAAGCCGGGCTTCATCGGGCATTTCGCCGGCATTCTCGGCGACGCCGGAATCAATATCGCGACGTTCCATCTCGGACGCCAATCGGCTGGCGGCGACGCGATCTCGCTGGTCGAGGTCGACGGTTCGGTGCCGCGCGAGGTCATCGACCGAGTCCGAAAGCTGCCGCACGTCCAGCACGTGCGCGCATTGACCTTCTGAGGCCCGGTGTCTCTGATAGGCGCCGGGTTCGGCTGATTCCGCCGCCGGAACGGTCGGAATCGCAAGAATGCCCGGGCGCCCGTCGCGGCATAAAGGATCCTCATGGCCAACGTGGTGGTGGTCGGTTCCCAATGGGGCGATGAAGGCAAGGGGAAAATCGTCGACTGGCTCTCCGAGCAGGCCGACATCGTCGTGCGCTTTCAGGGCGGCCACAACGCCGGCCACACCTTGGTGGTCGACGGCAAGACCTTCAAGCTCTCGTTGTTGCCTTCCGGCATCGTGCGGCCCGGCAAATTGTCGGTGATCGGCAATGGCGTGGTGCTCGATCCGTCGGCGCTCACCGAAGAGATCGAGCGGGTGCGATCGCAAGGCATCGCCGTCTCTCCCGACAATCTGCGAATCGCGGAGAACGCCACGCTGATCCTGTCGCTCCACCGCGAGCTCGACGGCATTCGCGAAAGCTCGAATCCGGCCACGCGCATCGGCACCACCAAGCGCGGCATCGGGCCGGCCTATGAGGACAAGGTGGGGCGGCGCGCCATCCGTCTCATGGATCTCGCCGACCTGCCGGGCTTGGATGCCAAGATCGCGCGGCTGCTCGTCCACCACAACGCGCTGCGGTGTGGGCTGGGGCTCGAGCCGATCGCGGCAAAGGCCGTGTTCGAGGAGCTCGCGGCAGTCGCCCCGCGGGTGCTGCCCTATATGGACCGGGTGTGGGCGCTGCTCGACGATCGCAGGCGCGAGGGCAAGCGCATCCTGTTCGAAGGCGCGCAGGGCGCGCTGCTCGACATCGATCACGGCACCTATCCGTTCGTCACGTCGTCCAATACGGTTGCGGCCCAGGCGGCGACCGGCTGCGGGCTCGGGCCCGGCGCGATCGGCTACGTGCTCGGGATCTGCAAGGCCTATACGACCCGGGTCGGCGAGGGCCCGTTCCCGACCGAGCAGCAGAACGAGATCGGACTTCGGCTGGGGGAGCGCGGACGCGAATTCGGCACCGTGACCGGCCGCGCGCGCCGCTGCGGCTGGTTCGATGCCGTGCTGGTGCGGCAAACCGTGCGAACCAGTGGAATCAACGGCTTGGCGCTGACCAAGCTGGATATTCTCGATGGGTTCGACGAGATCAAGGTCTGCATCGGCTACCGCCTGGACGGCGTCGAATTCGATTATCTTCCGGCCGGCGAGCGGGCCCAGGCCCGGCTCGAACCGATCTACGAGACGATCGAGGGTTGGAGGGAATCCACTGCCGGCGCCCGCTCCTGGGCGGATCTGCCCGCCCAGGCCATCAAATATGTGCGCCGCATCGAAGAGCTGATCGGCTGCACCGTGGCGCTGCTCTCGACGAGCCCGGAACGCGAGGACACGATTCTTGTACAGAACCCGTTCGAAGCGTAGTGGTCCGGCCGAGGGGTGGTTTTCCGCGCTCGGATGCCGGCCGGGATGGAGCCGTCGCCCGGTCCCGGCGGCTGCCAGCGCCCATAATCGAGCCGCATTCCCCCGGGCATGTGGCCCGCCTGATCGCCGATGACCGATTATTACCCGTTGATCGCCCGTGCCGTTGCCGGGCTCGCCAAGAGCACCGGTGAGAACAGGCGCGCGCTTTATGAGCGCGCCCGCTCGGCGCTCCTCGCGCAGCTACGCAACCTCGACCCGCCGCTCGCCGAAAGCGAAATCACCCGCGAGCGCCTCTTGCTGGAGGAGGCCGTTCGCAAGGTCGAGGCCGACGCGGCGCGCCAGCAGCGGGCCGAATCGCCGCGCTCTGGTCCAATCGTGAAGGATCGGCCCGTGGAACCGGCGGTGCGGGAAGCCGAGCCGGGCGCGACGGAGCCGGACGAACCGGCCGCGGGGCCGCAGACCGCGCTCGATCCGGGCGCGGCAAAACCGGCCTCGGCCCCCGGGGAAAAACGGGACGACCCGAGGGCTTCCGCCGGCAGCGCGCAATGGGCCGGCCAATTCCGGAGCAAGGACCGCGAGCGTTCGGAGCACGCCGCCGCCCAGGCGCTCAAAGGCTTCCGCGATCTCGTCGCGGAGGTGCGGGGCGAAGCTGCCCCGTCGCCCGAAAATCCGACCGGCGAGTCCATTGTCGAGCCCGAGAACCACGCGCCGAGATTTCCCAAGCCGACGCACGAGCCGTTCGAGGACCTGGAACCCGCGCCAGACGCGCCAGAATCGCCCAAACCGCGACGGCAGTCTTGGGGCGGATCTCCCGCGGGCGATCCTGAGATCGATTGGTTCGAGCCGCGTGGGTCGGAACCGCGTGGGTCGAGCCCATCGAGGCGGGGGGGCTTGCCTGCACCGGACGAGCCGCACCCGCGAATGGGGCTGCCCCCATCTCCGCAGCGATCGATGCGACAACCCCCCGAGCCGCGGTTCGAGCGCGAAGGCGGCGGCTCGGCGAGGGCGCTGATCGCTGCGTTTTTCGGCGTGTTCATCGTGGTCGGGATCGCGCTGGCGCTGTATTGGCAGCGCGACCGCTTGCGGTCCGTGTTGGTTCGCAACCCGGCCACCCAGGCGCAACGCGAGGCTGCCCCGTCGCGGCCGAAAATCTCGGACCGGGTCGGCCAAGCCGGGCAGCAGGGCCCGTCGACCAATGCGCCCGGGAGCAAAGAGGGCGAGCCCGCCGCGACGGTCGCCCAGCGGGTGGTGCTCTATGAGGACGATCCGGCCGACGCGCAGGGCAAGCCATACGTGGGCTCGGTGGTCTGGCGCACCGAGACGGTGCCGTCGGGCGCCGGCCAGGCGCCCGAGCTCGCGGTCAAAGGCGAACTGGAGATTCCCGACCGCCGCGTCAATATGACGATGCGGGTGCGCCGCAATTCCGACAAGGCGCTGCCGGCGAGCCACACCATCGAGATCATGTTCAACCTGCCGGCCGATATTCCGTTCGGCGGCATCTCCAATGTTCCGGGCATCCTGATGAAGCAGTCGGAACAGACGCGCGGATCACCGCTGGCCGGCCTCGCCGTCAAGGTGACGTCCGGGTTCTTCCTGATCGGACTCTCGGCGGCGGAGGGCGACATGCAGCGCAATCTGCAGCTGCTGAAGGAGCGCTCCTGGTTCGACATTCCGCTCGTCTACAACAACGGCCGCCGCGCGATTCTCGCCATCGAAAAGGGTACGCCGGGCGAACGGGCGTTCAAGGAAGCCTTCGCCGCCTGGGGCGAGTGAAACGCGAGCGCGGCATGCGGCGAAATAAAATCCGGGTCGCGACCTTCGCCGGTCCAGGCGCCGAGCCTGAGATCCGCTCGGTGCCGTGGCCGGACATCCCCAAGAAGGCGGCGCTCATTCAGATCGGCGCCTGCGGGGTGTGCGGCACCGACCTGCACATCCTGAAAGGACATTGGCCGAAGCCGCTGCCGTGGCCGTTCACGCTCGGCCACGAGCTCGGCGGCGTGATCGTCGAGGCGGGGCCGGAATTCACCGAGGATTTCATGGGCCGGCCGCTCACGGTCGGCGCCAAGGTGATGATCCCGCCGCTGATGCCGTGCGGACGCTGCTATTACTGCGTCCATTATCCCGAAACCGCCAACAAGTGCCTGAGCCCGGTTTATTACGGGCGCTATCTGGGCTTCGACAAGGCTCCGCATCTTTGGGGCGGATGGGCCGAATACGTCTACGTCGACCTCGATATGCTGCCCGGGACCAAGATCTACAAGCTGCCCGACGACATGTCGTTGCGCCTCGGCGCTTTGTCCGAGCCGCTGACCTCGTGCATCCGCGCGTTGAACCGCGCCGCCCGCGCCGGCGGCTTCAAATGGGGCGACAGTGTCGTGATCCAGGGCTCGGGCCCGATCGGCATCCTGGCGGTGGCGGCCGCGCAGGAGATGGGCGCGGGCCGCGTGATCTGCGTCGGCGCGCCGGAAGAGCCGCGCCTTGCGCTCGCCAGGAAATTCGGCGCCGAGGCGACGGTGAACATCGAGGAACTGAAGACGCCGGAGGCACGGATCGCGCGCGTGCGCGAGATCGTCGGCGGCTTCGGCGCCGACTTGGTGATGGATTGCTCCGGCCATCCGAGCGCCGGGCCGGAGGGAATGGAGTTTTTGCGCGACGGCGGCACCTATGTGGAGATGGGGCAGTTCACCGACGCGGGCTCGATCGAGACTTCGTGGCACCGCATCTGCGCCAAGGATATCAACGTGCTCGGATCGTGGGGTTTCACCGGCAACGATCTGCCGCTCGGCGTCGACATGCTCTACCGCGGCCGGAACAAATACCCCTGGCTCGACATGCAGACGCTCTATCCGTTCGACGAGGCGGGCATCAGCCGGGCCGTCAAGGACGCGATGGCGATGCGGACCGTCAAGTCCACCATCGTGCCCTGGCCGGAGCTGGTGTGAGCCATCCCTCCCCGGAGGGGAGGGTCGGCGAGCGAAGCGAGCCGGGGTGGGAAGGCCTGCTTTAATTAAGTCAATTAAGTTACCCCACCCGCTCCTCGCTGCGCGAGGAGCCGCCCTCCCCAAGGGGAGGGAGAGCTAAGCCGGCGCAGGTGCGCGCGCCGGATAGTACTGCGGCGCCTCGCGGCGCTCGGACATGCCGTAATCGCGGATGATGCGGATTGTCCGATGCCGCAGCGGGCTCGATGCCGCCGGCTTCCAGCTGTGCGCTGCCGCCGCATCGCGCCAGGACGCGAGCAGAACGACCTTGCCGGGGGTGTAGATGCTGGTGAAGATCTCCTGGTCGACCAGCCCGGCGGTCCCGTGACCAAGCTCGAGCCCTGAGAATACCGGGCCCGGCGCCGCAACGCTCTTCGGATCGGGCATCATTTCCGTGATCGTCACCGCCTTGGCGGTGCCGATCTGCGTCTCGTCGAGACGCGTTTGCTCGACAGAAATTCCTGCAGGCGGCCGGGTGTCGGCCGTGACCTCACCGACGCGCAACCGGTAATCCGCGAACACCCGGGTGCGTCCCGTCGCCTGCACCCGATGATGCTCGGCGTGGGTCCGCCAGCGCACCAGTGCTTTCTCGTCAAGCCAGGTGGAGAGCGAGAGCAGCCGCCCCTCGGCGCGCCGGCTGGCGAAGCGCTCGACGTCGAGGAAGCCGTCGATCTGGTCCAGCATGGGCTTGAGATGCAGGGCGAGCTTGAGGTACTCGTCGGTCAGGTCGGGCTTGGGTTGAACCTCGAAGATGACGACGAACATGGTTTCGCCTTCGGGGGACTGCGCATTGCGACTCGCATTGATATGTCATGGCCCGCGAAGGCGGGCCGCCCGGTATCCACCGCACTGAGGGTCAAAAATCGATAATCCGCGGCTAGGGGTCGCCCGGACAAGCCGGGCGATGACACGGAGAGGGGCGCTAATGCGCGGGGACCGCCGCCGGGGTTTCCATCGCGGCGATGCGATGCTTCACCGCGTTCTGCACCTTCTCGAACGCGCGCACCTCGATCTGGCGGACGCGCTCGCGCGAGACGCCGAATTCTTCGGCGAGCTGCTCGAGCGTGATCGGATCCTCGGAGAGCCGGCGCGCCTCGAAGATGCGCCGCTCGCGGTCGTTGAGCACGCTCAGCGCCTCGCCGAGCGCCTTGCGGCGGTTGTCGAGTTCCTCGTTCTCGGCCAGCACTCGTTCCTGGCTGGGCGCATCGCTGACCAGCCAATCCTGCCACTCGCCGGAATCGCCGTCCTCGCGAATGGGCGTATTGAGCGAAGCATCGCCCCCGAGCCGCCGGTTCATGTCGATCACGTCCTGCTCGCCGACCCCGAGCCGCTTGGCGATCAGCTTCACCTGGTCCGGCCGCATGTCGCCCTCCTCGAGGGCGGAGATCTTGCTCTTGGCCTTGCGCAGGTTGAAGAACAGCTTCTTCTGGTTGGCGGTGGTGCCCATCTTCACCAGCGACCAGGAGCGCAGGATGTACTCCTGGATCGAAGCCTTGATCCACCACATCGCATAGGTGGCGAGCCGGAAGCCTTTTTCCGGCTCGAACCTTTTGACCGCCTGCATCAGCCCGACGTTGCCCTCCGAAATGACTTCGGCGATCGGCAGGCCGTAGCCGCGGTACCCCATGGCGATCTTGGCGACCAGGCGAAGATGGCTGGTGACGAGCCGATGCGCGGCCTCGCGGTCGCCATGCTCGCGCCAGCTCTTGGCCAGCATATATTCCTCCTGCGGCTCCAACATCGGGAACCGCCGGATTTCCTCGAGATAGCGGGTGAGACCGGATTCAGCCGTTAGGATCGGCAATGCAGCACTATGGGCCATGACAGCGCCCTCCAAACTTCAGGCCCCCGACAAAATCGGCGGGCAGGTGGTGCCAACGCTCCCCGAGCCGATGGCGCCATTGTGCGACCGCGAATACGGATCGCGGTGCAACATACCACAAAAGCACCCGACGGAAGGGTTCGCAAAGGTCAAGTCCGCGTGACTCGCCGGTCGGGGTTCCACCAGCAAGCCATTGTTTCGTTCGTTGGTTAACCGATTCCGGCGGCCTTCTGCGCGCCGTTTCTGGCCAAGCTGTCGCGTAAACGGGCGAGCTCGACCGGCAGTTCCGAACGGAACTCGAGAAAATGCCGGGTTTTCGGATGTTCGAAGCCCAATATATGGGCATGAAGGGCTTGGCGATCAAGCCGGGCCAGGGCGTCGCGGGCTTCCGGGCCGAGCAACGCCGCCTTGGTCTTGAATCCGGGCCCATAGACGCGATCGCCGATGAGCGGATGGCCGATATGGGCGAGATGCACCCGGATCTGGTGGGTCCGGCCCGTTTCCAGCCGGCAGGCAAGCAGGCTCGCGACGGGATCCGGTCCGGCGCCGAAATAGCGTTCCGCCACCTCCCAGTGCGTGACCGCATGCCGGCCGCCCTGCCTCACCGCCATCTTGTCGCGCGCATGGGGATGCCGGGCGATTTCCGCCTCGATCCGGCCCTTGGGCCGGTCCGGCGAGCCCCACACGAAGGCGAGATAGCCGCGCTCGAGCGGGCCGGCGTGCCCGTGGTCGGCGAACTGGGCGGCGAGCGCCCGATGCGCCGCATCGGTCTTGGCCACGACCAGGAGGCCGGAGGTATCCTTGTCGAGCCGGTGAACGATGCCGGGCCGTTTTACCCCGCCGATGCCGGACAGGCTGTCGCCGCAAAGGGCGATCAGGGCGTTGACCAGCGTGCCGGTCCAGTTCCCGGCGGCCGGATGCACCACGAGCCCGGCCGGCTTGTCGATCACGATCAGCTCCGCATCCTCGTAGACGACGGCGAGCGCGATCGCTTCCGGACCCGGCACCGGGTCCGCCGGCGGCGGCACCCGGATGGTGATCGCGGCCCCCGCGTTGACGCGGTGAGCCGGATCGCGGATCGTTCGGCCGTCGATGGCGATCTCGCCGGCGAGGATCAGCGCCTTGAGGCGCGAGCGGGAAAGCCCGGCATGTTGGGCGAGGACGCGGTCGACCCGTTGCCCGTCTTCGCTCGCTGCGACGAGGATGGTTTGCGTGCCGGTATCTTTCGCCATGGCCGACCCGAGTTCGGACAAACCTGATCAGCCTGCGGCGGCCGAGGGCCGAACGCCCGAGGATGCCGCCACGAGGCTGAACGAGATCCTGTCCTCCCCGATCGAAGACCCGTTCGCGCCGGAAGCCAAACCCCCCGTCCCGCCGGAAGCGAAACCGGTCGGTTCGCCGCCGGACCCTGCCCGAAGGGAAGCCGCAAAAGCCGTCCCGCCGGACTTCGCCGCGTGGGAAGGCGCCAAAGTGTCGCCGCCGGAAGCCGCGCCGGATAAAGCCTCGGCGCCGCGCGTCGAGCCGGCATCCGCCGAAGCAGTCGCGCCGCCCGCCGCCGAACCGGTATCCGCCGCCGAGCCGGCGCCCGCGCCGCAAGCAACGCCGTCCGACCCCGGCGCGGCGCGCGTCATCGCAAAAGTGCGGCGGCTCATGTTGGTCTCCACCGTGCTCACGGCGCTCGCGGTCGCCGCCGTGCTCGGCATCATCGGCTATCGCCTTTTCCGCAGCGAGGGAAGCCAGGCGCCCACCCAGGCGACGCTCACGCTGCCGCCGGGCGCGAAGATCGTGCAGAGCGCGATCGCGGACGACCGCATCGTGCTCACGCTTCAGGTCGGCGGCGCGCTCGAGATCCGCACCTACGATCTCAAGACGCTCAAACCGCTCGGGCGATTGAATTTCAGCACGGTGCCGTGACTGGTGGGCGCCGGCGTCGGCGAAAGTTTGCGCACTGATCCGGCAGGAGGTCAGGCCGCGCGGCGTTTCTTGGGTGAGCGCTTCCGCTCGGCCGGACGGGCAGACAAGGTCAGGCCCAAGGCGCGCAGGATACGCATAACCGTGCTGAATTCAGGATTGCCGGTTTCGCCCAGCGCCCTGTAGAGGCTCTCCCGGTTCAGCTCGGCTGCCTCGGCAACTTTTGCCATGCCGCGGGCTCGCGCCACTAGCCCGAGCGCATCCCGAACGAAAGCCGGATCGCCGGTTTCGAACGCCGCCGTGATGTAGGCAGCCTGCCGCTCCGGAGTGTCGAGATATTCCGCCGCATCGAACCTCGTGGTTACGATCACTACCGTGTCTCCGTTATTTCATGGGCCATAGCATGTGCCCGCTTGATATCTCGAGTTTGCGTGCCCTTCTGGCCGGCGCACAACAGGATCACGACAGCTGCCCCACGCTGCATGTAGTACACGCGATAGCCTGGACCGTAATCGATTCGCATTTCCATCACGCCCGAGCCGACGCTTCTGGCGTCTCCCGGATTTCCCTGTTCCATTCGACGAATCCGAGCGACGATTCGTGCGACGGCATTCGCATCCCTTAAGCGGCGCAGCCAGCTCGAGAATTCCTCTGTCTGCCGCACTTCGATCATGGAGCTGGAATGTAGCCTATAGGCGACGGAGAAACAAGATGATGGCCCGCACTGCCGGCAATCTAAGCGCTCGAATGGCCCAAGGGCTCTCGGCGCAGGCCATCTGGATCGTATGGCCGGCCAACACGGGACAGGCGCTTGCCAGGCCGCGGGATCGAGGCTACTTGACGGGACTGCGCGCTCCCTTCGTCTAGCGGCCCAGGACGTCGCCCTCTCACGGCGAAAACAGGGGTTCGAGTCCCCTAGGGAGCGCCAAAAGAATCGGTCTCTCCAGTGGCGCGAATCGCTAAAGCCACATGTTGCGTCTCTGTTCGGATTGATGACCAAAATCCATAGATAATCTATAATGAGACGCGATGAACCCGCGCGAACCCGTCCGCCACTTTCAAGCCTCGC
>WNFC01002248.1_pt1 | contig 20747 bp, 22 predicted proteins | sample 5400541 | NCBI WGS metagenome assembly WNFC01 (sample SAMN13153342, study PRJNA577476) | soil metagenome | isolation source: 120 cm saprolite under Douglas fir tree site 2 hole 2 replicate 1 | place: USA:California | collected 2015-04-18
ACCCCATGTCTCCTCCAAGCTTCAGCAGCACTCCCCAAGAAGTTGCGTATCCCGACCTGAATGTTCACATCCGATCGGAGCGGGTCTCACCCATCCGCGCTGAGGCAAGGCGTCTCCGAAGCTCGAACCAGAACTGGCTGCTCTGCGCACGGCGGACGGTCTTAGCGGTGCGATTACGGGCCGTGCAGGGCATCGATCTGGCACAACGTCGCATTCTGGCAAAGCCGCCCGTCGAGCACCCTCGGTAACGGCACGGCCCAGCTCCATCGCGGGCCGCGTGGCAGCGCCCGTGCAACCCTTCAGACGCCTCTGCAGGAGTACGCCGTCACAAGCAAGGTCATGAGCAGCGGGCTGATCTCCCGATCACCCGTTGCGGCAGGTTCCGGGTGCACCCGCCGCCGGGCCGGCGGCCTAACGTGGCACGGTGGCGTGGCTGGCGGTCAGTGGCGCTCTGGACGTCTCCTGGTCGGCCCCGGCAGCGGTGACCGGGTTTCGACCAGCAGATATCCGCTGGTCAGCGCGCTTTCCCCTGTTGTGGGTGCCCCGCTCAGAACTCGGTCCTGCGCTCGCACCCGCGCGGACGAACCTTTGCGGCGGCGCATCAGCGCAGGTCTTCGGCTTGCCTGGCCCTGGAATTAGTCGTTCCCGGCGCGCAGGTTGGCGCGCTACCCCCAGCCGTAGAAGGTCCCGAGACTGACGAGACTGAGCTGCATCGACACTGCTGCTCCGCGACTGGGTCGTGACTCGTCACGCGCCATGCGCTTCGCAATCGTGTGCTGACGCTTCAGTTCAACGACGAGGCACTGAGATTGCTCAGTGTGCTCGATAGCCAGCTCCCGGTCCCGGAGCCGAGCCTCATCGACGGGCTGCAGCAGGTCCTCGCCGAGGGGATCACCCGCCGCGGCTCGGTGCTGGCCTGGACCAGCTCGCCGGCTGATGCCGATGCCGTACCGGGCATACACCACGACCTGACGCGCTGGGAATGCGCCCACAGCAGCTTTCACGTCGAGGACTATGTGGCTGTCAGCGTGGTGACGAGCATCGACGGCACACCGGGATTCAGCGAGCCAGACCAGAGGCTGCTGCTGACCCAGGCGCTAATCTTCGCGGCCAGAGGCGCGGCTGGTCGTCGATCTGGCACAGCCGCCGGCAGTGCGCTGCATCATCAACGCCAACGAGACATGCTCCACCCTCAGGTTCCACCAGATCCGGCCTGGCGAGCACTGGAACCTGCCAGATCTCGATGCCTACAAGCTCGACAAGATGATCGTGATTGACATCGACCCGGCACGGCCGGAGTCGCCGCACGCAAACGGGGACTGCTAAGGGACATCCTGAACGGGCAGGCGGCCAAGGCCACCGAAACGCCCATCGTGACGAGCGCGACCGAGCGGGCGAGCGTACCTGGCAAGGTCTGGGCGGGAATATCCTGAGCGACCAGCAGCCAGGAGGAAGCCGCCAGATGCGCGATCACGAAGACACGGTCACGGTGCGCCTGACTGCTGCGCCTGGTGCGCCGCAGATCTCCTCGGCGCACTGGCCGGCCATTTGGCACCGGCTAGTTCACCTGCAACCTGCCCGGTCTGCGCGCCTGGAGGGAGACCCTCCGCGGGTCATTGTCGCGGAGGCTTACGGCAGCGCGGAGATCGCGCCGGGCCTGCTGGCCGAGATCGAGCAGCTGGCCGGCACGCTCTTGCACGTCGAGATGCCCGGCCATGCGTCGGCCGCCGATCCGCCCGTCCCGCACGAAGCCAAGGTGCTGGACTCGCCGGCCCTGCTGCGGCTTGAGGACACTGCGCGCCGGCTGGAGCTGAACCAGCGGCTGCCCGGAGACTGGCTGGATGCTCACCTCGACCCGGGCGGGACGCACTACCTGCGGGCGGGCCTCTGGCACAGGCTGAGCCATCGCGCGGACATCGGGCCGCACCTGCGGTGTGAGCTGCTGATCCAGGTGCAGGACGGCGAGCAGGTCCTGAGCCTGCTCGATGTGCCGCCCGCCGAATATAAGGCGCTGAGGTCTGTGCAGACGCGGAGCGACTACGAGCGAATGGACCAGCTCATGACCACGGCTCGATCCGTGCGCGAGTACGAGGAGAACACGCGCCGCTGGTAGCGCCTTCGGGGGGAACGCCGGTGTCGCGGGACAGCCGCGGCTTCAGTCGGGAGGCTAGGTCGCGGGCAGGTCGTACACGCGGACATCAAACCCAGCCGCGGCGAGGTGCTCGTCGAGGAGCGGCTCGATCTGGTCCCAGGTCCCGCCGGCGAGCCCGCAGCCGATGCGCGGCATGTGGACGATCGTTCCCCGCTCGATCTGCCTGGCCAGGCCAGACAGGCACTCGCCGAGCGCGTCGTAGCGGATCGCGACGGGGTTGGCCCGGCTTGCGTAGCCGTGCTGGGCCACCATGTTGGCGACCCGAAGATTGCCGGCCACCGTGACGAGCTGGATCATCCCGAGCCCGAAATCCGGGCCGTGTCGCGCCCAACGGCGGTACGCGGCTTCGGGTTCTGGCCACCGCCGGCTGATCGCTAGGACGAATCCTTTCCCCCAGCCGCCCGAGTCATTGCAGACGTGAGCGATGACGCCGGGGCGCTGGCGGTCCGGAGCCGTGGCGTCATCGATCCGGTAGCTGATCGCCATCACGTCATCGTCGCAGCCCGGCCCGATCCTTCGGATGGCCAGTCGGAGTCACGCCAGTCAGGGCCATGGTCTCCCGCCTGCGCGCCTGATGCGCCGCCACGCGTCTCGTCTGCCCGCTCGTATCGCGCCGTCACCTTGATAGTGCCGACGATGTTCCTGTTCAACTCGGGCAGGTCGCCGGCGGGGATCCAATACTCCAGGATGGTCTGCCCGCCGACCTGATGGATCTCGTACCGGTCCAGGAATGCCCTCCGGACGCGGAACCGTGTGACGAAGCCGACGCCGGAATGGGGGACGTTCCAGTCGCGAGCGATCCGGGTGGCGTACTCCTCGCTGAGAACGGGATAGAAGATCGGCTGGCCGGGCAGGCGCGGCGGCCATTCCCGCCAGCCCGATGCCTCGACCAGGGCTAGCTCCTCCGGCCCGGTAGGCCGCCACAGCACTACTGAAGGCTCGCTGTCCACGTCGTCAACCTTCCCCGGGGCGTTGCAGCCTGGGTGGCCGTCGTGCCGGGTCACAGCTGGTCTCGCGCGTTCATCAGCGCGAAGCCCAGCAGGTTCGACCCGCGCCATCGGGATGGCCGACTGGCGTCGGGGTTGCCGGCGCCCATGCCTATGCCCCAGATCAGGTCGCGCGGACTCGCCTCGACGAGCACGCTCCTACCGGTGCTGCGCAGGAAGTCCGCCAGGTCAGGGTTCTGCCGGAACTTGGCCAGGCTACCGGCGACGACCAGGCCGAACCGGGCCGCCGCCCAGTCCTGCTCGCGGTAGCCGCGCACGGCCCGGCCGACGGCCTTGGCGTCCTTCGGGCTGGCAGCGGCCAAGACTGCGGCGAGCGCCTGGTCACGGCCGAACAGCCGGGCCTTGGCGGCCATCATCCAGTGCTCGGCCGTGGGGTAGGCGATGCCATCGACGCTGAAGGAGGCCGGCCACCACTGGCTCAGGCATGAGGGCCCGATCGTGCCGTCAGGCCGGGCTGGTGACCCCAGAAGAACAGGAAGTCGCCGTCCTGGCCGTCGGCCTCGGCGGCCAGGACCGCGGCGAGATGCTCGTCGGGACCCATCATCGTCTCCATTTCCGCCGCCACTCTTCCGGCGACCCGGAGTCCTTGCTGAGAGCCCACCATAGCATGTTATAGTCTGAGTGACTAAAACGTTGGAGACCTGAGTGACTGAACTGGCTCATATGCTGGCGCCGCTGAACGCCGCGCTGTTCACCCTCGGCAATGACCATGTGTCGGTGGCCGAGCTCCTGGGTTTCGTGACCGGCGCGGCGAGCGTGTGGCTGACGGTACTGGCCCGGATCGGCAACTTCCCGGTCGGCATCGCCAACAGCGCGTTCTTCCTGGTGCTGTTCGCTTCCGCGCGGCTGTACGCCGACTCGGGCCTGCAGGTCGTCTACATCATCCTCGGGTTCGCTGGGTGGTGGCAGTGGCTGCACGGCGGACCGGAGCAGTCCCGGCTGCAGGTTGCCCGGACCCGGTGGCGGCTGCTGGCCTGCTGCACCGCCTTCACGGTCGCGGCGACGTGGGGGCTGACTGTCCTGCTCAGCGCGGCGCATGACATCGCGCCGTTGTGGGACGGGCTCACGACCGCGATCTCGCTGGCCGCGCAGTTCCTTCTCAACCTGAAGAGAATCGGGAACTGGGCATTCTGGATCGCAGCCGACCTGATCTACATCCCGCTGTACATGGTCAAGCAGCTGGACCTGACCGCGATCGTGTACGTCCTGTTCCTGGCGATGTGCTTCGCCGGTGCCCGCGCTTGGCGAGGACAGCTGCGACGAGACAGCCGGGCCAGTGCCGGAAAGCTCGCACTGGCAGGCCGGGGCACGCCGTGACCGGCGCGTTCCGGCACGGGCTGATCGTCGGAAAGTTCTACCCGCCGCACCGGGGCCACCAGTACCTGATCGAGCAGGCCGCGACCGGCTGCGCGCAGGTGACAGTGCTTGTGATGGCGGCCGGCTGCGAGAGCGTGCCGCTCGGCGAGCGGGTCTGCTGGCTGCAGGCAGCCTGCGAGGGCCTGCCTGCGGTCACGGTGACCGGTGTGCGCTGCGACGTGCCGGTCGACTTCGGAGACGAGATGGTCTGGGCAGCGCAGGTCACGGTGATGCGGGCCGCAATTTATGGGAACGGGCGGCCGCCGGTGGACGCGGTGTTCACCAGCGAGCCATACGGGGACGACCTGGCTGCCCGGCTCGGCGCCGCGCACGTGTGCGTCGACTGGGGCCGGTCTGCCGTGCCGGTATCGGCCAGCCAAATCCGGGCGGACCTGGTTGGCTCGTGGGACGACCTGATCACCCCGGCTCAGGTCGCCCTGGCCAGCCGGGTTGTCGTGGCCGGGGCGGAGTCCACCGGCACGTCGACGATCGCCGGACTGCTGGCTGAGCATTACCGCAGCCGCGGCGGCTCGTGGGCCCGTACCCGGTGCGTGCCCGAGTTCGGCCGCGACTACACCGTGATCAAGTGGCGGCAGGCATGCGCCGCCGCCACGGCCGCCGGACAGCCCGAGCCAGCCCTCGATGAGCTGGAGTGGACCGCGGCGGACTTCGACGCGATCGCGGCCGAGCAGACCCGCCGGGAGAACGATGCCGCTGCGGCCCGGTCGCCGCTGCTGGTCTGCGACACCGACGCCTTCGCCACGTCCGTGTGGGAGCGCCGGTATCTGGGCGCTCGAGCCCGCGGCCTGCAGCCGTGGGCAACCACATGCCTGCCCCGGCGCGACGTCTACCTGCTGACTAGCCATGAGGGCGTGCCCTGGCACGACGACGGGCTACGCGAGGGAGACCTGCCGATCCGGGCCGCGATGACCGGCTGGTTTGCGAGAGCGCTGACCGATGCTGGCCATTCGTGGGCATTGCTGACCGGCAGCGCTGATGAGCGGCTCGCCCTGGCCGTACGGGTGATCGACGGGATCCTGGCGCGCCGGGCCGCGTTCGCCCCGGCCATCGACGCGGCCGTGAGCGGGGAGGCGACGCGATGAGCACGGCCGAGGGCAGGGCCGGAGAGCGGGAGTTCCTGCACGGCTATGACCCGGGCGAGTTTCCGCCGTTCGCGGTCACCGTCGACCTGGCAGTGTTCACGATCCGCGCGGGCCTGCTATCGGTGCTGCTCGTGCAGCGCCGCGACCACCCCTACCGAGGCTTCTGGGCACTGCCGGGCGGGTTCGTCCGCGAAAACGAGAGCGCCGGCGACGCCGCACGGCGGGAACTGGCCGAGGAAACCGGCGTCACTACCTTCACCGGGCACCTGGAGCAGCTGCGCACCTACTCCGACCCCGGCCGCGACCCGCGGATGCGGGTCGTGTCGGTCGCCCACGTCGCGTTCGCGCCGGGCCTGCCCGAGCCGCGGCCCGGCGGCGACGCGATCGCGGCCCGCTGGTGGCCGGCCGAGGACCTCGGCCTAGAAGACGGCGGCCCCGACGCCCCGCCGCTCGCGTTCGACCATGCCCAGATCGTCGCCGACGCGCTCGAGCGGGTCCGGTCCAAGCTGGAGTACACCACCCTGGCCGTCAGCTTCGTCGAGGAGCCGTTCACCCTCGCCGACCTGCGCCGCGTATACGCGGCGGTCTGGGGCAAGGCCCCCGACCTGGGCAACTTCCGCCGCAAGGTACTGGGCACTCCCGGCTTTGTCACCGAGGCGCAGCGATCCCCGGACGCCGCTGCCGGGCCGGCCGGGGGACGCCCGCCGCTGCTGTACCGCCGCGGCGACGCGGTTATCTTGCACCCGCCGATGCTCAGGCCCGCGGAAGGGAGCCACGATGAACCAGCCTGACCAGGGCGAGAGGCTGGTCCGGGCCGCCTGCACCGCCGAGACCATCACCGTGTACCAGGCGTACTTCCCCCAGATCGCGGAGGCCGCCATACGGGCCGGCACATTCGTGCCGCCGTTCAGCCGGGACCGCATGACCTGGATCAAGCCATCCTTCGGCTGGATGATGCACCGCTCGGGATGGGCAAGCAAGCCCGGGCAGGAACGCGTGCTGGCCATCGAGATCACCCGCGCAGGGTTCGACTGGGCGCTCGCGCACTCGTGCCTCAGCCACTACGACCCAGCGCAGCACGACAGCCCGCAAGACTGGACGGCCCTGAAGGACGCCTCCCCGGTCCGCGTGCAATGGGATCCAGACCGGTCACTGACCGGCGAACGGCTGGCGCGCCGGGCCATCCAGATCGGCCTGTCCGGCGAGGCCGTGCACCGCTACTGCGACCAGTGGATCACCGCCATCACCGACCTCACCGCGACCGTGCATAAGACCAGGCAGCTCCTCAGCGCCGGGCAGATCGCCGAACCCATCGCCGGGCTGCCAGCCGAGCACGTCTACCCGCTCAGCCCGGAGCTAGCCCGCGCTATCGGCGCCGACGCCGGCCACCTCGCGCGAGAGGAGGGCGCGCGTTGATCACGCTGCGCGACCGCTACCGCGGCTGCCTGCTCGGCGGCGCGGTCGGCGACGCCCTGGGCGCGGGCATCGAGTTTCTCTCCCTCGCCGACATCCGCCGCCGCCACGGGCCTCGCGGGGTCAACGGCTACGTCCCCGCTTACGGCCGGCTCGGGGCAATAACCGACGACACCCAGATGACCCTGTTCACCGCTGAGGGACTGCTCCGCGACAGGCAACAGCCGACCGAAGGCCGTGATCCGGCGGCCGCGATCTGGGCAGCGTACCGGCGCTGGCTGGCCACGCAATACGGTCACCGTGCCGCCGATGGCAGCTGGCTGGCCAGCCAGGAATTCCTGCATCATGGGCGGGCGCCCGGCGTGACCTGCCTGAGCGCCGTGGAATCCGGGCATCCGGGAACCCTCAGCCACCCGGTCAACAACAGCAAAGGCTGCGGTGGCGTGATGCGCGTCGCCCCGGCCGGCCTCGCCGACGGCGACCCATTCAGCCTCGGCTGCCAGGCCGCCGCGCTAACCCACGGCCACCCAACCGGCCACCAGGCCGCCGGAGCACTCGCGCTCATGGTCAGCGAGCTGTCCCGCGGCGTCAGCCTGCGTGACGCCGTCGCCGCAGCGATTGGCAGGCTCCGGCAATCCGATAGCGGTGAGGAGACGGCCGCTGCGCTGGCCGCCGCGGCAGGCGCCACCCAGCAGGGCCGGCTCAGCGCTGACGAAATATGCGTCCTCGGCGAAGGGTGGACGGCCGATGAAGCGCTCGCAATCGCCACCCACTGCGCGCTCACCGCCCCCAGCTTCCGCTCCGGCGTGCTGCACGCGGTCAACCACGGCGGCGACAGTGACAGCACCGGCGCGATCTGCGGCAACCTGCTCGGTACGGCCCTCGGCGCCGCCGCAATCGACCAAGACCTTGTCGAAGGCCTGGAAGGCAGCGCCATCATCAGCCAGGTCGCGGACGACCTGCACGACGTGTTCGGCCTCGGCCAGCCTCCGTCAACTCAGCGGTATCCGGCCGGCCAGGAAGAAGACAGCTACGAATAGCGAACAGGGGCCGGGTGGCAGGACGCAGGGCCCGGCAGGTGCCGGAGAGCAGGTCTACCAGGGCTTGCGTGCGCAGATACTCGGGCTGGACCCGGCGACCGCCGGCCTGCAGCAAGGTTCGGTGGACCGGGTCGTCTGGGGCGCGCTGATGGAGACCGGCTACCCGCGCGGCACGGCGACCCTGGTAGCCCTGGCCGACGGCACCACCAGCCTGTACCTCAGCGGCGGCGGCGGCATCATCGGCGGTGGTTCCCACGAGGCGGTGGCCACCGCTACGAAGGAATACCTCGCCGAACTCGAAATCCACCTGCCGATGCTGGCGGCTGACCCCGCCGAAGACCTGCCGGTGCCCGGCCAGGTCATCATCCGTGCCCTGACTTTCACCGGCCGCATGTCCGCCCAGGCCTCTGAACAGGACCTCGGCCAGCGTCGGCACCGCCTCTGGCCGGTCTACCACGCTGCGCACCGCGTCATCACCGAACTGAGACTCATAGATGAGACCAGGCAGGGCAAGACACCATGAAGGACCTCGCACAGCAGGCCGTTGCCCATGCACGGGACTTGCTGCTCGCAGAGCGCCTTGGCGATATCCGAGTTGACGCCTGCTTCCACTACGGAGCCGTTGACATCAGCCCCAAGTATCTCGTGGTCTGGGTACTGCTCGCGGGCGCACCCGACAGCGACCTGCCCGAGTGGTACACCCCCGAGGACAGAAGCCCTCGGGTAAGGCTGGAACCCGAGCTCGTCTCCTGGCTAGCGCATCTTCGGCAAATCGTCCGCAGCGAGTTCGCCGCCGCATCGTGGCCAGACGCCGACAACGTTGACGTCCTTTTCGACAGTGAGCACAGAGTACGTACGCACGGAGGCTGGGAGTACTTCAAGTAGCGCCCCGAGCGATATCGCGGGCCGTGAGGAAGCGCTCGTGTAACCCGTCAGACGCCTCTATAGGAGGACGCCGTCACAAGCAAGGTCACGGACGGCGGGGCTTAATCTCCTGGTCACCCGTCGCGCAAGGTTCCGGGGCACCCGCCGCCGGGCCGGCGGCCTAACATGGCACGGTGGCGTGGCCGACGGTCACTAGCGCTCTGGACGTCTCCTGGCCGGCTCCGGTAGCGGTGACCGGGCTTCGACCAGCAGATATCCGCTGGTCAGCGCGCTTTCCCCAGTTGTGGGTGCCCCGCTGGGGGCGCAGGTAGAGGTTATTTTCCGAATCTATATTCGTCAACCTCTTTTCCGGTCGGCCAGCTTGGACGAGATAGCGTGAACAGGCCATCTACCTGGGGCTGGGCGTCCCCCCGCTTCCTCGGAGCACTCGCCGCGGCCCTGGTGGGCACGGCCGCGGTAGCGGTCCGCTCCGGTCACCACCCAGCGCCCGTAATCGAGCTCGGCATGCTGCGCTCACGGACCTTCAGCGGAACGCTCACCGCCTCGCTGCTGTACTACGCCGGCTTCAGTGCTTTCGTGCTCAACTCCGTGGAGTTCCTGAGCGGGGTGTGGCACTACTCTGCCCTGAAGGCGGGCCTGGCCATCGCTCCCGGCCCGCTCATGGTCCTGCCGTTCGCCCGGCTGGTAGCCCCCCGCCTGATGCGCCGTTTCGGCGGCCCAGGCCGGGTAGCCGTCCTCGGCTGCCTGATCAACGTGGCTGCCCAGGTACTGTGGCTGACCCAGATTCGGGCCCACCCCGCCTACCTCACCCACCTCCTGCCAGCCCAGCTGATCGGAGGCGTCGGCGTCGGCCTGACCATCCCGTCCCTGCTGGCTGCCGGCAGCGCATCCCTCCCGCCGACACGGTTTGGCACCGGCAGCGGCGTACTCAACATGGCCCGCCAGATCGGCACCGTCCTCGGCGTCGCCGGACTGGTCGCCATCCTGGCTCACCTCGACCACACCGACCCCGTGGCAACCTTCCGCAACGCCATTGACCTCGTCGCCGCGTTCGGCATCACGGCAGGCCTCACCTCAGCCGTGTTCCTAACCCGGCGCGCCAGCCCGGCACCGGCTCCCGCCGCGGTGGCCGAACCTGGGGGACACTGACGCTCCCCAGACAAGCTCATACGGTGCCGTGCGACCAGCGGAACGACCACCGGGCAAGCCGATGATGGACAGCTGCTGGAAGACAGCCGACGTAACCAAGGGCGACCCGCGCGTTCGCATCTGCGAGGAGCGCCAGCTAGGTGATGTTCTACATTGCCACACCGTCGGCGATCCGCTGTCGCTGGCATTGCGCGAGTTCCTTGCGTGATGGCGCCCGGCGGCCGCAGCCCGCCGCGCTGAGCGGTCGGCTGCCCGACGGTGGTGCTGTGGGTCGCGCGGGCGGCGGCGTTATGCGCCTTCGGCGACGGTGTAGATCTCGTCCGCGACGAGCCCGTGTGCCTCACGATGAACAGTGGCCGCGGAGTCGGCGTCGGGGGCGTCGACCAGGCAGAAAACTTTGCCATGCGTCTGGTCGACCCAGTAGCGCAGGTAGTGGACGCCGTACTGGCCCTGGATCTGTAGGTCGGCGGCGTGTGCCTTGGCGACGTCGTCGATAGCGACCGGCCCGCCGGTGGTGTGGACGTCTAGGAACAGTGGCATGACTTTGTCCTCGCTGTGTCGTTGCGGGCCTGCTGCCCGCAACGGACAGCAAACCTCCGCCCGGCCTGGCGGCGCATCGGGCGTGTTCCCTAATTCGGGGTGACAATCCCGCGGCGGATGGCAGCGGCAACCGCCCGCGACCGGGTCGGCTCGCCGAGCTTGCGCAACACCGCCGACACGTGGTGTCCCACCGTCTTCTCGGACAGGATCAGCCGCTGGGCCACCTCGGCGTAGGACAGCCCGTCGGCTAGCAGGCCAAGCACCTCGACTTCCCGCGCCGTGAGCCCGCACGGGTTGGCGCGGCTGACGGGCCGGGGGCCGCGGGGCACCGGCAGGCCGGAAGCGTGCCGGTCGCGGAGCACCGCATGGCGCACGGCAGGAACGGCGAGCCGGCCAAGGACACTCAGGCATTCCTGCGCGTCCTCGGTGCGCGGGGACCGGGCCAGCGCGTAGGCCTGCCAGAGCGGACAGCCCAGGGCCTGCCATCGCTCGGCGGCGGCACGGTGCTCGCCAGCCAGCATGAGCGTGAAGGGCGGGGGGAGCGGGACGGGGACCGGCCGGTGCTCGCCTGCGGCCTGCAGCCACCAGCTCAGCTCGCCCAGGATCCACGGCTGCGGAACCAGTGCGTCACCCCGGCCGCCCGCAGCGCCTCCGGCGGCGGGGTCACCGTCGCCGACAGGATCTCGCTGATCACCACTAGAGCAGAGCTAGAGCCACGTAGTCGCGTAGGGATTCCGATCGATGCGCGAGAAGCCTGCCGCCACTCTCGCCGGTTCGGCGCGGCTCACGCACGCGTCCGGCAGGGTCGGCGTCGGCTTCGAGCCTGAGGTCAGCGCCCCCGTCGGCTCACCTGATGCCGGCCGGGGCGAAAGCGCACCGCGCCTGGAGTTGCCAGCTGTGGAAGCCCGGCGCCAGATATCCAGGAGGTTTCTGGCTGGCTGGAATGGATGTCCCTGCAGCAGATGCGGCCGGCGGAGCCGTGCGCTGGCCGCCTCAGCCTGAAGCTGAGCGGCGACGGCGTGTGGACCACTACCCTGGTTGGGTGCATTTGCGGGGAATGCGGAAAGCGGCGGTCCATGCCTGGCTCGAGCAGCCAGTGCCGTTGCTGGTCGCGTTTCTCGTCCTCAACGTCCTGGCCTGGCCTGCCGAGGCTGCCGTTGGCGGCAAAACGAACCTGCCGGGGCTGCTTATCGTGTTGTTCCTTACCTGGCGGGTCTCGCAAGGCGGGCCGATCTCGCGGATGCTGCTCATTCTCGGCAGCGCGGGCGATTACTCCGGGGCCGCGTTCCATGTCGCCCGGATGCCCGGGCCGCTGGATCTTTGGCTGCTCGTGGCCTCGGCCGGGCAAGTCGCGCTGCTGGTCAGCCCGGCGGTGTACCAGCGCACGCGGCGCAGCAGCGTGGCGGGCTCCGCGCCGGCTGCGCTGGCCGGCAGGCCCAGGCCGTGGATGCTGCCCTGGGGTCTGCTGGCGGGCCTGGTCATCACCTTGCTATTCCTCGCCCAGATGCGGTGGACGCAGCTACCAGGCTGCGGGCCAGCCGGAGCGCCCCGCGCTCACCTGCCAGCCCGCTGCATCGGGCTGGCCGAGGGCTACCCGCTTCGGTTCCTATACGGCTACCAAGGCGTCCCCAAGATCGACAAGCTCGCGCTGGTGAAGGACTGGGCGCAATGGTCACTGATCTCCACCTCCGCCTTGTACGCCTTCGAGTTGCTCCGGGCGGGCCGGGCCCCGGCGGTCAGCAGGGAATCCCAGCCGGAGCCCGCTCTTAGCAGGTGATGGCCATGACACCTGGCGGCCGGGATCAAGACGACGATGCCGAACGCCGCCAGGCGGCCAGCGCCCCGTAGTTGATCACCGGCTGGAAGGTCAGGCAGGCCGTTATGTGCGTTGCGCGCACGGGGGTCGAGCAGCGCATTGGCGGCCGAGACGGCCCGCCGCGCCCGGTCGAGCTGGACGCGGACTTCGGCTGCGGTGACCTCTGACGGTTCCCGGACGTGCCCGCTCCGGTCCACGTCCACGTACAGGACGCGTTGCTGCACTCCAGTACGTGCACGGCGGTGGCGTGATTCCCGTCGTCGGTAGCAAGCCCAGGCCACCGACTGGCCGAACGAGCAGTCGCTCTCCGTAAATGCCATGCGCCATTCACGGCGCAAGTAAGGCTCGTTATGCACTCTAGTGGGCGGCCGCATCGCTCCGATCGGGCGGCACGCGAACCGCCGTTCTGTCTCGGCGCCGGCTCGGCCAGCGGACTTCTCGGTGCGATGCCGAACGGGGCGATCTGCGCGAGCTGCCACACTGGTCGCCGGACAGCTGCATGCCCGAACGTCAGCCGGCATCAGCGACGATCGGGTTGCCCGGCGCAGTGTCAGTGTCTGTGCGGGCGGATGATCCGGACCGTCGCTGTCGCGGTGGCCAGCAGGTCGCCGGTCTCGTCACGCAGTTCCCCAGCCAGGAATGCGATGGATCCGCCGCGATGGACCACGCGGCCCGTGCCCGTGATCCGGCCGGGCGCGGCCGGGCGCAGGAAGCTGACCTTCTGGCCAGGTCGTGCAGGTGCTCGCGGGCGTGGTAGAGGTCCACGATCTGGGTGGCCTCGGGGAAGTGCTGGGTAGCGAGGTTCCAGATCCAGGCCGCGCCGTCGCCGGGAATACGAGCTGGCGGGTGGGGCGGCACCGCGGCGGCGGGCCTCTCTGGCCATCAAGATCCCGAACTCGGCTGCGGGTGCGAAGGTTGCCAGGCGAGAGGACGAGCGCGGCTCGCGGACCGGGCGGCCCTCCTCATCGGTGCTGGTCTGGGTCGCGGCGACCGCCCGCGCATGAAAGATACGAGCCGTATCTATCGCGACCGTACTTGACGAACATAAGATACGAAGCGTGTCTATAACAACCTCGCCCGCCGCGCCGGAGCGCCGTGGGAAGGCGGCGTCTCAGGTGCCCGGTACCAGGAGCAGCAGGCCGTCTCGGCGGCGGAGCAGGGCCTTGGAGCGAGCATTGCTGGACGCGGCGTGGAAGGAGCTGGTGGAGACCGGATACGCGAACATGACGATGGAAGGGGTCGCCGCCCGTGCCCGCACGAGCAAGCCAGTGCTGTACCGCCGGTGGCCTAACCAGGCGGAGCTGGTCATCGCGGCGGTCCGGGCGCATATGCCCACGGTGACGCCAGCGAGCATCCCGGACACCGGCACTCTGCGCGGCGACGTGATCGCCGTGCTCACCGTGGCGTCACGGTGGTTCGACGGGCCGATCAGGCAGGCTCTGCATGGGGTGATGTCCGACTGCTACCGTGACCCGCGGCTCGCGGCGTCACTGCATTCGGACATGTTCGGGAACGCGGCCAAGGTCATGCCAGTGATCTTGCGGCGCGCCAGCGAGCGCGGCGAAGTGGACCTGGACCGGATCACGCGGCGCGTGGCCATGCTGCCGTTTGACCTGTTCCGGCACGAGGTGCTCACCTCCTCGACGCCGATCCTCCCAGCCACTGTGGCCGAGATCGTCGACGACGTGTTCCTCCCGCTTGCGGGCCTCACGCTCCGGGCGACCGCCCATATACAGCTAGCTGATCCCCGGAAGAGGCCATCATGATGCGCGCGCTGCTGCCGCCCGCCCGGCGGCTCGGCCCGGCCGTGATCGTCGGCCTGGCTGCCGCGTGGGCCGTCCTGTGGTTCGCCGCTGAGCCGCCTGGCCAGCCTGCCACCGCGTATCTGGGCCAGTTCTTCGGGGCGGAATCTGTGCTGCTCTTGTCCATCGCACTGGTGCTAATCAGCACACTGCCCTGGGTCGAGGGTGTGTTCGACGGCATCGACCGGGCCGCCATCTGGCACCGGCGGGTGGCCATTACCGGGATGGTCCTGCTGGTCCCACACATCCTGCTGTCAGTGAACCCACACCGCAGCCGCCTGGGGCCGCTGCTGGCGGTGATCGGCGCGGCAGGCCTGCTGATCCTCGCGGTCTGGGCCGTCCTGCCCCGCTGGCGTTCCCTGATTCCGCGCGCCCTGCACAGGCCGGTGCTGGCGGTCCGCCGCCTGCCGGGTCTGCGTGATCTGGGGAAAAAGATGGGCGGGTATGAGCTGTGGCGGTCGGTGCACCGCCTGACCGGGCTGTTCGTGGCGGCCGGATTCCTGCATGGCCTGCTCGACGGCACGCCGTTCCCGCGCGCTCAGTTGCTGCGCTGGAGTTACGTCGCCATCGGCGGCATCGGCCTGGCGTTCTACCTCTACCGCGAACTGCTGGCCAGGCACTTCGTGCCGCTGTACGACTACCAGGTCACCGAGGTCCACGACGTCGGCGCCGGGATCACCGAGATCGCGCTCGCGCCGCTCGGACGTCCGGCTGCCTTCGCGCCGGGACAGTTCGCCATGCTCTATCTGGAGGGTATCGACGGCTGGCACCGGCACCCGTTCACCATTACCAGCGCGTCTGGTAACAACCTGCTGCGCTTCGCCATCAAGGCGCTGGGGGACAACACCAGCCAGCTCCGGGGCGTCGTACAACCGGGCATGCCCGCAGTGATCCGCGGTCCATTCGGCCGGTTCAGCCACCGCAAGGGCACCAGCCGACAGCTCTGGATTGCCGGCGGCATCGGGGTCACCCCCTTCCTGAGCTGGCTGCGGGGGCTAGAGGAGCAGCCGTTGCGCGGCCCGGTCGACTTCTTCTACACCTCCTCCGGCCCCGATATGCCATACGCCGACGAGATAAAGACGCTCGCGGCCGACTCCGATCTGGTACACGTCCACTTCGTCGACAGCCGCGACGGGCGCCTCACCGCCCAGCAGGTCCTAGCCAGCGCCCGCGAGAAACCGGCCGCGCTGTCGGCCTTCCTATGCGGCCCAGCCAGCATGGTGCGCAATTTCGAATCGGCATTCCGGCACGCGGGCGTGCCAAGCCGTAACATCTACCGTGAGTACTTTGACTGGCGCTGACCTGCTCAGGATCCCCTAGCACCTCGCCGTCGCGTACCGCCTAGCCAATAAGTCCCTATTTCGGTGCGGTCGCTGGAGAATTTCGGCATCGGGCTGATCGTCGGCGCCTTAGAGAACCGTTCTACTTGCTTCCAGACATGGGAGAAGACAGCGCTCATACGTGGACTGCGTACCTAACTGGCAGATCTGCGCTCACGTTGCGCAGAGCCTGCCGGGCTCGAGAGAAGTCCATATTCGTCGGTCGGAGCGTCTTTGAGTGCGCGCGACGCCGCTGTTCTGGCAGCTAGATTTCCTGGTCAGGCGGTGTGCTGTGCCCGGCCATTCTGTCGGCGAGGGCGCGTATGTGTTCAGGCCCGGTTCCGCAGCACCCGCCGATGAGCTGCGCGCCTCGGTCAGCCCAGGCGATCGCATGCTGCAGGTACTCGCCGGGCGGCAGACCATCGAAGACCCAGTTCGGCGGCACCCAGCCGCCGGTCTCGGCGTAGGCGCCGATCGGCCCGGCGAAGTGGCCGCGGATGATCTCGATCGCGTCCAGGATCACCTCGGGACTGGAGTGCATCACGGTGACCGCGGCCAGCGACGGGTCGGCCAGTGCCCGCAGCAGGTCCTCAAAGCTGTCACCGCCTCCCAGTTCGGTGAAGGTGCTCAGGGTGCCGTCGGGGCGACGGGCAGCGCTGATGCCCAGCCACACCGGCAGCCCGGTCTCGGCGGCTGCCCGCAGTGCAGCACGGCCGTACCCCGGAGCCTCGATCATCTCCAAGACGATGAGCTCGGCGCCCGCCTCCGCCAGCAGCTGCGCCTGCTCCCGGTAGTCGGCCAGGCCAGGGAAATGGTTCTCCTCAGACGCCGGGCGGGTCAGAGGCGCGTCCTGGTACCCGCCTTCCATGACTGCCGGGCAGAACGACGACATCGACCCGGCCACCGCCACTGGCCGGGTCGCTGCGGCATCGCGGGCGCGCAGCGCCGCGCCGACGGCGCTCCGGTTGGCGTCGGCGACACGGCTGCCCAGCCCAGCCGGCTCCAGGGCAGCCCGGCTGGCGGCGAACGTGTTCGCGATGATCACCTCGGCGCCGGCCCGGATGTATGCCTCGTGGACGCGCTGCACTACGTCGCGCTGGTCCAGATTCGCCCGGGCGCTCCACGCCACCTCATCCATCGGCACGCCCTCAGCCTGCAACTGACTACCCATGCCGCCATCGATGATCACCAGCTCACCATCGGCCAGCCGCCCGAAGACCAGATCCGCGACGCCCATTCCCACCCCTCTCCAGCCGCCGGCTTGACGGCTAGATTCTCCCGCCGCTGTCCGGGACCGCAAGCGCCACGGCATGCCCGGCCCGCCAGGACCGGCAGCCACCCGGAGCCAGCATCCGCAGCTGCCGCCCTGGCGGTGTCTCGCAAGGGGACCAGCAAATTGGACGCGCGGTGCGTGCGCATGCCGTCGTTCTGTCAGTTCTGGCTTGCCACGAACGCCTGCTGGTGACCGGAACGGTCCGTGTAGGACCCGCCGGCCGCGCAGCCGCCCGCCGAGGCGCACGACACCGACAGGACACCGGCACCGCCGCCCTTGTTCAGCGCGCCCGTGCCCGGCACCTCGATCGCCGTGCGCCAGGCGCCGTTGGCGTCGCTGGCCACGAACGCCTGGCGGTGACCCGAACCGTCGTTGTAGCCCCCGGCGGCGGCGCAGTTGCCCGCCGAGGCGCACGACACCGACACGACCCTGGCATCCCCGCCCTTGTTCAGCGCGGCCGTGCCGGGCACCTCGATCGCCGCGTGCCAGGTGCCGTTGGCCTCGCTGGCCACGAACGCCTGACCGCTATCTGAGTCGGTGTAGAACCCGCCGGCCGCGCAGTTGCCCGCCGAGGCGCACGACACCGAAGCGACCTCGGCTCCGAGCGAGTTCAGCACGGCCGTGCCGGGCACCTCGATCGCCTTGCGCCAGGCGCCGTCCCTTTCGCTGGCCACGAACGCCTGGCCACCGTTGTCCAAATCGTTGTAGTACCCGCCGGCTGTGCAGTTGCCCGCCGAGGCGCACGACACCGACAGGACGCCGGCACTGCGGCCTATGTTCAGCGCGGCCGTGCCGGGCACCTCGATCGCCGCGTGCCAGGTGCCGCCCCGCTCGCTGGCCACGAACGCCTGTTGGTCCGCGCCAGCCGGGAAATAGAAGCCGCCAGCCAGGCAGTTGCCCGCCGAGGCGCACGACACCGAATCGACCTCGGCAAACCCGCCCTTGTTCAGCGCGGCCGAGCCGGGTACCTCGATCGCCGCGTGCCAGGTTCCGTTGGTCTCGCTGGCCACGAACGCCTGGCGGTGGCGCGAGCCGTCCTTATAACGCCCGGCGGCGGCGCAGTTGCCCGCCGAGGCGCACGACACCGACAGGACACCGGCACCGCCGCCCTTGTTCAGCGCGGCCGAGCCGGGCACCTCGATCGCCGCGTGCCAGGTTCCGTTGGCCTCGCTGGCCACGAACGCCTGGCGGTGACCCGAGCCGTCCTTGTAGCCCCCGGCGGCGGCGCAGTTGCCCGCCGAGGCGCACGACACCGACAGGACACCGGCATTGCCGCCCTTGTTCAGCCCGGCCGTACCGGGCACCTCGATCGCCGCGTGCCAGGTTCCGTTGCCCTCGCTGGCCACGAACGCCTGGCGGTGACCCGAGCCATCGGTGTAGCCCCCGGCGGCGGCGCAGTTGCCCGCCGAGGCGCACGACACCGAGATGACGGCGGCATTGCCGCCCTTGTTCAGCCCGCCCGTGCCGGGCACCTCGATCGCCGCACGCCAGGTCCCGGCCCGGGCGGCCGCCCCAGCGGCGGCCCGCGCAACCCCGGCTGTCGCCGGGCAGCCTGTCGCCAGCGGCGCGGCACACCACAGCGCCGCCGCAGCCGCCAGGACCATCACGACCTTGTGTCGTCGCATCGGCTCTCCTCAGCACATCCCAGCCGGGCGGGCGCGTCACCAAGCCGACCGATCCGGCACCGCTACCCGGACCGATACGCTAGTCCGCCAGGAATGGCCAGAGCATAAGAACGGCGGAACCGCCCAGGTGTCCGAAACCCTCCGACCACAGGGCAGGTGTCCGCTAACCGGTGGCTGTGAGTTGGCGCCCGGCAACGTGTCTCATCTGACGTTCGGGAACCGGGAGTCCGACACGAGTCCGCTTCGCCTGCCTCCGGCGCTACCGAGTGTGTCTCATCAACGCCTGCGGCTGCGTTGACGTTTCACAAGACCCGTCAGGTGGCTGGGTCATCTCATCTGACGGCGCATCCGATGCCGGTTAGCCCGCAGCACGTCATGGAGATGCTGGCACGCCATGTCACTCGATGGAGCCATGCGACTGCCTGCGCAGCTCTGATCGTCGCAGCCAAGGAGCGCGATCACTGATTGCTCTGTCACCGACGAGCGCGCCGCGGCGGAGTGGGCGCGGGACGTTTTGTGGGACGGCCGCCGTGAGCGTCCTGGGCATTCTGTGCTTTCGGGGCGCCGTGGTCGCTCGGTCTGTGCAGGCTGAGCGCCTGGTGCGCCGGACTAGCGAGCTTTAGATCCGTCAGTTCAGGGAACGGAGCCTGGCGTTTCGATCTGGTGTCCGCCAGTTGCCGGTCCGGCCTGGCGTGCGCCAGGCCCGACATCGGCGGGCGGTATCTCGGCAGGCTCGTCACCGGTAGAGCAGGTTCAGCTGGCGCGCCTGACAGCGCTGCTGCTCAGGTGCGGCTGCAGTTGCCGGTTAAGCGAGGTCCGGTTGGTTCGGCGCGGCGCGGGTGTCCGCCCCCGGTCAGCCCGCCGGACGTTGCGGGATGATCCTGAGCGAGAGGCGCGTTGATAAGAAGGACACGACATATCGTGTGGGCTGAGCAGACCCGAGCGGTTGGCGGGCTCCGGGCCCGGAGGGGTGAGAGTGATGACCGGCTGGCACGCGGAGCGGATGCCGGGCAGATCGGCCAGGGCCGTGATCGCCGTGACGCTGCTCGCGCTGTTGCTGGTGGCGGCCGTGCCGGTGGCGCTGCTGGCCGCAGTGGTCATGATGCTGCTGGGGCACGTGGTTGGCGGGCTGGCGCTGTTCGGCGGCTCGGTCCTTGCCGCCGCAGCAGTTGTCGCGCTCGCGGGCGTGAGCGGGATGCGGCACTTGCGCAAGCTGATCTCCGCGGGCAGCTTCCGCGTGGTCCGGCTGGGCGGCAGCGAGTACACCGATGCCGCAGAGCCGGAGGACAGCCAGCACGCCAACCTCGTGCAGCTGGACCGGAGCGAGTACACCGAGCTGCACTGACCTGGCTCTGTCCTGATTGCCTGTCCGGCATCACCGAGCCTCGACCAGCTCGTTGACGGACTCCCTGACAGGGAGTAACTCCACCGCGAGCCAGCGGCAGCCAGCCCGCCCTTGCAGAGCGCCACTGTGGACGGTCATCAGAATCTGCCGATCACGGCCGTGAAGCCGGCGCCATGGCCGCTACGGGGAGTGATCAAGATTGCCGCTCTGCGCGCCGCTAGCCAGCTGCCTGACGCGACTCGGGGCGTCTGGCGGACGGCGGGTGGCCGCCCCGTCGTCGATGTTCGCTGCGCGTGGCTGCGGGCAGGGCCCGGATCTCATGACGACCGCTCACCGGCGTGGCGGACCTCCAAACAGTGCCGTTCCCGGGGCAGCATGGGATGCGATGCCTCATCGGGTCTCAAGCGGTCAGGCGCAAGAGTTCCTAGCCGGCAAGTACGGTGCCGTCGAGGAGCTGCGACCCCTCGGAGGAGGGTTCTGGTCGTCGGCCTACTCCTTCTCCCACGCCGGTCGTGAGCTGGTCCTCCGCTTCGGGGCCAACAAGGACTGGTTCGAGGCCGACAGGGCCGCCTTGGCGTTCGCCTCGCCGGACCTGCCGGTGCCCGAGGTCGTCGAAGTCGGCGAAGCCTCCGACGGGGCGTACGCCATCTCAGTCCGCTGCTACGGGATCAACCTCGAAGATGTCCGGCCTGACCAGTCAGACGCCGCGGGCCCGATGCTGGCGTCACTGCTCGCAGCGTTGTTCAGGGTGCCGAAAAGTTCGGACCTGCCGGTTGGCTGGCACTGGCGGCCCCCTCGCAGCGACCTCACGTGGCGGGGCTGGCTTTCGGAGCGGCTCGTAGACGACCCGCGCCAGGAGGTTCACGGCTGGAGGGCAGCCCTTGCCGTTCGCAGCGGCATCGATCGCGTCTACCAGGCAGCC
>WNFC01002623.1_pt1 | contig 20747 bp, 23 predicted proteins | sample 5400541 | NCBI WGS metagenome assembly WNFC01 (sample SAMN13153342, study PRJNA577476) | soil metagenome | isolation source: 120 cm saprolite under Douglas fir tree site 2 hole 2 replicate 1 | place: USA:California | collected 2015-04-18
GGGGCATGCGGCCTCCCGCGCTTTTACCTCCCTTTCCCGCCCCAGCTCGGCTTCAAAGCATTCGCGACATACTCCGTGCGCGCTGACCGGTGTAATCCACTTGCTGTATTTCTTTCCGCAGTTCTTACAGCTGGCCATGGGCAGTGCGTTGTCGTCTAACGAGAATAAGATCAGCGTATCGCTACCGAAGGCGAGGCTGAAATGGAATCTGACATTTTAATCATGGAAAGTGGGCTCTCGAGCCGGGTAGCGATTCGCTGCATCGATGGGTTAGACCCTCATAGGGGCTTCATCAATTGGTTAGACCTGGTTGGATTCGGTCAGGATCACGGTCGATCTTCCTCGGTGGGTCGATAAGAGGCTTCCACCGCTTACTGATCTCAATCTGCGTCTGCCGCGCCTTATAAGTAAAAACGAGCGCCGTGGCAATCGTGGCCACGCCAAGGAACCGAAATAGTCTCGGACCGCATACCAATGGAATGACGCCAAACAAGGACAATGCCGCCCAGTGTGTCGGATAGGTACCGGTCTCGTGATACAAAACGAAGAGACCGAAAGCGAACAGTATGATCGCTACAACTGATATCCATTTGCGAAAACGCATGAGGTCTAACGAGAATTAGACGAAATTTCGTAATTAAAGGCGAACATTTTTCGTCTAACTCGGAATCGGATTTCGACGGGTGTCCAGCTGCATGTCCAGCGGACTGCGGATCCCGAGTCCCGGTTTAATTCAGGACGTGGGTGTAGATCATCGTCGTGGAAACGTCCTTGTGGCCGAGTAATTCCTGAACCGTCCGGATGTCATATCCGTTCTCAAGCAAATGCGTGGCAAAGCTGTGTCGGAAGGTATGACAGCTGGCAGCTTTGGCAATGTTCGCTCGTTGGATGGCGAGTTTGACGGCGTTTTGAAGATTTTTCTCGCAAATATGGTGGCGCCGCGTCTCATAGGAACGCGGGTCGACGGAAAGTTTATCCGCTGGAAAGACGTACTGCCAAGCCCACGCGCCTTCGGCATTCGGATATTTCCTGCGCAACCCAAATGGAAGATAAACGCGACCGCGTCCGCGGGCGAGATCTTGCCGATGCAGCTCTTTCACGCGTTCCAAGTGCAATCGCAATGGGCGTCGCAAGCGTTGCGGCAGAAGTGTAACGCGCTCGCGCAGCCCTTTGCCATCGCGCACCGTCATCTGGTTATAGCCGAAATCGATATCTTTCACGCGCAGCCGCACACATTCCATCAAACGAAGGCCGCTTCCATATAGCAGTTCGGCCATCAGACGATAATCGCCGTCAAGCTCGTCGAGCACGGCGCGCGCTTCTTTGCAGGTGAAGACCACCGGAATTTTCGGCGGTCGTTTAACCCGCTCGATGTTATCGATGAAATCGAGTTTTCGTTCAAGCTTGATTCTGGGTGGAGGCGGCAACATGTCGCTCGACAGCCATGTATGTGAGAAAGGCAGCGATTTCTGCCTCGCCCATTTCGTTTGGATGGCGTTTGCCGTGGAAAAGAATGAAGCGGCGAATCCAATCGATGTAGGCTTGTTCCGTGCGGATGCTGTAATGCCTAGCGCGCAAATGCTGACGCACGCGATCGAGCAACTTTGGCGGCGAGGCCGTCGGTGTTTCGAAGGTAGTAGTGTCAGACTTCATCCGACACGCATCGTTGCAAATCTGGGGGGACCGCACAAGCACTTACAGGAAGCGGAGCCTCTAACTTAGCGTCGTAGCCGTTCGACTGCCGCTACAGTACTACGGCCAACGCCCAACGTCCAACATCCAACGCCCAACGCCCAACGCCCAACGCCGACAGTAGAAGGTAGACCGAACATCGAACTCCGAAAGCTTTCGCGAACAGGCGCTCAACGTCCAACATCCAATGTCTGGCAAAGTTCGCGGATGCGATGGCGTATCCGCCAACACGCGAGGGCGCGTGTGCTCCCCAGACGAATCCAGATCCAAGACGCCTGACGAAATGCTGCCGCCCGTGGTCAGAACGGGCCACGGATCCGCATGACGGCCCACAGGATCGTGGCTACAGCTGATGCGATTTTGTCAAAAAATCTCGGCCTGGGGAATGCTAAAATCACACGGCAGATGTCAGAGGTCAGATGTCGGACGTCAGAAATGTCGCCTTTTCGCAAGGCTTCGGCGCGCGTGGGAGATCAGAGGTCGGCGCTTCGGAAATCAGGAAATCAGATAAGCCAACGCCCAACGTCCAACGCCCAACGTCCAACGCCCAACTCCGAAGGTGTTGATGCGTTCGCTTCCCGCTCTCTTACCCTCGCCCCTCGGGTTCTGTAATCTATGTCGCGGCGTCCCCGCTCGCTCCATTCGCGAGCGGGGTCACGGGACAAAGGCCAGCGGACAGATGCAGCCATTCACGCAGAAGCAAACGCTCAACTCCCAACGCCCAACGTCCAATGGCCAATGGCCAATGGCCAATGGCCAATGCAGACCCGGCACGGCTGCCAACTACAGGGGACCTTTAACTCTCAACTCTCAACCAAGCATTCTCAACCGCTGGGATTTATAGTTCAAAGAATGTCGTTAACCGGCGCAGGAAGGTGGCGCGGTATTCTTTTTCCTTGGCGGTCTGCTCGGCCGATGGCCTGACTTCTTTGATAATTCCTTCGGTCTCGATCTTTCGTTTGGCGAGGATTTCACTCAGTTGGGTGAGGCAATCAGGTGATTCGCGAAGGATCGCCGCCATGATCGACTTGCTGATTTCCATGACGTAGCAATCGCCCTCGGCCCGCACGGTCGCGCTTCGCCGCTCGCCAGTGAGCAACGACATTTCACCGAAGCAATCGCCTGCTCGCAACGTGGCCACCGGGATGGCGCTGCCATTTTTCGAGACTGAAACTTGGGCGCCACCGCGCAACAGCACGAACATCGAATCGCCTTCGGCACCTTCTTCGATCACGTGCTCGCCGCGACCGAAGTGGTTGAGACGCGATTGCTTGACCAACTCATCGAGCTGCGCTTCGGACAAACAACTAAAGAGCGGTTCACCGCGCAAAATTACGCGCGCTTCGGCGTGGTCCTCATCGAGTAGTTTCGGCGTTCGCCGCTCGACGTGCAACGTTTGAATCGGGAATGGAATTGTGATGCGTTGCCGTTTCAATTCATACCAGACGTTGGTCCGCACAGCGTCATTGATTTCGTTGATCCGGGCGTGATTGCCCATGTAAAACTTGATCTCGTAGGTGACGGCGTGGTCTGCGAAATCGACCAGAAAAACTCTAACCGGGGGATTGGCCAGGACCCCGTTCGCGTTGGAGGCAGCACGGAACAGCGCATCTTTGACGCGACTCGGGGGGGTGTTGTAATCGACGCCGACGCGGATACGCATGGCGTGGACGTTGGTCGGGTAGTGGAGATTGACGATAATCTGGCGAACCATCTCGTTGTTCGGAATATCGAGATAGATGTTGTCGTTGGTGCATAGCCGGGTGGAGCGCCAGTTAATCTCTCGCACTTCGGCAAAACGCTCTCCCACTTGCAACCAGTCGCCCACTTTGTAGGGCCGATTAATTTGGATCGACATGCCGGCGATCATGCCGCCGAAAAGGTTTTGGCCGGCAAACCCGAGAATGATCGCTGCGATACCGGAGCCGGCGAGCACGCCTTTCAACTCGCGTTCGGCGTGATAACCGACGCTCAGAACGACCAGCAGCGCGATGAGAAAAATGATGAGCGCGACGACTTCGCGCAGGAAATGCGGTATCGACGTTTGCTTGCGTTGTTCGAAATAAAAATCCCAGACGTAGCGATTGATCAGTGCGACCACGAGCGCAGTGCTCAAGAGAATGGCGGCCGCGCCAATGTGATTGCGCCAACTAGCGTGTACGCCGTAGGTGGCGAGGGAGGCGTAGAAGGCGAGGGTAAAGGAGAAGAGCTGATATAAGATTCCGAGGCGGACGCCGGCGCGATGTTTCAGAAAGCGGCCGATAGCGAGCGCGAAGAAGAATGTTGCGATGAAAGCGACAATGGTGACCGCCGCTTTCTGCGTTTCAAGCAAGGTGGTGAACATCGCCGGCAGAGGTAGCATACCAAGAGGCAAGCCGCGCGACAAGTCGCTGATGTAGCCGCCTCGCTCTGTCGAGGCGCTCGTCCGTACGTGCAAGGCTGTCGGGCCCGTTGCCTTGGCTACAACTGATTGCGATCTTACGCGGGTTGCGAAATTATTCGCGCGATTTCTTTTTCGCCAGGTCGTCCAGCCGGTGGATGATGTCGCTCAAGAGAAGTTCGTTCTTGAGATTGAGCTGGTAATCGAGATTGGCGCGCAAGCGGTCTTTCAGCGCCTGCCGGTTTTGGGACATCATGATGATGGGCGCTTGCAAGGCTGTTACCATATTGATCAAAAGATTAAGAAGGATGTAGGGGAACGGATCGAATCCTTTGTCCAGGAGTACCCAGCTGTTTAGTACCACCCAAAAATTCAAAACAATGATCGCGGCGATGATGAACTTCCAGCTGCCGCCAAACTCTGCGACCACGTCCGCGGCCCGGTCCGCCAGCTTCATGTGGGCGGCTTCCAGCTCGTTGACGTTGCGCGCGACTCGGTGGCGCAAAAGATCGTCCGTGTGTCGCAACCGGCGTGCCAACGCCGTGAGCAATTCCAAAGTCACACGCGGATCGTGCTTGATGAAAGAAAGAAAATCTTCGCGTGTCAGCTTTGCCAGGCGCGCGTCTTCCAAAACCGTCGCGTCCGCCGAACGGCTGTGTCCGTCGAGCATCGACATCTCACCGAAGAAATCTCCTCGCTCGAACTCGGCGAGCGTGATCATGTGGCCATCGGCATCAGTGAGGCTGATGCGCACTTTGCCCAAGTCGATGATATACATGGAGTCACCGGGATCACCGTTGCGAAAAACAACGGTCGAGGAGGGATAGTCGCGGATCGACAAAAACCGGGACAGCTGGACCGCCGCCTCGTTATCGAGCGAAGCAAAGAGTGGAACAGCGCGGAGCGTTTCGACGTCCATGGCGAGTGAGCGTTGCGAACATGCTGATTATACAAAAACGAGGCGCGCATGGAAGTAGCGTTCTTGCGGGCCAAATCGCCGTCGCGGCAGGCTCGCCACGGGACGAGTCCGTCCGCCTGGCGGACGTGCCGCGTGCGAACATTAAACCAGCGCAGCCGACCAGCCTACGCACAAAGCTACGGCTCGGCAGGAAACGGCTGGCGCTATAGTTTCGGTGAAATGATCAGCCAGGCCCAGCCGGCGAGGAAACAAAGTCCGCCCAATGGCGTAATCGACCCGAGCCACCGGACATTTGTTAGGGCCATCGCGTACAAGCTTCCGCTGAACAGAAAGATGCCGGCGAAGAGCAACCACCACGCGCCGCGATTGGCCGCGGCGTGAAGAGCGAGAAGAACCAACGCGATCGCGTGCACAAAATGATAGAGCACGGCCTTATTCCAAACATCAACCAAACCATGACTTTCGATTGTCGATCTTAGGGCGTGCGCCCCAAACGCACCCAGGGCAACGGCTAAAAAACAGAGCGCAGCCGCGAGACGAATCATCATCATCTCTGGCGAGTCGGAGGGGTTATTTGAATTAAAATCGAAGGTGGATCGGCTGCGGGTAGGGACATCGCTCTGCGATGTCCCTACCACTGCTCGATCCACTCTTATCGATTAATCTTTCTCGCCTTTTTCTTTGTGCTCTTTGCTCTCCTCGTGCTTCTTCAGCAATTTGCCGTTCGCATCGAAGGCAAAGCTCCACTCTTTGCCATTTTTGTCGATGACAGCTTCATAGTTCGCGCCCTCTTTTTCCCAGCGAACGATTTTGCCGCCTTTGGCCTGCGTTTCGGCAGCCTGTTGCACCGCAGCCGGGACATCCGAGCTGCTGATGTTTTCTTCTTCGTGTTCCTTCGCTTGCGCGGCACCGCCGAAGGCGAGTCCGGCGCTGACGGCAGCTACTGCAATTAGTTTCGGTGTTTTCATGGTTGTTTTCTTTGACGCGCGCCCGCCAAAGATTGTTCGAAAAATCAAACGGGAACTCCGAATAGTGGAAATTATACTATTTCTGTTGAGCTGATCGCCATCGCAACAGGAGTAAGCGTCCTCCGATGCCTGAAGTCGAATCGATTGCAGATTGCGGATTTCGGTTGGAGAGGCGCTTGCGCCAAGCGCTTATCCATTTTAGTTCGGCGCTTGACTCTGCTTGACTCTGAAAGCCTTCGCGAGTTGTACAAGCGCCGCTACAACATGCGAATCTTCCTGATCACCGGCGCGGGCATTTCGGCCGAGAGCGAGATCCCGACTTTTCGCGGCAAGGATGGTTACTGGCGAAATTTCGATCCGGCGAAGCTCGCGACGCCAGAAGCGTTCGCGCGTGATCCACGGCTAGTTTGGGAATGGTATCGCGAGCGGCGCGAACGAGTTCGCCGCGCGAAACCGAACGCGGCTCATCAGGCCATCGCGCAACTCGCTTCACGCACGCGTGATTTCATGCTCCTGACGCAAAACGTGGACGATCTTCACGTGCGCGCGGGACTGCCGAAGGAGAAGATCGTGCAAATTCATGGCGATATCTTCGTCACACGGTGTTCGCGTTGCGGTTTTAGCCGAACCGAGCCGGAGCACGGGTATTCACCTTTGTTCATGTCGGCGAGTTCTGACAACGCAACTGGCCAAAAACGTGACCGCCTTAAACGGTCAAGTTCCGATGAGATGGAGGATAACCAGTTGCCATGCTGTCCAGAATGCAACGCGCTAATGCGACCTGCTGTGGTTTGGTTCGGTGAGCAGTTGGAGTCGGGTAAGATCGACATGGTTGAAAATTATCTGGCCGGCCGACCGTGCGACCTTGTGATTGTGATCGGCACCACCGCTCTCTTCGGCTACATCATCGATTGGGCATTGCGAGCGCGCGGCCATAGCGGTGAGCTCATTGAAATCAATCCGGAAGAAACGCCGTTGTCACGTTTTGCCACAGAATGCGTACGCGAACCAGCGGCGATAACATTACCGCGTCTGGTTTCCGAAATTGTAGGACAACCGCATCGGTGGCCGGAGACGCTGTAGTGGCAGGCGTGCCGCCTGCAAACGAAACGGAGCAGCCAACATCCCGAAAACTTTCGGGACTACAGGAAGAAGAGCAGCCGACACTCCAAATGTTTTCGCCCGCCACGGTCGCCACGGCGACCAGGACGGGCAGGCTGAGTAGTCGGCCGTCTTTACAGAAGGTTCGAATGGCGACCTAGGCGCTGATCGCGTGCAAATAACGTTGCGCCGATCGTGCAACTGCGGCCTTTGCGTCCGACGCGACGTTCGCCTTCCACCAACCGCCGTAGATTTGGTCGAACGAAAATGGTTCGATCATTTCGAGGATGTGATGAATGGCCGCGGCTCCGAGCGGAATAAGATTTGGATAGCTCCGCATGAAGCTCACGTAACGGCGATCCTCGACCACAGTAATGATATCGCCGGTGAGAAGCGCGCCTTTGCCGCTCGCGCCTGCTGGCCAGTGCAAAACCGTGCCGCCCTCGAAATGTCCGCCGCCATTGATTAACGTGAGATCATCCCAAAGCGAAAATGTCGATCTTTCCCAAAACTGAATGCGCGGACTTTCGCGCATGACCCATTGTCGATCTTGCGCGTGCAAAAATATCTGCGCATCGAAGCGCTCGGCCCATGCGACCATGGCCGAGTAAAAATGCGGATGCGAAATGGCGATGGCGCGAATGCCACCGCGCGCATTCACTTCTGCGATCGTTTTGTCATCCAGCAGCGAGATGCAGTCCCAGAGCAAATTTCCGCCGGGCGATTGCAGAAGGAGCGCGCGCTGGCCGATGGCGAATTCCGGTTCCGTGCCGATGCCGAGGAGTTGCGGCGCTTCCTCTGCAAAGCGATTGTGATGATCGACAGCCAGCTGTTTTAGCGTTGTCCATTCTTGACCGCCATGCCGAACATATTGCCGTTCGTCTTCGCAGATCGGGCAGCGCGTCGGTGGTTGCGCAGTTTTGCTAAACTGCGTTCCACATTGCACGCAGATAAAATTTTGCATGGGCGAACTTCTCTAGCGCAATCTCGGATCGTCGCAAAGCTCCTTTAGGAAAACCGGTTAGCGTCCCGTTCGTTGTAGCCACGGCGCTGTGTCGCCGCGCCTGGGCGACCACGACTGGGAGCGCCTCGACATAGCGAGGCGGCTGCATCATCTAGTCAAACGGCAACCAAACAATCTCACTCTGATATGGCCAGGTTTCTGGCGTTTCGCATAGTTTGGCGCGGACTGGGTTCATGCGGACATAATTCCATTTTTGCGAGTAGCTTTCACGGCCGCGCAATAGATGATCAAAGAAACCTTCCTGCCAGTGCGGCTTGGAAATTCCAAGCTTAAGTAATCTCTTCCCTATCACGTTCCGCAACGATCCCACCCAGCTAGGCAAGGTGATTCCTACGCGAGGAAAGGCGACAAACAGATGGATATGCTCCGGCATGATTACGTATCGCCCAACTGCGATAGCATGCTCTTGTGCTTTGAAACAGAACGTCCGAAATGCTTCATGCACTTCGGGGTGTGCCAACAGATGGCGACGCTTGTAGCAGTTGAACGTGACGAAGTATAACGGCGGCGCATTGTCAAAGAGACGACTGAGACGCGGCGGCCGACGCGGCCAGCGTATTTTCTGTTTGCGCGGCATGACTGAGTTTTGCCGAGTGTGAATTGCGAAATCAAGATTGTGTTCGTTCATCGTTGTAGATACGGCCCTGCGAGCCGTCGTCATTTGTTGCCACGGCGCCGTATCGCCGTGCTCCGGCGCAGCTTACGCGCGCGGGAGCGCCTCGACGCAGCAAGGCGGCTACATCAATCTAGGGAAGCGCATCAATGCTTAGTCACGATGCCGGACCGAGCCTGCGCCAGTAATATGTTTTTCAATCGTGGGCGGATTTCCGGAGTAGGTAACTTTCCCGGCCCCGGTGATCGAAACTTTCAAAGTGTCGCTTACCGCGATGTCAGCGTCGGCGGCGCCCGTGGTCGAGAGTTCGGCGGTTTTGGTTTGCAGGGAGCCCGCCTTTAACTCGCTGGCGCCGGTCATGTCCGCCAACAGCTTATCGACCGTTCCGTCCAGTATGACAGTCGCCGCTCCGCTCGATTCGACGGCGAAGTTCCCACCAGTGAGCTGATTCACGGTCAAGCGTGTTGCGCCGGTGAGTCTTGCGGCAGTGCGGGTCGGACTTGAGGCAACGACTTTGATTCCGTGCGTTGGCCAAAGATTTCTCGCCGAATGCAACCGAAGGCGATCGTCGATCTTTCCGCTGTCGATGTAGCGGAGAAGATTTTCATCGGTCGTAATGCTCAAAGCCGGCGCACCGCTGCGCCACTCGATCTGAAATGCGCCATCCGCGTCGATTTCAGAAAATGTGGCGATTGTTCGTTGATCAGTCGTGATCTGCCCATTGCCTCGGATTCCGACCCAATGGCAGCCGGTTAGCCAGAGGCCGAGAACGGCCGTAAACGAAATTGTTCTCCAAATGGTTCGCCTTTTCATAGATTCATTCCTTCCAATACGATGCGGCGAACGCCCATTTCAGATTCAAAAAGTCTTTAGTTCGTGATCGTCAGTTTCACCGTTTCGGTGAGGCGTTCATCGACATAAAATTCGACCCGATAGTTTCCCGGTGGCCAACCGCCCTCCGGCTGTGAAATAGTGAAGGTGCCTTGAGAATTGGGAGTCGGCGCGACAGCGGAGGCTTCGTCGATTTGGTAATCGGGTGCGACGTCGGCGACGTTTTCGGCAATCCAAACCGCGCGGATCTTGGCTTGTGGCCGCAAATCACGGCCTTGCCAACGTGCATAAATCGCTGGTGTGTTAGGGCTGAATGTACTCGCAAAATCTCCGATCGGTCCCTTGGATACTCCGGCGGAAAGTTTTCGCTTTTCCATGGCGGAGCTCACGTTCGCGTGCGCTGCGATCTTCGGCGCTTCCTTTAACTCGAGCGACGTTTGCTGCAGCACACTGCCGGAGGGTGCTGTGATCCTTGTTGTTACCTTGACGAATCCGGTTCCCGGAACAAACCAGCGGTCGATTGTCGCCGCGCTCGGCGAAGTTTGCTCGCACCGAACTCGCCACGTGTGAAATTTTCCCGCCGCCACAACGGTATCTTCTTCACCGGTAATTTCGTAACGTTGGCTGACTTTGGTCTCGCCGATTTTACCGTCGAAATTCCAAGTCGCTCCGGTTTTCAGAGGCGTCCTGACTAGGATTTGCGGCGGATCGAACTTGCTTACTCTTCCGTTCTCATCAATCCGTGCCGAACAAATAATTCCGTGTTCGTCCACGGTCATGAGATCCGTGCTAAGGAGCGCGTCGCCCCGATAAAGCTCAAGTTTAATAAGCTCGTTGTTTTCGGTCTTGAGCGTGCCACCGATGCGATAAGAGACCGCAAAATGCTCTCTCTTGTTCGGTTCAGTCAAATCCAGACTGTGGCTGCTGCTTTCCTGGGTCATCTCATAGCTCCAGCGCGTGCCTGCGGTAAGCGGGATTAATTGTTCAGCCACGACGGAAGTCAGTGGAAAAATCGCCAGGAGAAAAACAAGACGAGGGTCAGGCACACGCATTCCGACACAGGATGACAGTTTTTGTTCAACCACCGTGCGACCAGGTGACTCATCCTGTCGAACATCGGTTTGCGCCTTGTCGTTGGTCGGCGGCCGTGCAAAGTCTCCGCAGCTTTGAAAGCCTGAGATGCGAATCGGATTCCTGCACCTAACCAAAACGCGATTGTACATCCTGGCGGCACTTGCGGGAGCCTTTGCATTACGAGGCGCTGTGTTTGCCGTTGAATCGCGCCATGTCGTCGTCGTCGTTTGGGATGGGATGCGCCCGGATTTTGTCAGCGAACGAGATACACCGACCCTGTGGAAGCTCGCGAAAGAAGGTGTCGTCTTCCGCAACCATCACACGGTTTATCTCAGCGCGACAAATGTGAACGGCGTCGCGCTTGCGACCGGCGATTATCCGGGCCACAGCGGTTTGATCGCCAACCACGAATTTCGCCCCAAGATCGACAATCGAAAACCGATCGATGTCGAAGATCCGCATGTTGTGCGCAAAGGCGACGAACTTTCCGGCGGAAAATATATTGCTGCGCCGACGATCGCCGAACTGGTTCGCGAGAGCGGAGGACGCACTGCGATTGCTGCCGCGAAGACCGTCGGGTTGTTGTTAGATCGACATGTCGACCCAGGACGCGCGAAAAATTGCGTCACGCTTTTTGCGGGCGCAGCGCTTCCGCAGGATGCGCTCGCACGGATCACCGCCACGCTCGGCCCGTTCCCGCCGGCACATCTGCAGCAGGATGCTTGGACAACAAAAGCGCTGACCGATGTTCTTTGGAAAGATGGCGTGCCGGCTTTTTCGCTGCTCTGGCTGAGTGAACCGGACCAGACGCAACATGAAACGGCGCCGGGCGCAGAAGCCGCGTTGCATGCAGTCAGATCTTCCGACGATAATCTCGCGGCCGTGCTTGCAGCGCTAGAGCGATCCCGCGTTGGCGGGACTCGCGACACGACGGACATCTTCGTTGTTTCGGACCACGGTTTCTCGACAATCGCGCGCGAAATTGAGTTGCCGAAAATCCTGGCTGACGCCGGTTTCAATGTCGTGACAGAATTCAAAAGCGAGCCGCAGGCCGGCGAGATCATGGTGGTCGGTGGCGGCGGCAGCGTGCTTTTTTACGTGGGCCAAAACAATCCTGCCATGACGCAGCAGCTGGTCGAGTTTCTGCAGCGATCTGATTTCGCCGGCGTGATTTTTACGAGAGAAAAATTGGAGGGAACGTTTACCCTCGACCGGGGCCAGATCGACAGTCCGGATGTGCCGGACGTGGTGCTGGCGTTTCGCTGGAACGAAAACAAGAATCAGTTCGGCATTCGCGGAATGATCGATGGGGACTGGCAACGCGCCGCAGGGAAGGGGACACACGCTACGCTCAGCCGATTTGATATGCACAACACACTCATCGCGGCTGGACCCGATTTTCGCCACGGCCAAGTCGATGATTTGCCAAGCGGCAATGTCGATCTTGCGCCAACAATCCTGAAGATTCTCGGAATCGCATCACCACATCCGATGGACGGACGCGTTTTGTCCGAGGCGATGGTCAAGATCGACAGGCAACTGTTGAAGCCGCAAACGGAAACAGTCGAGGCAACGAAAAGTTTTTCATCGGGAACGTGGCGACAAGTGCTTCACATTTCGCGGTTGGGACCGACAATTTATCTCGACGACGGCAACGGCGTTTTCGTTCCAAATAGATAGGCAGTGTGATATCCGCTTTCGCAACGGCGGCATTGGGCAGTTGACCGGTTACCGCCGTTCTGTTAAAGCCTTGGGATCGTGCTTCTTTGCATTGGCCGCATCGCCACGATTGTCGCGCTTTGCTGCGCGATCGGGTTGCATTGGCTGGCGCTTCAGTCAGTCGCGTGGACGACGATGCTCATTGAGCACTCGAAGGGCGCCTCATTGTGCCAGGCAATCGCGCAAACTTTCGATGGTGCTCATCCCTGTTCACTTTGCCACGCGGTCAACAAGGGGAAAAATTCCGAGAAAAAATCCGACCTGCAGTCGCCGACGCCTAGGATGGATCTTATTTGTGTCACGTGCGTGACACGATTGTCGCCGCTGTTTGCGCCGTTCGACTACGAGACCTGTAGTTTTTCGTCACCTGAAATAACGCATTCTCCACCGGTTCCGCCACCGCGCTTCCAGTTGAGCTAGCTGCAGCGTCGGTCGACTGACGCCGTGCATGTGCACGGATGCCAGTCTTTCGTGCATTATCAACTGAGGACCATCGCGCCGAGTCGCGGCGGAATCTTGAACCTTTTGGAGAAACCCAATGAAACCTTTACGTCTGCTTCTGTTAGTCACTTTCGGCGGTGCCGGCTTATTAACAACTGAGGCCTGCGACCTCTGCGGCTGCTACACGCCGCAGCTTGGGGCGATGCCCGGGATGGAACCGGCCGCCTCGAAAGCTTGGTGGAATGGATTCTACGGCGCTGTCGGGGAACAGTTCACCCATTTCGGAACAGTGCTGGTGAATGGACACGAAGTATCGAACCCGACAGACCAGTACGAAAACAGCTCGATCACGCAACTCGTCGTCGGCTATACAATTAACGACCGTTTTGCACTTCAACTGAACATCCCACTCATTTATCGCGAATTTAAAAGGCCGGAAGGTTTCGCGATCGATCGAGGGACGGAAAGCGGTCTTGGTGATATTTCACTGTTGATGAAGACAGTCGCTTTTCACTACGAGTCTATAGCGGGCAGAGAGTTCGATGTTTCAGGAAAGAATCCAATCGCAATCGAGCACGAGCCCGATTTTACAATATCGGCGGTTCTGCTTACTGGCCTCAAATTTCCAACCGGCGACATCAGCCGAATCAAGGAAGAATTTCACGAGATCGAAATTCCGGGTGCGCCACCAAGCGGAATTCACGGGCATGATCTCACGCTTGGCACAGGCTCGTACGACGGAATTTTCGGCGAACAAACTTCGCTGCGTTACAGAAGTTTTTTTGCACAGGCCAACGTACAATTCACACTTCGCGGTGACGGATTGCACCAGTACCATTTTGCCAACGATCTCGCTTGGGACGGCGGACCAGGTTACTATCTTCTGCGCAATCGGCAGACGATCGTCGGGCTGCAATTCATTGTCTCCGGCGAACACAAAGATGTGGATCGCTTTCGAGGCAAGGCAGCCGAAGATACCGGGATCACTTCAGTTTTCGTCGGCCCCCGAATCGTCGCATCGCGCGGCCGATGGAGCGCAGAGGTAGATGTCGATCTTCCGGTTTTGATTAACAACACCGCGCTGCAAGTGGTGCCTGATTACCGCATTCGCGGGGGAATTTCGTTTCATTTTTGAGAGCGGATCGCGTCCGGCAGTGGCCGCAACCAAAGGCCAAAAACTTATTCACATTCCACGGTGGACGGGACGCAAATCTGAGTGCATTTTGCTCGCGCAGTTAGCCTCAAATGAGCGAGGATCGACCAACACCGCAGCCGCCCAGATCGGGTAAGAGTTTGCGAATTTTGGTCGTCGAAGATCACGCTGATACATTGCAGGTATTGGCCCGCCTGCTTGACCATTTTGGCCACAAAATCTCGGTCGCCGACACCGCGCAGAGCGCGCTGCAATTTCTGCAATCAAAAGCCTTCGATGTGATTTTGAGTGATATCGTTCTGCCTGACGGAAGCGGCTACGACATTGTTTCCCAAGCGAAACAAAAACAAGCAGTCAAGGCCGTCGCTCTCAGCGGACTTGACCGCGAGGAAGATATTCGCCGCGGCAAGGAAGCCGGTTTTGATTTTCATCTCAGCAAACCGGTTGATTTCCACGAGCTGCGCACCGTGTTGAATCAAGTCAGCGTCTGACAAGGCACTGAGCGGTTAATGAGCGAGCGATTGCCAATTTCACCGTTCGACGCTCACCACGTTTTGGTCAGAACTACCGTCGAAAAGTAAGTGATGGAATTAATTAGCTTCTCAAGACTCACTATAAGCTCTCCGTCGATAATGCGTTATGGCTCTACACTTGCTGTAAGGGCTTCGTTATGCTCTTCGCGCGCTCAGGCCCGCATCCGACAGTTTCCCAAGATCGCGGGGATGTTCACTTTCACCCTGCCGATGCTACGGCTCGATCACGGATAGGAACCCATAATCTCAACTTTTATCAGTTTTCCACAAGCCGAATACATCCAAAATTGGACGATTAATCGATTCAGGTACAGTTTCGTCGGCGGCTCGTCGGATTTTTGAAATGAAGAAGGAAAAAGGTCAGACGGCGAAAAAAAAATGCGGCTCAGACAGGTCGCATGACACGGAAGCGAAACTACGCGCTGCCGAGCAGCAGTTTCGCCTCCTGGTGGAGAGCGTGGAGGAATACGCCATCTACATGCTCGATTCGGCTGGTAACGTGGTGACGTGGAATTCAGGCGCGCAGAGGATCAAGGGTTACAGTGCCAGGGAAATCATCGGCAAAAACTTTGCCTGTTTTTATACGGCAGAAGATGCCGCTGCAGGAAAGCCGCAGCGGAATTTGGAAGAGGCGAAGAAGGGAGCGCACCTTCGCGAACAAGGGCTGCGCGTTCGCAAAGATGGATCGACGTTTCCGGCGGAAGTGCTCTTGACTGCCGTGCGAGATGAGGCTGGTAATCTTTGCGGGTTCTCTAAAGTTACGCGCGATATAACCGAGTATGTCCGTGCGCGCAGCGCGGAAGCTGCTAGAGTCGCAGCAGAGAAGGCGAATAAGGCAAAGGACGAATTCTTGGCGGCGCTCAGTCATGAGCTGCGTACCCCGTTAACGCCTGCCCTGGCGGCCGCGAGTTATCTGGCTGATCACTCCGATATTCCACTCGAATTTAGTGACGATCTCGACACGATTCGCCGCAATATTCAGCTGGAAGCGCGCTTGATTGACGATCTCCTCGATCTCACGCGCATTAGTCGCGGCAAAATCGAGTTGGATTTTGACCGCGTCGATGCACATGCAGTCATTCGGGAAGCGCTCGATATTTCACAGGAGGGTATTGCAGGAAAGCGATTGAAAACTTCCGCCTCTTTTGCCGCCGATAAACACCACATCTGGGCCGATCGAATACGCATCGAGCAGGTGTTTTGGAATCTCATTAATAATGCTGTCAAGTTCACGGCTAGCGACGGGCGCATCGAAATTCGCACATCGAACGACGAGCGAAATCATTTCGTCTTCGAGATTACCGACACCGGAATTGGCATCGACGCCAAACGGCAATCCTCCCTGTTTAAGCCATTCGAGCAGGCTGATGCATCGGTCACGCGTCAATTCGGCGGACTCGGCCTCGGTTTGGCCATTGCAAAACACATTGTCGATCTTCATGACGCTGCGATCAGCGTGCACAGCCGCGGTCGAAGTCATGGAACAACGTTTCGAGTCACGTTCGATGTCATGCCGGACCGCGTTGGCCGCAGTAGTGTTGCGGCGAGGACTCCGCATAAACGGACGAAATCACTGCGAATTTTGCTAGTCGAGGATCACGGCGACACCCGACGGACTTTACAACGGCTGCTCAGTCACTTCGGGCACGAAATTTCTACTGCCGAGACGACCGAGAGCGCTTTGAAAATCGTGCAATCGCAAGACTTTGATGTCGTTTTGAGCGATATCGGCCTTCCCGATGGCAGCGGCTATGAAGTGATCTCTCGGGCAAAGCAAAGACAATCGGTCAAGGGCGTTGCTTTAACTGGCTTTGGTACTGACGAGGATATCCGGCGAGGCAAAGAAGCCGGGTTCGATTTCCATCTTGTCAAGCCGGTGGACTTTCATGAATTGCGCAGTGTACTTGATCAAGTCAGTACGTAACGAGCGCCCGGCTGCTCTTCGGTGAAGATCGAGGTTTAGTGGCGGCTATCCGTCGTCGCAAATCTGAAGGGAATTCTTGAAGCTGTCCTGCGTTTGCACAGCGAGCACCTTTACACTTTTCCGAGTCGCAGTTGATCGAGAGCCCGACCCAATCTTTCGATCCCAGCCGTAAATATTTCCGGCTGAGAGCACATTCCAATCCGGACGTGCTGCGGCGATTCGAAAAAACGGCCGGGCACCAGAGCAGTCTCGTATTTCTCGAGTAGCAGAGCACAAAGACTCTCAACGTCTCCATTTCGCAAGCGCGGAAACGAAGTTGTGCCGAATTTAGTGCCCACAACATCAACGTCTTGGCGCGTGTCGACGAATTGATTTAAGGTCGCGCGATTTGTTTCCAAAATTCGTTTCGCGCGTGCCGAAATCTTCGAGAGTTGCGACAACGCTATTACACTGAGCCTTTCTGTTATGTGCGGTCCAATTTCCCCGAAAATGTCGTTCAGTCGGCGCATTTTCTCAGCGAGTTCTGGTTCAGCCAAAATCCAGCCGCAGCGGAGTCCACTCAGACCGTAACCTTTCGTTAGGCTGCTGGTGGCGATAAACTGCCGACCGAGATGGACCGCGGATTTCGGCGCGTCCTCGAACATTGCTTCGAGATAAACTTCGTCCACCAGCACACGCGCGCGGGCGCTGTTGGCGAGCTCGCCCACTTTGCTTAGCGTTGCCTCGTCAGCCAACACGCCGCTTGGGTTGTGGAGATTCGTGAGCGCGATCAAGCGCGTACGCGGCGTGATCTGGTTCAAGAGTTCGTCGATGTCGATGCTGTAACCATGTTCAAATTTCCTCGGGAAACGTTTTATTGTTGCGCCGAAATATTGCGCGAGTGCGAGGACCGGTTCGTAAGTCGGTTCTTCGAGCAAAACTTCGTCCCCCCGTTCCAAGACGGTCGCCATTGCGAGATGGTTTGCCATTGAGGCGCCGCCGGAAATTGTCACCACGCATTCAGGATCGATTTTGCAATGCGCTGCCAACGCATCAACGAGCGCCGGGTAACCATAAGCGTTCTCGCCGTGCAGTTCGAGGTCGCCTAGTTTCACATCGAGTTCCGCCAGCGAGAGATTGAGAATTCCGCTCGAAGCGAGGTCGTACTTCACCTTCGGCCGCATTTTCGCCCAATGCAGGAAAGCCGATTGCTTCGCAGGCATCGTGATTCGTGAATCGAGAATTGCGAATCGTCAACTATGCCCGATTTAACGAATCTCGATTGGCACTCCGGATTCGCCAAAACAGATATGCCGGCAGGCCGGTGAGCATGATGCCCAGGCCAATCAGACTATTATGCGGATAGCGATTCATCGTGCTGATAACCACAGCACAGCATGCGCAAATAAAAAATAGTGTCGTGAACGGATGGCCCGGGACACGGAAGATCTTGATGTTGGCGTTGTCGATTTTAGCATGACGCGTCCGCATTCGAAAAACAAAGATGCACGTCGCAGTGAGAGCGAAGAAGACAACGTCCACAGATACAACGTAATTGAGAATCTGTTCGTAACGGCCGGACAAGGCGACAACGGTGGCGAACACGCCTTGCAACATAATCGCGAACGCCGGTACGCGAGAACGATTCACTTTTGCCAAACTTTTGAAGAATAAACCGTCTTCGGCCATGGCGAAATAAACCCGCGGAGCGGTCAAGATGCTTTGGCTGAGAAAGCCAAGTGTTGAGGCGGCGATTCCAGCCGCGATAATTCGGGCTCCCTTTTCGCCGAGCGCTAATCGCATCACGGTCGACGCCGGAGTTTTCGTTTGCGCGAGACCTATTGGGCCTAACGAATGCACACAAACAAAATTAACCGAGAGATAAACCGCGATAACACCGAGGACACCAATCAGCAATGCCCGGGGAAGGTTCTTGCGTGGTTCGCGAATCTCCCCCGCAACGAAACCCGACGTTTGCCAGCCACCGTAGGCAAACTGCACCGGAATTAGGGCGGCGCCGAAAGCTGTCAACGAATTCCAGATAGTCGGAGTTGTAGGTGTTGATTTCGCAATTTCATGAGTTTGCGGCGCAGCGCTCAGAGTCAATCCAAACACGACGAGCGCGGCGATCGCGATGAGCTTCAGAATCATAAAGACATTTTGCGTCGTGCTGCCCGCGCGTACACCAAGGCAATTGATGACTGTGAGCATGAGGAGCGCGATCGCGGCGAGCCATGCGGCAGCAGTGTCGCTGGTCTGGGCGCCGCCGATGGCCAAGAGATATTTCGCGAACGTGACCGCGACCGCGGCCATTCCACCACTTTGGATAACGAGCAGCAGCGCCCAGCCGTAAACAAAGGCGAGAGCTGGATGAAACGCGTCGCGCAGGTAAATGTATTGCCCACCGCTGACTGAACTTTGCGAAGAAAGTTCGGCGTAAATGAAAGCGCCGGCCAGTGCGATCAAGCCGCCGACGGCCCACGCGGCGAGAATCAAAAGGGTGGACGGCACCTGCTGTGCGACTACATACGGATTGATGAAAATACCCGAGCCGATGATCCCGCCCATGACGATCATCGTGGTATCGAACAAACCAAGTCGTCTCGCCAAATGCGACTCAGCTGATTTGTGTGGAATACTTTCCATATCGCTCCGGCGGAATTGAATCATGAAACCAGGAAAACAGGAATCCGAGAGAGGACTAAGGGAGGCCGGTAATATTTTCTTGATCTCCTCAATTGATTAACTAAATTGTGTCAATTGAATCAGAAGGTCAAACGATGAAAACCGCGGTTCTTGAAAAGAATGCGCGCCGCAAAGAGGCGAAGCACCCGCAGGCGCTGATTCGGCGCATTCAGCGAGGCCTGCCCTTTCACGAGCTCGAGGATTTGCAAAACAAGATCGACATTCCGATGGAACAGCTTGCGGAAAAGCTTTCCATCTCGCGATCGACCTTGCAGCGGCGCAAAGTAGCCGGGCGATTGTCTGCCGATGAGTCGGACAAGGTCATCCGCTTTTCCCGATTGGTTGGGCAAGCCACCGATGTTTTCGGCGACATTGGCAAGGCGCGGGCTTGGCTGAAACATCCGCAATACGGTCTCGGTGGCACCGTTCCGCTCGATTACGCCGGCACTGAAGTGGGCGCCCGCGAGGTGGAAAATCTTCTCGGACGAATCGAATACAGCGTCTATTCCTAAGTCGCGATGCCGTCAGCCTGGCGAATTGTTCGCGCAGCGCGCGCCCGCACGGCATTCACCGGCGAAGGCAGCCGGGTTTATGGCGGGAGATGGAACTCGCGCGGGACATCAGTCATTTACGTAAGCCAACACGAATCTCTCGCCGCGCTCGAGCTTTTCGTTCATACGATGCCACTGCTTCCGGCGGAGCGCTATTTCTCGTTTCGAGTCGATTGGGATGACAGGTTGACTGAATATTTTCCGATCAAAAACCTGCCGCGCGATTGGGCTGCAGAACCGCCCACGAGCGCTAGTATGCAAATTGGTGACGAGTGGGTTCGCGGCGCCCGCTCTGTTGCTCTGGCGTTACCGAGCTTGCTCAGCAAAAGCGAAATCAATTTTCTGCTGAATCCAAAACATCCCGATTTCAAAAAAGTCAAAGTCGGTCCCGCTGTTGAATATCGCTTCGATCGAAGGCTGCTCGGGCGGTAATTAAGGAGACAATCACGATAATGAAAAAATTAACGCCCGTTCATTCCCGGAGAAATTCTGGCCGAGGATTTTATGAAACCATTGTGCCTTTCACAGTACCGCTTGGCCAAAGATCCGTCCCTATTCCAAACTTACGGCACTTCCCTCGTGGCGCCGCCTGGTCGCAGCTTAGGGTGCAGACGGAGTAGCTAAAGGACCCGCTCGGAACAGATGCCGCCAATGATTTGAATTGCAGCCGACCAGCCTACGCACAAGGCTACGGCTCGGCAGGGCACGGCTGCCGCTACAGAATTGAAATCGGCAATCCGACGTGTGGCTTCCCCCGGCCGTAGGTCCCTATGGGCCGGAGGCTGTTCGCTGACATCTAAATTCGCGGTCCCCGTAGTTCAACGGATAGAACCGAGCTTTCCTAAGACGAAACGGATATTTTATCACACTTCATCAGCAGTCGTCTCAACTACGCAAATTACTTTCCCTACCAGGTTACACTGGAAGCTTCGTCATCTCAGGTCATCAGGAGTGTGCCCAATTTTATGCAACCGGGTGACACAAAGGGTGACACAAAACTCAGCACTGTTCTTGTTTAGCACGCAGCCATTACCGCGCACACGAGCAGCCGTGAAAAACAATTTGCCGCTTCAGCTCGGCGACGAGATTGCTGATTTTCGCCTCGCCTTATTTGTCCGCTTTCTTCGGCGCGGGCGAGGCGACGAGTTTTTGGAAGCGCG
>WNFC01002429.1_pt1 | contig 20738 bp, 23 predicted proteins | sample 5400541 | NCBI WGS metagenome assembly WNFC01 (sample SAMN13153342, study PRJNA577476) | soil metagenome | isolation source: 120 cm saprolite under Douglas fir tree site 2 hole 2 replicate 1 | place: USA:California | collected 2015-04-18
CAGGGAATCCCAACGGACGTCCGCCGAGCTGCTTGCGTATGGGAAGCCCTGTCAATTTTGTCGACATCCTCATGAAAGAACTCGATGCGCCGATCACGATGATGGAGGGCGGTAAGCCAAAGAAGATTAGCAAGCAAAGGGCGCTCATCAAAAACCTGGTGAACCGCGCAATGAACGGTAGCGCCAGGGCTATCGCCAGCTTGTTCAAGCTGGTTCGAGAACACCGCCTTAATCTTAACGATGACCGTGATGTAATACACATTCTGGCAGAACGCCTAGATTTTGTAGAGGAACTATTAGACGAATCCGGTACCTCTCGGGTGACCAGTGGGTTGTCCGTCGAGCAAAAAGCGAGATTCATGGAGGAATTTTTCGACCACGGGGTTCCTTACCTGACGGGCAAGCTGCGTCTGGCGCCAGACCATCCCCTTAATCTCAAGCCGCGCCGCAAGATGAGACCCTCGACCGCCATTGCGGAGGATCTGTTGTGTGAGCTCCGGGAAAGAATCACCATTACGGAGGGAAGAACAAAATTCACCATCACCAAACTAGAGGCGCTTGTGAAAGGTCTGCTTAATCAAGCGATCTTAGGCAACGATACCGCTTTTTCCTTATTACTAAACTTCTTCAAACAGTACGGCTGGGACAAGGAAGATAACTCCGTCCTTAAGTACTCGATTGATTCCTCACTTGCCCGCTTTATTGGAGCGCGACGCAGGCGGCGGGCTGGTTCCCGAAGATCCGGCCGGTCAGAGCGGTTATTGAGCGAGTCGGGCCAAGACGGCAAAGCGGGCGCAGTGACGTAACGCAGAGCGCAGATTGCTGATCGCGCGAAACGATATTTGATTGCACGGGCCCAATCGGCGCTGAAGCCTGGATTTCCTGTCGGACACACTTGCCGATGGCCGGCGGTTTCGGATCCTGACTGTGGTCGACGACTTCACGCGGGAATGCTTGGCGCTCGGATACATCCCTGCCAGGCCGACTTGGCGATCGGCTCATCGGTGGCACCGGCTTTCCCGTCAACGGGCGGCGTGTGGTCCCGAGGCCCTCGAAGGAAAACCGCTCTGGCGTTTGCACGCAGGGCCAAAGCCCGCACGCCTCAAGGGAAACTTTGATCGGCCGACATATTCGCGGGCACGAGCGCTTTCCACTGCGAGCGGTTACCAAAGCGCTCGCGGTACACTAGCATATTCTCCATTACGCGTTGGACGTAATTGCGGGTTTCTGCGAACGGAATGCGCTCGACCCAGTCGATTGGATCCACCTTCGGATTGCGCGGATCGCCGTACTGGGCGATCCATTTTTCAACGCGGCCGCGCCCCGCATTGTAGCCGGCGAACACCAGAAGGAAGGACCCGCCGTAGTCTCGCAATAGCCCGGCGAGCTCAGCTGCCCCCATCTGGGTGTTGTAGACCGGGTCACACATCAGTCGGTTCCAATCGTATGCGACGCCAAATCTACTGGCGGTGTCTCGTCCAGCTTCCGGAGTGACCTGCATCAGCCCGACGGCATTCGCGGGGGAAACATCGCGCGGATCGAAGCCGCTCTCGGTCCGCGCGACGGAATAGACGATACTCGGCTCGACATTGGGGCCGATCGCCCGGTAGTGAGGCACCCCAAGCGTAGGAAAGGCATAAAGGTCAAGAGCAAGACCGCGTGCCAGCGCCGTCTTGCCGATGAGCAGCATAGCTTCCGCGTCCTCGTAACGCGCCGTGATCTCGGCGAGGCCTACGAGGGTTGTGACGTCGGCGCTGCTCTCAGCGAGAGCCGTCACAAATCGCACTGCCAGGTCGCGTTCAGCGATCGAAAACAGCATCTCGGCGGCGCGCACCACATCAGGCGCTAGAATCTTGGCGCGGTAAGCCGGATCGGTCTCCGGTGGCCGATGTAACGCCACATCGCCAAGCCCTAGCTTGGCGCGCGCGAGCTGACCATAATAAGCCGTGGAATAACGGGCTGCAGCTTCGTAATTGGTACGTGCTTCCTCCACCCGACCGGCTGCGTGCGCGGCACGCCCACGCCAGTAGCCGGCCCGCGCCAGCACAATGGGATTGGTCGACCCATCATCCACATGGGCAAAATGTGCGAGCGCCGCGGTGGGATCATTGAGAAAGCGCAATGCGATCCAGCCGGCCATGAAGTGGAATTCGGCCCGGTAGTACTCATACGCCGGGGGTGCGGCGTCGCGGATTATCTGATAGGCAGTCTTGCTGTCACCGCGGTCGAGCAACTCGCGTGCAAGCACGCGCCGCTCACGCCACCATTGGTCGGTATCTTGCCTCGACATTGCATCGCGGGGCGTTGCAACCATCAGCCGGGTGGCTTCGGCAACCCCATTATTGCGCAGCAGCCAATGAATGCGGCAGAGCGTATAGCCCAAGTCCTGGCGTATCTCGCTTGGAACTTTCTCGAGAAGCGCGCGAGCGTTGCTCGCTTTCGCCATAACCGCCTCGCACGCCTTGACGATAGAGACATAGGGAGCGCCCAATCGCACCGCTGCGCGCATTGCCGCCATGAAATCTTTGGCTCCAACGCGGCGATCCATTCGAACGGCATGATCTGCGCGGGTTACAAACTCCGGAAAGGCGGCAAGCACCTCAGTCTCAACCTTGGCCGACAGCTCCTCGGATCGCCAAGTCTCGCGGACCTCGCTCTCCGCGCCGCTGCGGTCACCCTCACCGAGCAGCACGCGAGCAAGAGCCAGCCGGCCTTTCGCGCTGGTCGGCTTATCGCCCAGGAAGCGACGCACCGTCACGGCGTCGCGCCGCTCCTGCCATAGCGCTCCTTCCGCGCGCCGGCGCAAAAGCGCGAGTGTCGGCCAAGCAGGATTGTCGCGGATGAACGCAACATAGCGGTCAAAATCGGCCCCGCCGTCCTCGGAGCGTAGAATCACCCATTCGACGAGTTTTTGGGCCATCGGGTCGCGGATCCGCTTTTCGATCTCGGTCGCCTGTTTGATCTTCCGTTTGCGTACAAGCTCGATTGCCTGCATGACCGCTGGTACATCGGCGGACATGGCGTTCATCGAGGCAAGTGCAAGCGCGTCGGGCGGCAGGGCGAACGGCGTGCTCGCAGGAGCCGGCGCGCACGGATCGGTCGGCCTCGGCGGGACGGCGAGGATGTGCTCTGGGCGTGACTCGGTCGGCCTTGGCCGCGGGACGAGCACAAGGACGTGCTTTAAGCGTGACATGGCGGAGGAATCGACAAAAAAGGCCGCGAACACGACAAGCGCGAGCAAGGAAGCCAGCACGCGCAAGCGCCCGGCCCGCCCCCGATTCAGACCGGGGGGCCCTGCGCTGTGGCCGCATCCGATGCCTGCGCTCAAACGTGGACGGCCCATCCGACCGTTCGAGCTAAAGAGGCGTGATGCGACCCCGCTAAAGTGTAAGCGTCGGCATCCCATTGTAGGGTCAGGCCCCGTTCGTTCGCGGGAACGCAAAGATTGCAGGCAATTGTGTGCTCTTTAAGAATTCTTGAGAGTGAGCTTTTGAGACCGTTGCAATCAGCCGCACTTGGCCCAGGCAAAACCTTACTTTAGTTCGCTGTGCCCATGCCCTCGCGGACGCGCGATCGACGCTGGGAAAGGAGGCATCTGGTGACTGCCAACCGGCGAATCTAGAACACCCAGATCCGAGACAAGGACTCCTTGCTCCAGCGGGTCGCATAGGTTCGCCTGGGCGAGAAGCGGGCTGTCCGTCCTCGGCATGGTCGGTCATGCCGATCACCTGGCGTCAGGGAGACTGGAGCGGGGATCATCAACGCCGTCTAGCCATCGGTACACTACAGAGGCATCGTCATAGATCGATTTCGGCGCGCCGGTCTCAGTCAGGTGGCGTAAGACGCGCGCCATGGCATCCATTAGGTAATGAGACGGCGGCGCTCGCCGCTCTTTAAGCTCGCGGATAAGAGCATCGCGCGTTTTAAGCTCGCGGATAAAGGCTTCCTGGAATGGTTTTTCACTCACTGAACGCATCTCCGTGGCTGCCGAGGCGCTGCCGGCATTTCAGGATCACCGGCGCTGGGGCCAGGCACTGCCAGCCCAGCAAATTGGATGGTAGCTGATAGTGAACCCGGCATCATTATTTCATGGAATGCTGCGCACCACGCTCGAAGTCGGACGCGAGCTCACGGTCGGCAGCTTGTTTTCCTTCTGCACCATCTCGTCGTATTCGGCGAGCGTCTGCAGCGGCGCTTTCGGCACCATATGCACGACCTTGTAGCCGTTGGCCTTGAGCTGATTGAGCAGCTCGGGCAGCGCTTCCGCGGTCGCGTGCTGGAAATCGTGCATCAGGATGATGCCCTTGCCATGCTTCGCCAGTTTGTTCATGACGGAGCGGATGACCTGATCGGGCTTGCGCATGGTGAAATCGAAGGAGTCCATGTCGCAGGAGAAGATCGCGATATTGCGCTGCCCCAGATAGGTGACCATCTCCGGCGGATGCTGCAGGGCCGGGAACCGGAAGAATGGCGCGGTCTTGCCGCCCACCGCCATGTGCACGGCGCTGGCGCCCATCTCGATCTCGCGCTTGGCCTCTTCGGGCGATTTCTTGGACAGGTCCGCATGCGACCAGGTGTGGCTGCCGATCGTGTGTCCGTCCTGGGCAACTTGCCTGAGGATCTCGGGGTGCCAAATGGCGTGCTTGCCGATTGGGAAGAACGTGGCCTTGATGCAGTGCTCTGCGAGCGCGGCGAGCACGGCCGGCGTATTGTGCGGCCAGGGCCCGTCGTCGAAGGTGAGGACGACCTCCTTATCGTGGAGAAAATCATGCTCCTTGAAGTGCTCGAACCCGAAGCCCGGCCCGTCGGTGGTGTCGATCTCTACCATCCGAGAAACGCCAAGCACCGCGGAGTTACTCCGACATGTAGACAAATCGGCGAAGGGCGTCTCAGCGACACTCGCTGGCAACAGCGGCGGCGCTATGGATCCAGTGGATTCCGTGGGCGCTGGAAGGGACACGCGTAGAGCAGGGGCTTGGGCAGGGTTCGCATTCGACGATGGAAGCGATGATGCGACGGGAACCCTCGGGGTCGAGGTGTGCGTTGGAGAAAGTATCGCGGTCAGGCTGACGACGACCAGTGCCGCCAGGCCAAGAACGGAAATCACAGCCGCACGCATTGGTCTTCCTTCCCATCGATGAGAACTGCTTTCGTTCCGCAGACTCGCCGAAGAAGGTGAACAGGCTGTTACCGGGGACGTGAAGCTGCTGTGGGCAAGCGCCGGTGCGGTTCAGGCAACCGCCCCGTAACCAGTAAATTGGGTTCGTTTCGCAAAAATGACGGGCGGGGCTGCCCCTCAAATTAAGTCATTTCTGGCCGTGACGAGCAGGACCCATAGTGGGCGACCAGTCGTTGCGGTCCTTACCGGTGTTTGAGCGCTTGCAGGGCGAACAGCGTCTGCGCGAGCTGCCGCCAAAGCGCCGCTTCATAGCGGCTGAGCCGGTCCGCGATCTCACTATCTAGATTCGCTAACCGCAAGAAGCTAAGCGCGATGTCACGCGATGCACTCGCGGCGCGGGACCCGCCCGGGTGAAGCTGCTGCTCACCGTTTGCGCCCGAGACGACATCCAGGCCGAATTCGGGGCCGGTTCCGGCGAACGCCCGGGGTGTCCCCTCCCCGGCTAACGATTGCGTTTTGGCGAGAACTCTGGAAGGCGTCGAGAATCTCGCTCTGCATCCGCAACAGGCCGGTCTCGATCGAGGTCGCCCGGCGAAGCCGCCAGAACAGGGACGCGAGCCGATACACGAGCCCCCGCTCGACGGGCGTTTGCGGCAGATACTCCGAGACGATCGCTTCCTCGAAGACACGGTACTCCTCTGGATTTTCCAGAGGCTCGATGACGGTCTCGGCGGTCAGTCCGTGCTTGAGGGCGTTGCGCCGGGATTGGAGCCGGGAGCCGAGATATTGAACCTCGTCAGAGAGAGTCCACATGGGTCGATCCAATCGTCTCCTGGATTGAGCTACGTACAGTGGGCGTCACTGGGTTCCTGATGGGATTTGTAGTGAATTGCTCGCTGACAGAACTACAACGCGCGTACCCAAGGTCACCCGGTTATACAGATCTTCGATGTCCTCATTGAGCAGACGGATGCACCCTGAGGACACGAACTGGCCAATGGTCGACGGCTGATTAGTGCCGTGGATCCGGTAGACCGTGTTGCCAAGATAGAGCGCACGTGCGCCGAGTGGATTGCCCGGACCGCCCGCCATGAATCGCGGCAGGTAAGGCTGGCGATCAATCATCTCACTCGGCGGATGCCAATCCGGCCACTCGAGCATCCGGGCGATGCGATGCGTGCCAGCCCAGGTGAAGCCCTCGCGGCCTACGCCAACACCATAGCGCAAAGCCATGCCGTGGCCGAGCACCAGATAGAGATACCTGTTCGGTGTATCGATAATGATGGTGCCAGCTGGTTCAGTCGTCTGATAATGTACCAACTGCCGGCGGAACTGTGGCGGGAGTTCCGTTGCATCCTTGTCCGCCTGATCGTCCGGGGGGAGCGAACCGTAGCTAGGGTGAGCCTCGGCTGGTAATTGCCCCGGTACTCGCTGCTGCGGTTGAGGGATTGACGCGTAGGATCCTGGCAATGAGGGCCCGTAACCCGGCGTGTACTGCGCTGCGCCGTGTTCCACCAAGGCGATCGAGCCGATGGCGAAAGTGGCGAGAGCGACGGCTGCACGCAGGATCATTCCCACCGGAACCCGACAAAACCGGTTATGGCGCGCAGCATAAATGGCGCTTGGTTATGAATTTCCTAACATACCAGCCATAACGCCTACAGCGTTATGCAGTAATCACGGAGAAGTACCTCACCGACACTGGCGCCGCGAAAGTTCTGTTTCAATTAATGTCATTTTCCTTCGAAGCGGCTGGGGTGGTTCGGAACACCGGGTGCATGCCACCATCCCTCCCCGTGAGGCCGGGCATGGTCGGCGTGCCGCGGCCGATGAGTTCGGCGACCTGGCTCTGGTCACGGCGATCCTTTTCAGCGGCCGCGAGCGCAATCTCACGCGAGACTTCGTAAGCCGGGCACCATCCAGTCGGATTGAACGGCGATGCCGCCGGCGTGGCCGCAGCCGCGGAAGCATCAGTCCGCCACGAGCTCGCGTTTCGATTCGGATCACTCACCGGCCCCCCGACTGGTTCGGCATCGAACACGTAGCGCTTCTCGCAAACGTCGACCTTGGGCTCAAGATGCGTCACCTCGAAATGATCATTACCCTCCTTCAGCATTCTCCAAAAGGACATGTTTGGATTGTTGCGGTGCTTGGCGAGGTTCAGCGGCGTCATGCGGAATGGGTAAGCCTGCAGCTGGAAGGATCGCTGGTTCCCGTAAAACGATTCCCGAGCGAGTGCATAGATTTCGGAGATCTGCTCATCGGTCATGGCGTAGCACCCCCGCGATGAACAGTCGCCATGCACCATGATGTCTCCACCAGTTCGGCCATATGCGCGGTCGTATGCATTGGGATACCCAATGTCGAAAGCAAGGTAATAATGCGAGTTCGGATTCATCTGCCCAGGCGTCACAGTGTAGAACCCCTCTGGCGCCTGACGATCGCCCTCCCTGATCTTCGGGCCGAGCTCCCCTGACCAGCGGCAAATCGGATACATCTTGAGCAAGGCAAAGCGACCGCTGGTATCCCGTTTCCAGACCTCGATTTCCGATTCCTCCTTGAACAGGCGCAGTAGAATCGGCGACTGCTTGGGTATGTGCATCTGTTCAAGCCGCGCCAGCATCTGTGGCGACAATGGCTTGAGCGCAGGGGCGAGAGCGCTATCCGTGTCGCATCCCGCGAGCCCGAAGGCGGCCGTGCAGGCCGCCAGCACCAGCAGCAAGGGTTTATGAGTCGAGCATGTTCTGAACACGGTAGTCCCGTCGCCCTGCAGTTCGGTCGCGTTGATGGAACGATTCCCCTTCTTAAAATGCAGCTATCGCAAAATCGGGAAGCACGCTGATAAGCCGTTCACACCAAATAATAGTGAACGAAGGGTAAAGAACATAGAAACCATATCATTTGAAAAAACCTCACCCGCGCCGCTGCTCACCTGCCGTTAAGTTCGCGGACGGTAACGTGTCCTCCTCAGGAGGAGCGCAGCATGCCAGCGCGGCCTTTTATGATTTCCTTGTTTCTATTCGCTCTGAACGTTGCCTTCTATGCGCCTGGTGAGCTTTGTGCCCAAGATCCCTCGTGGCCGGATAAGCTGTGTACCAAAATTCCAAGTTTATGCGAGGGTCTCCCGCCAGACATGATCCCGTGGGCACCCGCACTGACGGATACCGATCATTCCACTGTTGTAGACGATACGAAAGGCGCCCAAAAACGACCAGGCCCGGGACGCTACCAATCCAATTTGGTCGATGAGAACCGACCAAATTAGCGAACGTGCTTGACGAGCGGTGGAGCTCGCGGTGATGCAAGCGGCAGAGCGGGACGGTGAATTCGTCGCTGACCTTGCGGCCGAAGTCGAGCTTCTGGGCGAAGCGCACGCGCGGCAGCGATGCCTAAAATGTAACTCCCTGAATGGAATAGAAAAAATTGGCTTTGTTCTGCCAAATCGCCAAATGCCAAATGGCCAAATGAGCCTCTCAGATCCGAGGGTAGGGAAGGCCGAGTGGTCTACCACTGGGGCCCGGCGTTTGCACGACGGGCACTTCGGTGGACCGAGGAAGTCGACGTGACGCGGCTGAAGCGCACGGCGTAGAGCAAAATCGCCAGCTCCCAACCTCATGCCCTGTGCAACACAGCGGTCAATTCTCGGATGGCGCGGTCCCGTCGCGAAGAGGCCCGGTGCTCATATCGGTCTAGTTTCACCAGCTCCGGCAGGCTACGTCGGACAGCTTCGGCGGATCGCTCTGGTTCCAGCAACGGCATCGGTTCTGGAGAACTGATCTGCTTGAGCGACCTGATCGATTTGCTGAATTCGGGGTACAGACGGGACCGCGGGAATTCGCTGCAGAGCTCGGGCGGAACCTGCCCGAGGCGGGCAACGCACTCAATCAAGGCGGCCTTGGTCTGCCGCACCCGCGCGAGATCAAGTTCTGCTTCAGCGGCTGCACGGGCGCAAGCAAGCGTGAGAACGCCATTGGTGTTGCCCGCGATACGGCGGGCCAATCGTTCGACCTGCTTGTCAAGTTCGAAGCTTGACATCATCCGCGCTGCGAGACCGTGCCGGTAGGCATTCTTACCGATGCGCTTCTTGCCGCCGTACGTCTGCGGCCCCGTGCTTTTCTGAGCATTGCGCCGGTTGGCAGCGATTTGCCGTTCGCTGGCCATCACTTACGCCGCCGATTTGCTGGTGCGGGCGTCCTCTAGGCGAGGAGGCTGCTCCGGCTCACCTTCGATGATGCGACCCGTGCTCGTGCGCACTCGGCCCGCGAAACTTTCGCGATACTCCATCATTCGCCGAAGCGACCTGTCTCGGCGTGCTTCGAGCGAGATCAGGAGCTTCTCCAGCAATTGGAGATCCGGGAACGAAGCTCGAATTACTTCAGCGTCAATGACAGATTCATCCAAATGGGATCTGCGCAATATACTTAGCACTTTTTGCTTGCCCTCATTACTGGTAAACCATCCTCGGACGAGCCTGTCTATCTTTTTGCTTCTTTCAATTTCCGATTTAGTTATCTTTTTGCTTCTTTCAATTTCCGATTTAGTCGGCGGTTGCCAGAGCTCCGTTAAGGAGAAAGGATCTGTTTTGGACTCCTCCTCCCTTGCTGGCCTTCTCATCTTGAAATGCGACGAAATAAGCTTATGCAGCGCTTTCTCAAAAGACATGTTCATAATGGTCACTTTACAACGGCGCAGGCGCAAAATATCCCAGATAATGCCGGCTATTTCCTCCACATACAAATTTTCAACGATCCCGCGTGGCTGGATCTCTCCGCTCAAGGCATGGAGCAATTCATCGAATTCGTGTTCACACTCGCTGCGCAACAGCAGCGGCTTTGTGAAAAACGAAAGATCGCGCGCGACGGATGGTAGGATGTTTTCCTTACTGGTCTTCCGGGACATAACTTGCTCCTGACCTAACAGTGCCGCATTGGCCTTGACACTGGGACCCCCTCTTGTGCGCCCGGCCTACTCCTCGGCTCCCCTGGGCTTTCCTTCACGAGGCGTAAACGCCAATTCCATTTAATGCCCGATAGTTAGCCTAGAATCCTAAGGAGACATATAGTGAACATTGGCTCCAGATCAAGAGCCCTGAGCTTTCCGGGGTGGTGACCTGCCCCAGGGATTTCGGACCATGCGTGAGAGACTGGTTCCCGATTCGGAGGGAGCGACGCGCAAAGGTTGGTTCACGGAAGAGTGAGATGGTTGCGATCATCCGCAGGGCGGATCGCGATCAGGTTTCGGCGGTGGCCAAGCGGCATGGGGTCAGCGAGCAAACGATCTACACTTGGCGCAAGCTTTTCGGCGGCTTGGAGGCGAGTGACGTCCGGCGGCTGAGGCAGCTCGAGGCGGAGAATGCGCGCCTGAAGAAGCTGGTGGCCGAGCGCGATCTCGAGATCGAGGTGATTGAAGGAAGTCGCCGCAAAAAAATGCGGGGCGCGGCCGCGGCCAACCGGCAGCAAGCGGGCGATGTAGCTGTTTTTGCGGAACGAGCCCGAGTGGAAGCTCCCGCTTGATGGTCTGCAGAGAAACAGGCTCTGCGCGGGCTGTCCTATACCGTCGACCGGCCAAGCCGATCGAGGAGCTCGCAATGAGCCCCGGGCCGCAAATGGCTTCGTTTCGCGATTCCGACCTCCCTGCTGTCGCACCTATGCAATGCAGGCCCTTATTTTACCAATCGAAGCCATTTGGAGGCTCCGGCCCTCACCGATGCTTGAACGTCTGCAACGCACCCAGATTCTGCGCGGCTGCCGGCAGCGAAGCTCGGATCGGCTAAGCCGTGAGGAGCTCATGCGCAGGTAATGTCGGGAAGCCATTCGCGGGACTACGACGAAAACCCGCCCCCTCCCATTAGAGTGGATATCGGCGCTTGAGCGCCTGCAGTGCAAAAAGCGTCTGAACGGTCTGCCGCCAGAGGCCACCCTCGTAGCGACTGAGCCGATCGATGGGTTCATTGTCGAGGTTCGCCAGCCGCAAGTAGCTGAGCGCGATGTCCCGCGAGGGGCTTGTCGCGGAGCCCCACCGATCCTCGGTGACAAATTCGTCGGCGCCGTTGTCGGCTAGGATTTCTTGCCGGGGTTCGGGGCCCGTTTCACCGCGCCGGCTAGGAGCCCCCTCCTCTCGGGTTTCCACCCTCTTCTGCCGCGAGCTCCGGAAGGCTCGGAGAATCTCGCTTTGCATCCGTAGCAACCCGGTTTCGATCGAGGTCGCGCGGCGAAGGCGCCAGAAGAGCGAGGCCAGCCGATGAACGAGCTCCTGCTCGACCGGGGTTTGGGGCAGGTACTCGGCGACGATCGCCGCTTCGAACGCCCGGTAGCTTTCGGGATCTTCGAGCGGTTCGAGGAGGGTCTCGGCGGTCAATCCGTGGCGGAGCGCGTTCCGCCGCGAGGTTTCTTTGCCGTTGATCGTCCGCGGTCCCGTGCTTTTGAGCGCATTGCGGCGGTTCGCCTCGAGTTGGTGCGCGGATGTCATGGATCGCTCGGTCCAGGCAGGGGCGGTTGGGGCGTCTGCGGTTTCTTGCCGGTCTCCCCCGCAGCCCTGCCCGCCCCGCCCTTGGCGCCGAGGTCCGGCAGGGGCAATGCACTGGCTGGCAGCCCTACCGGCGTTCCCGTCTCAGGCGGATGAAAGGACCGGGTCCGATCCCAGAGCTGGGCGGCGATCTTGATCGGATCGAGGCCCAATTTTTTCCACCAGAGAGGCTCGCTGCGCGAGCGGTGAAGCTCGCGGTGATGCAAGCGGCAGAGCGGGACCGTGAATTCGTCGCTGACCTTGCGACCGAGCGCGGACCTGAGCGAAGCGGAGGTGGTGCGGGTCGCAAGGCTTCCGCCCGTAAACGAGGCAGGACCGCGAAGCGACGAACTTGATGTGGCCCTTGTCGCGGTAGCGGCGCGCCTCCGGGATGGTCAGCACGCTCTTGTCGATGCCGCCCTCCTGAGCACCACGTGACCCGTGATTGGCATCGGCGGGCGTGCTGGGAGCCGGCGAGCCTTACGGGCCTTGTCATCCTCTGAAAACCGGCGCCGCCTGCCCGTCCCGGTGATTACCTCCAGCCGGCGAACAGCCGTCGCCTCCGGCTCAAGCGTATGGTCAAACGTAGACACAAGCCGATCCCCGATTCAGAGACCGTCACACTCGGCGATCACCAATGTCAAGGGAAGGTGGGATCACTACGACGCTTACGGCCTTGCTGCGGCGATCGCTCATACTGATTCAACCCCACAACTGGCCTTATCGCCGTCGGGTTCGGCAAGGCTGGTGACGGGTCTCTGATGGGCTTCGCCGGGAGTCATCGACCGCACTGAAGCTCCCCCGCGCGTTTGCCGCCATCACGCTCTACGCGGCAACCGCCTTCGCATTTGGAATCGATTCGACCTCATGGCGCATCTTCTGGCGGGCATGCCACAGATCATAGGCCTTCTGCATGTTGATCCACAGATCCGGGCCGTTACCGCAGAACTTGCCCAGCCGCAGCGCCATCTCGGGTGAGACGCCCGCCTGCTCCGACAAGATTCGATGCACCTGCTGGCGCGTGACGCGAAGATGCCGCGCTACTTCGGTCACGCTCATCCCCAGCGCTGGCAATACTGTATCCCTGAGAACCGCACCGGGATGCGTCGGGGGCCGATTGGGACGACGTGCCGCGAGTTCTTGAGCCATTGTGAAATCGATCTGCTGTTGGTGACGAGGGTCGGCGGGCGCGATGCGTGCACCCGTCCGAACTCAGTGATATTGCTCGTAGTCGACCCGAACCGCGTTCTCTCCCTCAAACTCAAAGGTGATGCACCAAGGTCCATTCACATGAACCGAATAGCGAGTTGGTTTGAATCCTCGGAGTGCGTGAAAGTCATATCCCGGCACATTCATGTCGGTCGGGGCCTCCGCGGCATCCAGAACGTCCAATCTTTCCATGATGCGCTTGTGCATCTTTCTATCGATTTTCGCGGTCTTTCCGGCCTCAAATAGCTCCTTCAGCCCTTTGTGGCGAAAGGAAGCGATCATCATTGATTCTCCGCATCAGGTTGAACATCCGATTCCTCGATTGTCAGAGTGGCATACCTGCTTGGGTATAGTAACTTTACAGGTTACAATAGCGCCCATCGAAGATACAGTCAAGTCCGAACGCGCACGTCGCAATCGCATCGCGGCCAAGCAGCACCGACCAATAGCGCTGGGTCTGAGGCTAACCACCAGAGTTCCCGGATCGCGGGTTTTGCGACGCGGCGAACTGGGGCTTCGTAGCGAGCTCGAGCGAGCTAGCGCGCCTGACCGGAAGTAGCGTCGGACATTCGCTTCGTTTCGTAGAAGAGCCCGCTCGCGGATGTTTCGGTCTGTCCGCTACCATACGAGTTTAAGCCGAAGGCGCCAGTCGCGAACGGTCCCACCTCGCCGTTTTGCGAAACGAAGCCGAATCTTGAAAGCGCAGAGCGGGCGGGCCTTACCGACGTCTGAGCGCGTTGAGCGTAAAGAGTGTCTGCGCGAGCTGGCGCCAGAGAGCCGCCTCATAGCGGCTGAGCCGGTCCACGATATCGTTGTCGAGGTTTGCGAGCCGCAGAAAGCTGATGGCGACATCACGCGCTGTGTCCGCCCCGGTCGCTGGCGCCAGGTGGGTATCAAGCTCATAGTCGCGTTCTGCTGGGGTGAAAACATCCTGGCTAAGTTCAGAACCAGTCGTCGCAAAACCGGGAATGTAGGCATCCTCCTCTCCCGTCTGAACCATCTTTGCGCGGGAGTTTCGGAAGGCGTGGAGGATTTCGCCCTGCATGCGTAGCAGCCCTGTCTCTATCGCGGTGGCCCGGCGAAGCCGCCAAAAGAGCGATGCCAGGCGATGCGCGAGTTCCTGCTCGGCCGGGGTTCGCGGCAGGTATTCCGAGACGATCGCCGCTTCGAACGTCCGGTAGTCTTCGAGATCTTCGAGGGGCTCTAGGACGGTCTCGGCCGTGAACCCGTGTCGCAGGGCGTTCCGCCGTGAGGCATGCTTTCCGTTCTCGGTTCGCGGGCCGGTGCTCTTGCGTGCGTTGCGGCGGTTCGCCTCGAGCTGGCGGAGCGAGGTCATGCTCGATTCGAGGCGCGCTGAACGCGAGCGTGCCCGGCGTCCTTTCGAATTCCGCGGCCGGCAAGTGGCTTTGCTGGTTCGGCCGGCGCGGAAGGGATTGGCTCAACCCCGACCGGGGCCGTGGGCGAGACGCCAAGCCTGGTCTGGAGCCACAGCCTTCGAGCCACGCCGACTGCATCGATGCCGAGTCTCGCCCACCACCCGGCCTCGTCCCGTGAACGATGGAGATCGCGGTGGTGAATGCGACAAAGCGGCACCGTGAACTCGTCGCTCACCTTGCGGCCGAGCGCCCGGGCCTGGGCGAAGCTGAGGTGATGCGGGTCCGAAGGCCGCCGCCCACAAAATAGGCAGGGTTGCGAGGCCACAAATTTGAGGTGCGCCTTGTCCCGATACCTTCGCGGCTCGCCGATCAGCAAAGCGCTCTTGTCGATGCCGCCGGGCTTGGCTGGGCGCGCCACAGCACCCCTGCCATTGCCACTGCGGGGCCCTGGGACGGCCCATCCCGGACCAAGCGGTTCCGACGAAAGGTTCGCCTGCTCGCCCGCCTCTGGCGATCCTGGGCCCGCGTCCTGCGGGGGCCCTTCCGGTTCGAGAGCGGACAGGCGAAGCCTGAAGGCCACCTCGAGGAGGCGGGCATCCGATGCGGTCAGGGTGTTCTTCGCCGCAAGAGCCGTGCGAGCCCATTGGGCGGCCTCCTCCGCCGACCCAAGGCTCGGTATCTCATGAATAAGCCGGTCGCGCAGGGCGGCCGAGGCATCAGTATCGAGGATCGGTCGGCCGGGGTCTTTGCTGTTGGTAGGCCGGCGAGGTTGCTGGGCAACGGCAGCTTCCACCGACCTGCCGCTTGGAACTCCCCCGGCTTGTGGCCGACTGTTCAGGTCGGGGGCATCGAGGTCGTCTTCGCCCGCGATGCCGGCCAGGGTGAAGAGCGCATATCGGCGAGCGTAGATCAGCGCGGCACCCATGCGGTGCTGGGCCGCGGTATCGGCGAGCCGGCATACCGGCCAATCGGAGGCAATCCACTCGCCCGAGGCATGGGCCAGGACTGTGGTCAAGTTCACGGTGCCAGCCGAAGTATCGATCGCGGTCGTCTGAACGATAGCGATCTGCTGCTGCCCGAGCGCCTTGCGGACGATGTCGAGCCCGCTCGAGAGCGGGGCATATCGAAAGGTTCGGGCCCCCTCCCCTGGCCGGTCGGTGCCAATCGTGCCGACGAGCGATTTCTCGGGGTTCGTCAGCTCCGATTGGGCCTTGGCGAGCGCGGCGGCGAGCGCCGCGATCGATTCACTGGACCGGTGCATGGCCGGCCTCCGATTCCAGGACGTCGAAGCTCACCGCTCCGGATCTCGACCGGCGGGCACGGATTCCATGGCCGATCGCCTCCTTGGCGTCTTCCGGGATCAGAGCCTTGAGTTCGGTCTTGGCGCGCTCGTGCTCGAGGTGCGCCTCCCGCGTGCGGCGGAAGATCCCAGCGAACTCGGCCCAGCTGTTGGAGGAGTTCATATCGACGATCCGCACCACCTCAATTCTTGGCCGGGGCGGATCAACCAGGAACAGCCGAGGGGGCTCGCCACTCTCAACACAGCGCCAGAACTTTTTCTCGGCCGTCAGCAGGAGGTGCTGGCAAAAACGATTGATGAGATCACCGCTGACCTTCGTCACGCCTTCAATTTGGTTTATAAGGAGTATTTTCTTATTTTTCAGCGCTCTCGAACCGAAGAAAAATCTTTCGCGCCTTGTCGATGCCTATGCCGTTTCCGGGGCGCGTTATCCACTTGTCATCGCCGGTGGACTAGGCTGGCAATACGAGAGCGACCTTGAAAGGATTAATGACGATCGATTTCTGTCTTATCGGATGAATGGCCGAAAAATCCTTCCTGAGCGCCATGTTCGTCGGCTCTCCTATGTACCGTTTCCGCAACTGGTTTCCATTATCCGCGGTGCGCGCGCCGTTCTTTTTCCATCGCTCTACGAAGGGTTCGGGCTGCCAGTGCTCGAGGCGATGTTACTTGGCACGCCTGTGATGACGTCCAAGGTTGCATCGCTGCCCGAGGTTGCCGGTGACGCGGCTTTGTTAGTAGATCCCACTGATACAGAACAAATGGCCGCAGCAATCCGCAAACTCGATCAGGATGGGGACTTGCGCGCCGAACTAAGCGAAAGGGGACGGGAGCGTGCCAAACTGTTCTCGCCTGAGATCTACCGAGAACGGCTCACAAAACTTTATGGGCGGATTTCCGCCTGATCACGTTATCCCGCTCCAGAATCGGCGGCCAGAGCGGTTTGCGCCAGCCGTTCACCCGGATTGAGCCAAGCGCGTATCACAGGGCTGGGCGCTGATACTCTGGGCCGATTTCACCGCATCGAGCCGAACCTTGTCGGGAGCGGGCTCGCACTTGCCGCACCAATTACATTCCTCGCCTGCGCCAACGTGAAACCAACCCCCATCGCGGACACAGTGGTGAAGCCACATTTCCCTCGGGCGATACGCGCGTACTTCACTGCCGCATAGGCAGTATATGCCGAGCGGGCGACAGGTTCCAAGGGCAGAGCAAACTGCGCGCGAAATTACGCGGTGAGTTTGAGGTTCTCGGCTGCTTCCTTGCCGCGGTTCGCCACAACATCGAACGTGACGTTCTGACCTTCGGCCAGTGTCGACAGTCCGGCGCGTTCGACGGCGGAAATGTGGACGAACACATCCTTGCCGCCGTTGGTGCGCTCGATGAAGCCGTATCCCTTCGTGGGATTGAACCATTTGACAATGCCCTTGTGCACCGTCGTTTCCTTTCTCTTACGTTGAAACGCGCGGCCGCCGCTTTGCGGACCACCGCAACGTGGCGAAACGCAGTCCCGCCATAAAGCTCCGCAACGATAATCGCGTCGGGCGAGCCGGATTGACCTCCACCTCTCCCGGGCGGTCCCAGTCCGTAAGGATTAGCCCCCGCGGATCGGGATCGCTCTCAACTATCAGATCGGTCGCGCCCCCTCCATCACCGGCCCGCTAATGGTCGGTGGAAAACTCGCCCGAGCAACGCATCCCCGCCACAAACCTCCGGAATGATACCCCGGCCTCAGAGGGGGAGCGCGCGCCAGCCCGCCTCCCCTAGCCGGTCGGTTCTAGCCCCTACGAGCAAGGGGCTACCGACTAGGCCGCCCAGGCTTCCTTGGCCTGCCGCTTCATATTGGCGAGCTCGTGGGCAAGCCGCATGCGCTCGCCGTTGGCGCGGTCGAGCGCGGCCTGCAGCTTTGCCTTCTCGGCCTCGAGATTCCGGGTGACGGTATTGTCGCGGTCGTCGATCTCGATGATGGCGACGCGCAGATCGGCTTCGGCCTTGCGCGCGATCTCGATCTCGCCGCGCAGATGCTTGAGCTCGAGTTCCCTTTCGTTGAGTAGCCGCGACTGCTCGACGAGGCGGTTTTCCAGATCATCCTGGGCGCGGCGGCCAAGGATCTTGTCTTCGGTGGTCTGCGCCACCACCCGCTTTACGAGCTCGGCGACGCGACGGTGGAAATTCTCGAACTTGCCGCGTTCTTCCATCAGTTTCTGGGTCGCCGCCTTGAGCTCGACGCGCTCGGCATCGCGGCGGTCTTCCACCGCCTTCAATTCGTTGCTGGTCCCGTTCAGCCGTTCTTTCAGCGCCTCAACCTGAGTCTTGAGCGCGCTGATCTCAATCTTCTGGGCATCGGCGAGGGTCGACCGCTCGTCCAACTCACCCACCAGCTTGGCCAGCTTGGATTCCTTGTCGGACAAGGCGCGCTCGGCTTCGTGCACGGCGGTGGCCTTGACCGCGAACTCCTCCTCAGTGGCGCGCAATTGATCGCGCAGGGCGCCGAGCTCGATGTTGAGCCGGTTGACGGCGTCGCCCTTTTTGCCGAGCTCCGCAAGCTGACTGGCGTTCTTAGCATTGAGCTGCTCGACGTGCATCTCGAGACGTCGCGTCGACATGGCGAATTCGGCGCGCAGCAGATCCTTGTGGGCCAGGATCTCCACCATCGACGGGGGGGTCGCGCCTTCGAGCCGCCGCGTGGTCAGCCGCACCGCGCGGCCATGGGCGAGAGGCACGACGACGAGCACACTGAGGGCCGCGAAGAGAAATCCGATCCCGAAATACATGATCGATTCGATCATGAACGCCGCCTTCCATGCACTTGGCGCCCGCGCAAGCCCGGCCCATCCTCGAGCTTCACCTAAACCGGCCGGCCCGTCCCGGCCAGCCAGCCACCTCTTCGGAGGTCGATGGCGTCTATCAAAGTGATCAAAGGTTACCAAACAGTCACCATGCAGCGCCGCGTCAGCGACCGCGTTCGCCACCACGTCGGTAAGCCGCCAGGATCGTCGAGCACTGACTTTTCACGGCGCCAGGCTGAGAGACAGCCCCAGCGCCGATCCACGCTGTACGGCGGCCGCATTGACGCTGGCCATCCTTGCTCGCGCCTCCACTAGCGATCGGCCTCTCGGGTGGCTTTTCGGCCGCCTCGCGCTCTGCGCGCTCGCGGTCCCGCTGCGCAGCCTGGGCTGCCGCCTGCTCGGCCGCCTGACAGATCTTGCAGCTCAAGCTGCTCAAGCACCACGCCACGTTCCGACGATTATCCGAACCGCTCGTGCCGCAGCTTGACGATCGTGAACTTCATCTGTTCGATTAGCAGCGCCCGGGCACGGGTCTGCGCTTCAAGATTGCGCGCCTTCGCCTCGAGCAGCGCCGCCTCGGCGGCGATCACCATCGCCTTCAGCGTCACATGTCGTCGGGAAGAGAATCACCAGCGCTCATCACCAAAGAGGGAATCATAAGACGCTGCTCTTGTGAATCGCCCGCCGATTCACAATGCCGCAATCAGGCTTTGACAGGAGTTCAGGCCAGCAGCATCTATCAGAAAACTGAGGCTGGTCAGGGCTATCATGAAGATGACGATCTTCTGCATTCAGCCTTTGTCGCTTCCTGGGCGGCTACCAGGCGCTGCTGTGGAGTGATGTTGTGTCGGTGGCCGGTGCGGTCAATATCGCGTCGATCCAGCCCCATGGTGAACGCCAGACGGTCAGGCCGTTCGGGGCCCCGGGCTCTCGGGTGCCCCCACCAGTGATGGGTCCCCAGCGTCGTTCCCAGAGGCGTGCGCGGGTGGCGAGCCACGCCAGCGCGAGAGGTGCAGGCAGGCGTGATCGCGATGGTGGTGCATCCTGCCCTGGCCGCCGCAGAGGCGCGGGCACCAGTCTCCGTGCAGGGAACATTTATTCCTGCAGGCAATGCCTTCGATGAGAAGCGCAGTGTAAGGCGTCGAGCATGCTGGCGAACTCCACCAGCATGCCGTCGCCGGTGGTCTTCACGATCCGGCCACGATGCTCAGTGATCTTGGGATCGACCAGGGCACGGCGATGCGTCTTGAACTGAACGAGTGTGCCCTCTTCGTCTGCCCCCATGAGCCGGCTGTAGCCAGCAACATCGGCTGCCAGGATGGCGATGACCATCGTTCGACACGCCCGGTAGCCAAGCTGCCCATCCGGAATAGGTCGAGGCAGTTTACGCCTCCGGTTGCGGGGGCATACCATGGCAGCGCGAGCACCGCCCCCGAGCCGATCTCGGCAAGGCGCCAGCGCCGTCCAGGACTCGAATCATGCGTGTCTGTCAAAATCAAACCAAAGATTGCACGGTCGACGAGATCGATCTCACCATTCTGATGCCGTGCCTCAACGAAGCAGAAACAATCGAAAACTGTATTCAAAAGGCGATGGCCTTCATTGCTCGCAGCGGAGTACGGGGCGAGATTCTGATCGCTGACAACGGATCGACCGACGGGTCTGCCAACCTCGCGCTCGACATGGGCGCTCGAGTTGTCGCGGTAGCGCAACGCGGCTATGGCGCTGCGCTACGCGCTGGCATACATGCCGCGCGCGGCCGTTACGTCATCATGGGCGACGCCGACGACAGTTACGATTTTGTGCGACTCGACGACTTTCTGGCAAAGCTGCGCGATGGCTGCGATCTCGTCATCGGCAACCGGATGCGCGGCGGGATCGCGCCGGGTGCCATGCCTTCGCTTCATCGCTATCTGGGCAATCCTCTGTTGAGTCTGCTTGGCCGCATTTTCTTTCACATTAAGGTCGGTGACTTCCATTGCGGTTTACGCGGATTCAATCGCAAAAAGATGCTTGCCCTGCATCTCCACACCTCGGGCATGGAATTCGCGAGCGAAATGGTGATCGCGTCGGCGTTGCAGAATTATGTCATCGCTGAGGTTCCGACCACGCTGCAGAAGGATAGCAGGTCGCGGCCGTCCCACCTGCGCACTTGGAGCGACGGCTGGCGGCATCTACGCTTTATGCTCATGTTTAGCCCGCGCTGGCTCTTCCTCTATCCCGCGCTCGCGCTCATCCTGTTTGGGCTGGTTTGCGCGGTCTTCCTGTTTCCCGGCCCGCTTCCGCTCGGCGGGATCGTCCTGGATATCCATACCTTCATCGTTGCGGCGATCTCGATCCTTGTCGGGGTCCAGGTCATCAGCTTTGGACTGGTCGCACACCGATTCGGCACGGCAAACGGCTTCCTACCGGAGCCGAAGTATTTGTGGGGCGTTTTATCG
>WNFC01003408.1_pt1 | contig 20738 bp, 16 predicted proteins | sample 5400541 | NCBI WGS metagenome assembly WNFC01 (sample SAMN13153342, study PRJNA577476) | soil metagenome | isolation source: 120 cm saprolite under Douglas fir tree site 2 hole 2 replicate 1 | place: USA:California | collected 2015-04-18
ACGGTACCACCGTCAAAATTTATTTGTCAAACGGGGATGAGTCTTGATTAACCACGAAGCTCACTAAGGTTCACGAAGGAAAACCTTAGAACCTTCGTGCAACTTCGTGTCCTTCGTGGTCATTGATCTTCGATCTTCGGGATGCCTTGAGAGCACGCCTTACTTCGCCGCCTCCTGTGCCCACTTCGCCAGCGTACTCAGGAAGGCATTCGCCGCCGGCGGGGGCTCAATTTCTCCCGTCAGCGCGGTACGGAACGGCACCATGCGTTCGTAAAATTCCCGCGTGCTGTCCTTGTCCTGCTTCACCACTGCTCCGTTCAAGCTCACGCCGGCAAAAATCCCCCGCGCGCGCGAATAAGTCAGCACCTGCGCCCGCATCTTCCAATCGGTATTCCCCTCGGCATGGCGCCCCACAGGTCCCGCCGCCACCGAGGCATCGGCACCCAGGGCAAACTTGCTCGACAGCAGATGCTTCATGCCGTCGTTGTTCATGATCAGCATTACCAGATCCACAGCCTGCCCGCCGATCTGAAAGCCTATGCTGCCACCCGTCACCACGAAAAATGCCGGAGCGCTCCAACCTTTCGGCGTGCGGCAACTGGCCAATCCACGGCCATATTTTGCTCCCACGATGAAGCCCCCCTTCAGCATCGAAGGCACTACGGCGACACACTCCGCCGACCCCAGGACCTCCCCGGGGATGCCTTTATCGGGCGTTCCTTGAATCTCATTCAGAACCTCAGCCGCGGCTTGTACACGCTCCGTGGCCTTCGATTCCTTTGTCTGATCATTCGCCGTCTGACAATTCGCGACAAGGCTAAGAGAGCAGAGAGACACGACCACTAGAGTCAAGAACAAAGACGTTTTCATATTTCCTCACGCAAAAGTTTCTGGGAGCAAGTAGTTGGATTGTAAACGATGCCAAGCCGGTTGCATTTACCAAGCATATTGTTTGCGCCCTGGGTTGAACTCACTGCAAGGAGTGGCTGGACGATCCGGAACCCGCGGTGCTGATGTTATAGCGCTTCAATTTGCGGTAAAGCGTGGCGCGGCTGATGCCTAGCATGCGGCCGGCGAGGGCTTTGTCCCCTTTAACCTGCTCAAAGACACGCTGGATGGTAGCGCGTTCGATATCTTCGAGATCGGTGGTGGACGAAGGAGTTGGCGGAGTCCCAGAGACGGCTTCGGCTGCCAGGTCCGATCGCAGCAAGGAGGACCTTTCGCCGGCGCTCGCTGTCGCCGAACCCGGTGCAGTCATCGAGTTGGCGATTGAGGGTGGAAGGTCGCCCAGGTCGATGATCTGTCCATTGCCCAAGGCGACTGCGCGTTCGACGCAATTTTCCAGCTCACGCACGTTGCCAGGCCAGTCGTACTGCATGAGGGCCTTCATCGCGGCACCGGAGACGTGTAGTTCCGATCCCGGGGCATAACGCTCCAGGAACCAGTGCACCAGCATGGGCGTGTCGCTGCGGCGCTCGCGCAGGGCGGGAACGTGTACGGTGACAACGTTCAGGCGGAAATAGAGATCTTTGCGGAAGGCTCCGATTTTATATGCGGCTTCGAGATCGCGATTGGTGGCGGCGATTACGCGCACGTCGACCTTCGCGCGCTGGTTGCTGCCGACCGGACGCACTTCCTTTTCCTGCAGCACGCGCAGCAGCTTGGCCTGCAATTCCAGAGGCAATTCGCCAATCTCATCGAGAAAGATGGTGCCGGTATCGGCCGCCTGGAATAGTCCCTGCTTCGACCTGAGCGCGCCGGTGAAGGCTCCTTTTTCGTAGCCGAACAATTCGCTTTCGATCAGGGTGGGAACAAGCGAGCCGCAATCAACGGCAACAAAGGGGCGCGCGGCAAATGCGCCACGGAAATGAATGGCGCGGGCAACCAGTTCCTTGCCGGTTCCGCTCTCACCGGAAATGAGCACGGGCGTGCGCGTGTCTTTGAGGCGAGAGACTATGCGTAAGACGTCCTGAATTTTGGCGGAGGAGCCGACGATGCCGTGCACGGCGGTTTCGGAGTCCATGCGCTGGCGGAGGAATTCGTTTTCCTCCACCAGCCGAATTTTTTCCGCCATGCGGCGGAGGAAAAGCCGAAGCTCCTCGAGAGGAGAGAAGGGCTTGGTGATGTAGTCGTAGGCGCCGAGCTTCATGGCCTGGACGGCGGTCTCGATGGAACCGTGTCCGGTCATAAGAGCGACTTCGCTGCGGGGCAAAAGCTTTTTCACTTTTTCCAGGAACTCCAGCCCGGACATGTGCGGCATGACCATGTCGGTCAGGACCATGTGGGCGGGCTGTTCTTCGAGCAGCGTCAGGGCGGAGTCGCCGCTTTCCGCTTCCATGCAGATGAAACCCAGGGCCTCGCCGACGGTCACGCAGAGTTTGCGGATGCTCTGCTCATCGTCGACGATCAACAGCCGGATGCGCAGGTCTTCCTTGCTCGGGGCATTATTCACTGCGCTCTCCCCATCGTCCTGAAGATCACATCGATGAACTGCTGCACGCGGAAGGGTTTTTCCACGCAGGGCGCTCCGGTTGCACGCAAGGTGGCGACGGTTTCTTCGTTGGCGATGTCCCCAGTAATGAAAACGATGCGGGAAGCGAGATCGGGGCGATGCTGCGCGATCCAGGCATGGACCTGGGCGCCGTCGACGCCGCCGGGAGTGCGCATGTCGGACACAATGCCGAGAAATTCGCCGTTCTCGAGCAGGCGCAGTGCATCCACTCCGGACTCGCAGCAGACGACGGGATAGCCGCTGCGCTCGAGTGCGGCCTGCACGTAGGCCATCACAGCAGGCTCGTCTTCGATGAGCAGCACGGGCATGGATGCGGGTTTGAAGGCGGGGAGGTTCATTTCTGTATCACTCCTGCGGCCACACCGAAGGAAGCAGTGTGGGGGATTGCGGGCAAGCGGACGATGAAGGTGGCGCCCTGACCGTCGGTGTTGTTGTGACAGAGAATTTCTCCCCCATGCTCCTTCACGATGCCGTAGCAGATGCTCAGGCCAAGGCCAGTGCCCTTGCCGACCTCTTTAGTGGTGAAGAAGGGATCGAAGATGCGATCAGGATGAGAAATTCCAGGACCGTTATCACAGAACGAAACTTCGACGCCGTCGCCAAACTTGGTGGTCATGATTTCGATGCGGGCGGAGCGGCCCACTTCGTGTACGGCGTCGTAGGCGTTGTTCAGGATGTTGAGAAAGACTTGTTGCAACTGGTGGGCATCGCCCATGACCTCGGGCAGGCCCTCATCGAGATGTTCGACGATATCAACTCCGTGGCTATTGAAGTCATAGGATCGCAGTTGGATGGTGCGGCGCAGAATTACATTGAGCTGCACCGGGTTGCGCTGCGGCGGCATCTGCCGGGCAAAGCTCAGCAGGTTCTGGACGATCTGCTTGGTGCGCTGGGCTTCCTGCAAAATCACGCGCAAGTCCTTGCGCGCCGTCTCGGGCACGTCGGGATTCTCCATGAGGAGGTCGGCAAAACCAAGGATGGCGGTGAGCGGGTTATTGACTTCGTGGGCGACACCGGAAACGAGTTGTCCAACAGCCGCCATCTTTTCGGCGTGCACAAGCTTGTCCCGCAGCACGGCGGAATCGGTGATGTCGGTAAGCACGACGACAATGCTGGTGACAGTTCCCTGCTCGTCGCGCATGGGACTGAGGTTGGCGGAGAACTGGCCGGACGTGCTGTTTCCACGCAGGATTTGCAGCTCAAGATTGTCCACCTGTTGGCCGCGGAGCGTGTTCTGAATGGCATCGGCCAGAGGCTGAATAAAGCCGGGAGCCGCCATCTCCAGCAATGGACGTCCCAGAAGATCGCGTTGTTCGAAGCCTGAGTCAGACCAGCGGCGGTTGGCGTAGCTGATTAGGCCGGCAGTGTCGGCGACCAGAATCATGCTCTGCGTGTTGTTGAGAATTTTCCCGGAGAAGTCACGTTCGCGGTGGAGCTCGGATTGGTAGGTGCGCAACCCGGTCACGTCGAGCATGAGCCCACGAATCTGCAGCAGGCGGCCGGCGTTGTCATAAAGACCGAAAGCATTGATCAGAACGTGAATCGGGGAGCCATTCTTGCGGCGCAGGGTTGCTTCAAAGTTCCGCAGATGGCCGTTCTCCTTCATGACTTCGGAGTGCTGCTCGCGCTGCTCGGAGGAAAAATAAAGCTCGGTCGAGATGTCGATCTGCAGTAGTTCATCCCGAGTCGAATATCCCAGCATGCGGACCATAGCGTCATTGACTTCGATGAAGCGGCCCGCGGGAGTGCTGAAGAAAAGCCCCTCCTGGATGTTGTCAAACAATTCGCGGTAACGCCGCTCGGCCTCGCGGCGGTCTGTGATGTCTTTCAGGACGTGAATGGTTTGCGGCCCTTCATTCGCGGCTCCATGGACGCGCGAAGTGGAAACCAGATAGGTGCGATCAAGCACGGGATGCACGAACTCGTCCGTGTCTTCGGACATGGCGCGGCAGAAAGGACAAGAATAGGGTGCAACATCGCCAGAGAGGGCCAACAGAGCTCGCATGTTGACGCCGATTAACTCCGCCGGTGGTACTCCGATCATGGCGGCCAGAGAGCGATTGACGCGGAGCACGCGATCGACTTCATCGTGTACGACAATGAAATCGGTGATAGCGTCAAAAATCTCCAGCCAGTGACGGTTCGCCCGCTCGATGCGGGTGAACAAGCGCGCATTCTCCAGCGCCATAGCGGCGTGACCGGCCATGGCTTCCAGGAAAAGGCGGTCCTCCTGCGCCAAAGGACGCGAGCGCCCCGACAAGCACAGCAATCCGGCCAACTCTCCGTTGGCGCCGGGCAAGCGCACCACGGTGCAATCGTCCCAGGCAAGGGCGGAGGCGATTTCGGCGCCGAGTAACTCTGCTGCCGGGCCTGACATGACCGCCTGCGTGTGCCGCGCCACCAGTTCGTCGAGAGCTGCGCTCAGTAAGCGATCAAGGGCACGCTCGGAGCGGCGGTCGTTCGCGGAGCGAGCCTGCCCTTGAGATTCGGCTTGATTCCCCGCGCGGGCGCTTTGGGCGTGCGAATCTCCGGTCTTGCCCGCAGTCCCAACGGGTTCGGAGGAAGCGTCGCCCACGGGCGGATGCAAAGCGACTGTTTGAAAACGTCCATCCTGGAACAAGGCTAAGGCGCCGGCGCGAGCCCCTGTAAGTTCGGCGGCGCGAAGAACGAACCGGCGAGAAAAGTCAGGTAGGCGAAGTACGCCGTCAATTTCGCGAGCCAGTTCGATCAAAGTCTCGGCGCGGCGGCGGTGCAATTCAGATTGATGCAAATTGTGAGCGACTTCCAATACGACCGCCACTTGATTCGACAATGCGCGGGCGCGACGGATGTCCTCCTGGGAAATGCCGGTGCCGTCCAAACGGTCGAGCACGCCAAACATGCCGAGCACTTCCCCGCCTGCTCCCAAGAGCGGGACAGCCAGGAACTGGTGGACCTGATATTTGGCGATAACATCGAGGTTCGCGCCCTCCTTTTTGCTGGCCTCATCGGTCCAGAAAACCTCTTTCGATTGCAAGGCGCGGGTGGCGATCCCTTCCGGGAAAGCTACTTCTACCCGGCGCGGTGCGCCCTTCTCAACCACATACCGGATGCGGAACGCGCCATCCTCCAGCAAGGCGATGAAGCAGCGGCCGAACCCAAGAAAATCGGCGGCGCGGACCACGAAGGCTTGCAGGAACTGCTCAAGATTTCCGCTGGAGCTAAGTTCGGAAGAGATTTCGAGCAACTGATGAAGCTCGTTGGCCTGGGCCTGAGCGGTGGCGTAAAGCTCGGCATGAGCCACGGCCACCGCTCCGAAACCGGCGATGGCTGAGACCAGAGCTTTCTCTTCCGCGGTGAAAATTCCTTCCTGCCGGGGATAGACCAGGATCGCTCCCTGCGTGCGCGAGGTGCGGAAGGGCGCGGCGATCAGCATGCCAGGCGAAACCAAGTTGCCCAGGGAATGCACGTCGGAGCCGATGGAGAGAGTGATCGGCTCCCCGGCGCTGACCGCGCGCTGCGCAAGATCGGCGGCGAAGCGGACGGTCTGCCGGTCATGCCGGGCGCGAACCGAGTTGGCGAATTGCGGAGTTTCCGCGGAAACAGCGCGCAGTTCGAAAGGCCCTTCGCGGCGCAACAAAACGCACACCAGGCGCGTCCGCAAGAGAAGGCGGAGACGATCGGCAAGTGCCTCGATTACGGCGGAAACGTCGGGCGACCCGTGCAGGGCTTGAGCGACATCGGCGAGAATTTCGGCGCGCCGGTGTTCTTCGCGTGAGACCTCGCTGAGACGGGTGGCCTCGAGCAGACTTCCCAGCTGTCCGGCCAGAATGGTGGCCTTGGCCGCAAGATCGTCGTTGAAAAAATTCTCGTCTGTGTCGTGTAGAAACGTCGTGGCGCCGATGATTTCATTGAAAACCACAAGCGGGGCCGCCATCAGGGAGCGCGCCTCATATTCCTTCGCCGCCGTAAAAGCCACGGAGTGCACTTGATTGGCGAAGATCGCCCTGCGCTGCCGGACGGCTTCGGCAGTGACGGCGCTTTCCTGTGGACGCAGTCGAATGCCGATGAAGCGCTCGGCCATCTTGCCCTCGGCCTGGTCTCCGACGAGTTCATCCGCGGAGTGGCGCCGCCAAAAGTAAACTCCGGAGACCTGAAAGAACTCGCGCGTGGCGCGGCAGAAAAGTTTGATCAAAGAACTGGCGTCAGAACTTTCGTTAGCCTTGGCTGCAATACGGAGTAACAACTTCTGGAAGTCTTCATCAGAGCCCGGGCCCGCGCGAGCGGGAACGATCGAGTTGCTCCCCAAAATATTCAGTTCGCCACCATTCATTAAGGGCAGCCGTTCGCGATTCACAAGTGCTTGAATCTAAGGGGAAACTATCCTGCCATCTCATTTTGAGTCAAGTGAAATGGGCGACAGGTGCCCTTGTAGTGAAATTCCGAGACCGAGAGTGAGACTGGGTCTCAGGTTGAGAAACCATGACATGCGGAGGCTTCAATGAGACCGCCCTAACCGGCTACCCAATTTTAACGATCATCCCCACACATGTAACCCTATTTATCACAATGACATACGAGACGTGACTTTGGTTTTCTTCGGACGCTCGAGGTGGCCCAGGCGTTGCACGGTAAGGGATCTGGCAGTTTCCAGTTCTAGGAGGAATTGTGTCTCGAAGATCGACCGCGACGTTATTGGCTGTTCTGGCCTTCGCCACGGCGGGACCCTTGTGGGTCCGAGCGCAGCAAACACAAAGCAATGACGAATTTGTTCGGCGAGCCAAAAGCAAGGCACAGCCGGCTTACCCAGAACTGGCCCGGAAGATGAATATCGTGGGCACGGTCAAAGTTGAAGTGGTGGTATCGCCCAGCGGCACGGTGAAGGACGCCAGAGTAGTAGGCGGTCACCCCGTGCTGGCCGGTGCGGCCCTGGACGCAGCGAAGAAGTGGCGCTTTGAACCGGCGTCGGTCGAGACCACAGGCGTAATCGATTTCAAGTTCGAGCCGCGGTAGACCGCGTCAACCCGCGGAGGAGAAACGGCATGACAATTGGCAAGAAGCTGTATGTGAACTTCGGAATCATTCTCACCATGGTGGTGGTGCTGTTCATGGTGAATTGGTTTGCGGTGCAGCGGGAGCACTCCGCGAAGGCCGCGGCCGCGGCGTCGCTGGAATTGACGGACTCGACCGATACGGTGCGATTCCAGATGATGCAAAACCGCTTGTATCTGAGTAACTATCTGCTCAGCGGCGACACGCGGGAAGTGGATCGCATGAGCGATGGCTTGCGCGTTCTGAACGAGAAGCTTGAGCAGGGAAAAGGGCTGGCCAACTCGGATCAGGAAAAGGCTGGACTGGCGAAGGTGCAGCAACTGGAACAAGCCTGGGGCAAGGAGTTCGCTCAACCGCTGATTGAGAAGCGAAAGGACGTCGATTCGGGCAATGCGACCGTGGCGGAGTTACAGATTTACTACCTGCAGAAAGACGCATCCTCGTGGGTGAAGAACTCCACCGACGCCCTGGATGCGGCGGACGTGGAGAACCGCAAACTGGTCGAGGCGCGACGTAGGTCGGACGAGACAGCGGCCACGGCGACCATCCTGGTGTCCCTGTTCAGCACCCTTCTGGCGCTGGGCCTGGGCGGAGTTATCGCTTACCGTACGGCAAAATCCATCACCGACCCGCTGGCGAATCTGATGACGGTGGCGCGACAGATCGGCAATACCGGAGACCTGGAACATACCATCGACGTGAAGCGGGATGACGAACTCGGCGAACTGGCACGGACGTTTGCCAAGATGGTTGTCTACCTGAAAGAAATGGCGTCGGTTTCGGAATCGATCGCGGGCGGCGATCTGACGGTTGAAGTAAAGCCGCGTTCAGTGCACGACACTCTGGGAAATGCCTTCGCCCGGATGGTGGAAGGACTGGCGGGGCTGGTCAAGAGCGTGCGCGATGCTTCCTCGCAGGTGGCGAGCGCCTCGAATCAGGTGGCGGGCGCGTCCGACGATTCCGCGAAGATTGGGCTGCAAGCCTCCTCGGCAATCGACGAAGTCACCAGCACCATGCACGAGATGAGCGTGAACGTACAGAACATGGTGAAGAGCACGCAGGTTCAGGCTTCAAGCGTGAGCGAAACTTCGGCATCCATCGACCAGATGGTGGCCTCGATCCAGCGTGTGGCCGACACCGCCAAGGTGCTGCTCGATATCTCCAACCGCTCGCGGGAAGAAGTGCACAGCGGGATCACCACCATGGAGAAAGCTACCGATGGTTTGAATCGCATCAACACCACCATCAACTCGTCGGGCGAGATCATCGGAGCGCTGGGACAGCGGGCGGATGACATCGGGAAGATCATCGAGGTCATCGACGACCTGGCCGAGCAGACCAACCTGTTGGCGCTGAACGCGGCCATCGAAGCGGCACGCGCCGGCGAGCACGGTCTGGGGTTTGCCGTGGTGGCCGACGAAGTGCGCAAGCTGGCGGAAAAATCGGCGCAGTCGACCAAGGAAATTTCCGAGCTCATCCAGAGCATCCAGAAGGAAGCGCGCAAGGCAGTGGAGAACATGGACCGCTCGACCAGCATCGTCAACGAAGGACTGGAGCTGGGCGGAGAACTGAACGGAGCGCTGCACAAGATTTCGAACGTCGTCACTGAGGTCTACAAGTTCGCGCAGGAGATTGGGGCGGCCACCAACGAGCAGTCGCACGGTTCGTCGCAGATTGCGCGGGCCACCACGCGTCTCAACGAAATCACGCACGAGATTAATTCGGCGGTAGAAGAGCAGGCGTCGGGCGCACAGGCCGTAGTCAAGGCCATGGAGCGTATGCGGGAACTGGTGCAGCAGTCGACCTCGGGGTCAACCGAACTGGCCGCCTCGTCGGAGCAGATGTCGAAGATGTCGCGCGGCCTGTTGGAGTTCATGGATCGGTTCGCCTTGGAAGATTCTTCCGGCATGCGGAGCTCGAGCCGCGAGGAGCATTCCTCGCGAGTCCGCCGGGCAACCGCCGGAGGGCAGTTCTGAGGACATCATTCGTGAGGAGAGCATGAATCAAGAACTCCACATTGTGGGCTTCCAGGTGGGCCGCGAAACTTACGGAGTGCCCATCAAATCCCTGCATGAAATCGTGCGGGTTCCGGAGATCACCGCCGTGCCGGATGCGCCCGACTACCTGGAGGGAGTCATCAACCTCCGGGGCAAAATCGTGTCGGTAATGGACCTGCGCAAGCGTTTTGGGGAAAAGCACGCCGCGCTGACCAAACGCAACCGCATCCTCGTAGTCGAGCATTCGGGAAGACTTGCCGGGCTGATCGTCGACTCGGCGTCGGAAGTGCTGAAAATCCCAGCGCAGGACGTGGAACCGGCGCCCACCGTATTTCAGGATGGCGGATTGAACTGTGTTACCGGGCTGGGAAAAGTAAAGGGTCGGCTGGTGGTGCTGCTCGACATGAGCAAATTACTCGCACCTGGCAGCCTGCAGGTGAAGAACGGCGCGGCCGAGGCCAAAACCGCGGCAAAGGCTGAGGCGAAGGCCGCCACGGCGCGGTAACCGCTGGATCCGGATCACGCAGTTGAGAGGCGGGGAAATCAGCGTCGGGCAAGAACGAGAAAAAGCATGGGTACAACTGGAGCAGCACCTGCTCCCATATTGACGGATGCGGAATTGAAGTTGCTGCAGGCGCTCGTCTATCAGGAGTGCGGGATGTATTTTGACGACCGCCGCACGCATTTCCTGCAGGACCGCTTGCTGCGGCGGTTGAGGGAGTGCCGGGCCGACTCCTTTTATGCCTATTACCGGCTGCTGATCAGCCAGGAGGGCAAAGACGAACTGGCCAAGCTGCTGGAAAACCTGACGGTCAACGAGACCAGCTTCTTCCGGCATAAAGCGCAACTGGATCTCTTCCAGAAGTATGTGCTGGAGGACCTGTTCAAGCTGAAGCAGGCGCGGCGCGAGTATTCGATTCGGGTGTGGAGCGCCGGCTGTTCGACCGGACAGGAGGCATACACGCTGGGAATGATGATCACCGACGCGCTCGCCTATTACTACCTGCGCAACCCGTTGCCGGTGGATCTGCCTCTGCCCAAGCCCCTGGTGCCGCCGCCGTGGCGAGTCGAAATCCTGGCCAGCGATATCAGCTACTCGGTGCTGCGGGCCGGGCAGGAAGGCACTTATAGCGACAACCAGATGGCTTCGGTGGACTACGGCTATCGCTTGCGCTATTTCGACAAGACCGGCGACCGCTACGCGGTGAAAAAGGCGTTGAAGGAAATGGTGCACTTCGACTTTCACAATCTGAAGACCGAGTACCTGCCGCAACGCAACGACGTGATCTTCTGCCGCAACGTGATGATGTATTTCGACGAGGCTGAGCAGAAACGGTTGATCGAGAAGTTTTACCGCTGCCTGAATCCCCACGGCTACCTTTTTGTCGGCCACGCGGAAAGCTTGTTGGGGGTAACCAAAAAATTCCAGATGATGCATCGCGACAGCGGAACGGCGTACCAGCGGGTTGAGGTGAGAGAGTGACGAATGCTCCCGATGATCGTGGAGCGGAACTGCGGGAGCTCTTCTTTGAGACTTCGCAGGAACTGCTGCAGGCGCTGAATGAAGAAGCGCTGAAGCTGGAGAAAAAACCCGGCGACGAGGAGATCGTACGTGTAATCCGGCGGACGGTGCACACCCTGAAAGGCGATTCGGCGGCGTGCGGACTGCGCGAGTTGAGCGAACTGGCACACCAGTTCGAGGATGCTCTGTCCCTTGAAGGCGCGGCCACGCAGGCGGCAGTGGCAGAGATTGCCTTCACCGCGGCCGACATCTTTACGGAGATGATCGCGGCCTATCGCGCGGGGAAGAAGCTGCCGAGCGCAAAGCCTCTTAGCAAGAGAATCCAGGAGCTGACATCGGCTCCGCTGGTCAAGAAGTCGCGCCGCAAAACCAAAGCCGCCGCTGTAAGAACGGCCGCACACTGGACAGAATACGAGAATGTAGCCATGGCGCGGGCCCAGGCGAGCGGACTGGCGGTGTATCAGGTAGTGGCGAAGATCGATGCGCACTGCGCCATGCCGATCGCTGGCCGCCAACTGATCCACAATGCGATTGCAAGTGCGGGACAGGTCTTGGCGGCGCGGCCCGATGCCAAGTCGCCGGCAGCGGCCAAGCAGGTGGAGTTCGTGCTGGCCAGCGCACAAACCCCCGAGCAGATCGCGGCGAAGTGCAAGATCCCGACTATCGCGGAAGAAGTCACGGTGGAACTGATCCTTGCGGCTACTCCAGTGGCCGACAAGCCGTCCGCCGACATCGAGATTTCCGCGGCGGAGGCCGAGGCGGCAGAGGATGCGCCAGCGGGCGCCACTCCGGCAAGAGAGCCCAGCGCTTCTCCGGCCGCTCTGGAAAATATTCTGCGGGTAGACGCGGGCCGCATCGATAACGTGCTCAACCTGGTGGGCGAACTGATCATCGGAAAATCCATGCTGCAGCAGGCGCTGAACGAGCTCTCCAAGCGCTATCCGAAAGAGCTGTTGCGAGGAAAGTTCGCCGACGCTATGGCCTTCCAGGCACGGGTGCTGAATGATCTGCAGCGCTCGGTGATGAAGATCCGCATGGTGCCGGTGGAGCAGCTGTTCCGGCGCTTTCCGCGGATGGTGCGCGATGTGTCCCTGCAGTGCGGCCGCGAAGTGGAATTGGTCTTGAGCGGACAAGAGACCGATCTGGACAAGGGAATCCTGGACGCGATCGCCGAGCCGCTCACCCACATGGTGCGGAACGCGGTGAGCCATGGCATCGAACCGGTGGAGGAACGACGCCGGCTGGGCAAAACGCCGCACGGGACAGTCCGGCTGAAGGCGCATCACCAGGGCAATCAGGTGGTGGTCGAAGTGAGCGATGACGGCCGAGGCATGGATGTGCAGAGAATTCGCGCCAAGGCGATCGAGCTTGGGCTGGTGACGGCGGAAGAAGCAGCCAGGCTGAGCGAGGCGGAAACGCTGGATTTTATCTTCCGGCCGGGCTTCAGCACAGCGGAACAGGTCACCGAGGTCTCCGGGCGCGGCGTAGGCATGGATGTGGTGCAGAGTGTGTTGTACCGGCTGAAGGCAACCGTCAGTGTGGAGACCCGTCCCGGGCAGGGGACCACGTTCCGGCTGAAGTTGCCGCTGACGCTGGCCATCATCAAGGCGCTGATGTTCTGGGTAGAGCAGCGGCTGTATGCCATCCCCCTGAATGCGGTAGTCGAGATTGCGCGTACCCGCGAGTCGGAAGTGCACCAGGTGGACAACTACGAAGTGCTGCAGCTGCGCAACCAGGTATTGCCGCTGTTGCGTCTGGGACGTCCGCAGGCGATGACGCAAGAGCACAAGTCCGGCAAGTTGTTCGTGCTTGTGATTACGGTGGGGGAAAGGAAATTTGGCTTGATTGTGGAGCAGCTGGAAGGCGAAGAGGAGCTGGTAATCAAGGCGCTGGATGACCAGACTTTCTCGACCGACCTGGTGTCGGGCGCTTCGATCCTGGGCGACGGGCGAGTGGTATTGATTCTCAACCTGGCGGCTGTAGTGGAGCATTTCGCGCGCATCCGGCCGCAAGACGCAGGCGTGGCAAATTCCGGCCTTTTGTTGACGCATACGGAACGTTTGCGCGTAGCGATGAGCGCCGCCGCGGGGGCCCAACCATGAAGAACAATCCAGTGCGCGTGCTGGTGGTGGACGATTCCGCGCTGATGCGAAAACTCATCCCGCAAATGCTGGCCGCGGATGAGTCGATTGAAGTCGTCGGCACGGCGATGGATGGGACGTTCTGTCTCAAGAAGATCGAAGAGTTGAAGCCCAACGTGGTGACGCTCGACCTTGAGATGCCCGGCATGAACGGCATCGACACGCTAAAGGAAATCATGCGCCGCCATCCCCTGCCTGTGATCGTGGTCAGTTCGCACAGTACGGAAGGGGCTTCGGTAACGCTGAAAGCTTTGGGTCTGGGTGCATTCGACTTCGTCACCAAGCCCAAAGATGCATCCACGCACATGGCGGAGGCCTCCAGCGAACTGATCAGCAAGGTAAAGGCAGCAGCCGAGTCCAAGATCAAGCCGAGACTGATGGTGGGAACGTCCGCCCGGCCGGAAAAGCGCGAGCCGCCTGCGAGATCAATCCCGACCAAGGTGGTGGCCATCGGGATTTCGACCGGTGGACCGCAGGCGCTGGAGTACTTGCTGGCGCAATTGCCGGCGGATTTTTCGGGGACGATTGTGGTCGTGCAGCATATGCCGGAAGGCTTTACCGAGATGTTCGCGCGACGCCTGGATGAGGTCTGCGCACTGCGAGTGAAGGAAGCGCAGTCAGGTGATGTGCTGCAGGTAGGGCGCGTGCTGATATGTCCCGGAAGCCGTCATCTGAAAGTAAAGCGGCTGCCCTTGGGAGACATCGCGGTGCTGAGTGATGAACCCAGGGTAAACGGCCACCGTCCCAGCGCAGACGTGTTGCTGCGCAGCGTGGCCGAAGAATTCCGGGCGCAAGCTGTGGGAATTCTAATGACAGGCATGGGGGATGATGGCGCAGAAGGGTTGGGTGCGGTGAAAAAGGTCGGCGGTATGACCATCGCGCAGAGCGAAGAGTCTTGCGTGGTATTTGGCATGCCGAAGGCAGCGATCGAGCGCGGCTATGCCATGCGCGTGGTCGCTTTAGATGTAATGTCGGCGGCATTGCAGGCCATTTGTGGGCGGAACGACTCTGGACGGAACAACGGATCGGAAACAGCCGCGCCCGGCAAGGCAATGCGTGTCGGGAACTAAGCGCGGTCTATTGTCGCAGCAAGGCTTTTGACTAGGTTCGTGACTTGGGTGATCTGGCCGACGGAGAGCCGCCGTGATATGCAGTTAGAAGGAGGAGGTTGGTTATGGAGCAGTTTCAAGCAGTAAAACGCAGCAAAGACGGGCAGCCCGTCCGGTACTTGATCGTGGACGACTCCGTGTTTGCGCGCAAGAACCTGGCCCGCATGATTGAGACATTCGGCGGGCAGGTGGCGGCAGAGGCCGGAGACGGCTTGACCGCCATCAGCGAGTTCGACCGCACCCATCCCGACATCGTGCTCATGGACATCACCATGCCGCAGATGGAAGGCATCGAGGCGGCCGAGAAAATTGTGCAAGCGCATCCCGAGGCACGCATTGTGATGGTGTCGTCGGTGGGGTACCAGGAAAACATCGTGGCGGCATTGCAGCGGGGCGCCCGCCACTTCGTGCAGAAGCCGGTGAAGCCGGAAGTCCTGTACGAAGTAATCAAGTACGTACTGGGAGAAGACGGGTCGGTGGCTCAGACTGCCGGCGCGGGGGCCTAATTCAATGAAGATGGAACTGATCCAGCCGTTCATCAACGCGGCTGATGCCGTGCTGTCTCAAGGCTTGCAGGGTACCACCAAGGTGGGCAACCTCACCATGGAAGAGGAGGCCTATCGCCGCAAAGGGATAGCCGGAATGGTGGCCCTGACCGGCGACATCGAAGGCCGGATCATTCTTGATCTGGAGCCGCAAACGGCTGTGCGTGTGGCCAGCCACTATGCAGGTGCCGAATTGCCCGAATCGGACGGGCTCATCAAGGAAACCATTTTCGAACTCGCCAACCAGGTTGTGGGTAATGCTGTTTGCGCACTCAACGATCAGGGATTTCGCTTCCGCGTGCATCCCCCGCTATTGGTCACCTCCGAAGAGGGTGACAAGAGCAGTGAAGACGTAGAAGCCTTGATGATCTGCTTCGAAACCTCTCTCGGCGCTGTATTCATGAACGTGGCCCTGCGCTACAACCAGCGGCGCCTGGCTGAGCACGCAGTGGTAGGAGCCTAAGAGCAACTAGTTCTCGGCGAGTGGTGCTTTGGACTCTGGTTCTGCTGCCGGACCGGCTCGAGCTTCGGCCACATTCCAAGAAAACAGGCTGGTTTTCGCCTAAACCTCTCGAACAATCATTTCGATTGCAAGAAGCTACGAATCCGTGGGCGCAGCCTTGTCAACTGGCATCTCACCGATAAATTCCGTGTTGCCGCTGATTCGGGCACATGCTCCTGCGTAGGGAACGGAACCGAACGGAAGATGGAAAAATGGCCGCAGCCTGATCAGACTGCGGCCGAATGATTTAGCTTACGGTGTCAATTTACTTATTCGCGTATCCCAGTTGCCCAGAGACGTTCGCGTCCCTCCGCAACTTCCAAACGGAGAGGCCTGGTATTGGGCAAGGGTGCAGGTCTGTCCAATGTACTCGGAAGCAATCCAGATGGAATTGCCGTCTGCAACAGCAGCGCCATAGTCGCCCCAGCGGTTCCGTCCCGTCGGGCCGACAAAGAACTTATAGGCGGTAAATCCATCATCGGGTCCAAGTCCAGCGGCAGCGGTTTGAATGCTGCCGGCTCCGACGAGCGCATCAACCGCAGCATAGGCAGAAGAGGGGAAATTCCCCGGGTTGGTGGATCCTCCGGCGCCGAGCAAAGTGAAAGCGATGACGCCCCGGCCTGCGGCAGTGACTCCCACTGCGCCATAGGACAGATTGTTGTCTGCGAGCGCGAGCACGCCCTGCTTCACCACACTACCAGTGACCGATGGCGTGAGACTCGGAGTAATGACGAAATAGGCGATGCCTGATTTCGTCTGCGTACCCGCACTCGTGGTCATTGTGGCAGCGGTGTCAAGAACGGCCCAGAGCTTTCCGTTGCCGAACGCTACGGATTGTATGCGCGAGTCACTCGTATCCACATGGTTCGACTCGGTCTCAACAAAGGGATCCGGGCCACCGAGGGTCAAGGTGCAGACTGGATCATTCAGGCATTGACCCAAAGGAAAGTCTCCAGCCTTTTGGTCGGCCTTCGGCGGGCGGCCATAAGTTTGTACGTTGATAAAGGAATCACTCACGGTAAGAGCAGGGCTCGCGGTGCTTAGTGATTGAGTATTTGAGACTGCCCAAATGATCAGGCGACTATCAGTTTGTGTGGCGCTGAAAATGGCGACTGAGCTGAGGAAGTACTCAGTGCCGCCCGCACCGCTTTCGTAAGCGCTGGCCGGAGTGGTGGCAGGCCACACGGTAAAGCCGGGATTGCCATCAGGAGCAAGTCCGGCGGTATCAAACTGCGTGACGCTGACGCTGGCTGCCCCGGAAGCCAAGGCTTGCTTTGAAAAGGCATAGATTTGGCTTGCGTGGAACCCGGCCGCAAAGAAGTTGAATTCATTTGTGGTGATGTAGAAACCGTTGGCATCGGCGCCGATATGGGGAAAATCGCCCAGGCAAGGCCCACCCGCGCAGTGATGATTTGGCGTGCCCTGCGTCCCGTCATCCTGCACCGGAAGCCGGTAGATGTTGAAGCTGCCGAGAGGACTGGACGTGGTGCTGACAGCGATGTCGAGGTGGTTTGTTCCTGCGAGAGATGCGCTCGTACCTACCCGATCCAAGGTGAGCACAACCACGAACCAGCGCTGCGTATCGGGATCGAAATAGCAACTTGGGTCGGTGACAAACGGACCGTCGGCATGCGTGCTGCGATTGATGGCCGCCGCATATCCGTAGAAGGTATTGAGATCAACCACACCGATCAGAGGATTGCCCGAAGTGTCGAAAACCCTCAGGACATCGTTGACCGCCTCCATGACAAAGCCGTTGCCGGCGCAAAGTCCCTGATCCGGAGGCTCCACACTGAATTGGTTACCTCCGTTGGCAAGGCGCTGGTTCCGGTGATTCAGACCATCAAAGCGGTTGAACACGAGGCTGCCAGTCCCAGAAACCGAGGATCCAGATCCGTCATCGCCAACGTCCACAGAGGGGTCTATTTCAGGACTCTCCATGGCGTCGCTGCCCGATACTGAGCCCTGGAACGTCGAAGTGCCGCCATTAACAATCTGCTGAACGTACGGTTGCTGGCTTTGCGCTTTTGTTGGATGCAGTATCACGAAGCTGATTAGCGCGCCCCAAGTCAGGATAAGAGTCGTGATTTTCCCTGTCTTCATCATTTCCTCCTGCACATGCACGATCCGGCATGCGCTTCTAACTGAAGTTGAGTCCGGCTGTTTTGAGTTTGCACAGCAACTCATCACTTCCATTTCGCGACGAATTCCTGTGCTCACACCAAACGGGTAAAGCTGCTGGGGAAGTGTCCTTCTTGCTGGCGCGGGGATTGTCTTACCGTCAATGTGGTCTTGTCAATCAGAAACTAACAGTAGATCGCAGTGCAAAGGTTTGCGTCTTCAGTGATTGCAGACCGCTTCCCCTCTGCTTCTGGCAGGTGTGCCTTTGCGGCTCGTGTACCGTTACCTGTTCGTGCGTCCTTGGCGGCTCGCGACGAACCGCTCGGTTCTCCGCAGCCTGCTAAGCCAGCAGCGGGAGTTGCGGACCAGCGAGGTCGTCACCGAATTCCTCAACGGGATCCGCAAACCGTCTCAGTTCCGGGTATTTCTTGATCAGTGGCGGCGGAGCCTGCACCCGCTTGCCACCTAACATCGCCTTCAGCTCCAGCGCATTCACGCCCGCTTTGCTCTCGAAGTGATTGTTCGTAATGACGTATGTGGTCTGGGCTTTTTCGGCGACGCTCTTGATCCTTTCTTTCCAGCCTTCCAGTTCCTTCTCCTTGTACAGGTAGTTGTAGCGGTCGTTGCGATTGTCGGAATCGAACCACTGATCATAGTTGCGGCCGTGCAGTCGGACGTAGGCGATCGCCGCGGTCACGTGTTCTGTAGGAGCGAGCGAATGCCCCAGCACCGGCTGGTCGATGTTGCAGAAACCGACGTTCTGTTGCGTGAATGCGGCCAGGGTCTCAGAGTTGTTCCAGCTGGAGTCGCGCACTTCAACCACCCGCGGATATTCAATGAACTGGCGCAACAACCGGTCGAGGTACTCGCGGTTGAGCGAAGTATTCTTGAACGACACGGGAAACTGAATGAGCAGCGCGCCCAGCCGCCCTTCGCTGGCGATGGCATCGAGGCCTTCGCGGGTGCGGATCTCGTCCTCGTCCGTAGGCCGGATGGTAGCGGCGGAGGTGGGCTCCATTACCGCGATGGGCGAGTGGGTAAAGGCGCGGTAGAGCTTGGCGGTGAATAGAAAGCGCGGATTCACTGCTGCAACCTTGCGGCACCAGAACTTGGCCAGCTCCGGCTTCAGCGGTCCATAGAACGAAGTGTTGATTTCCGTGGTATCGAAGAATCGCGCCAGATATTCAAGCTGGTGCTGCTTGCGGTGCTCCAGCCCGTAGGGATAGAAGATGCCATCCCAGTCTTTATAAGACCAGCCAGCCGTGCCAATGCGGACCTTGGGCGTGGATTCCATGGATGGAACCGCAGACGGAGGGCAGGGGCAAGGTTAGCACAAGCAGCCGGGGTATTAGGAAAATCCAGATGCTTAGGCCAGGTCAGCATTGATTACCTCTATTGATGCACCGAGTTCTCCTCCTCGCTAACCAGAAACGGGCGATAACATCGCATGAACCCATAACGCAAATGTAGGCTTTCGGGATTTTCAACGTCATGCTATACGCGACACATGAGGTCGGAAAATCGTTGCTTCATTATGCTTTTGAGATTGTCGATTACCCTTAGGAGAACGCCATGCTTGTCACTGTAATTCATCCTGGGGAAGATTTAGCCGAAGAGCTGCGCGAGTTGGGAATGACCGCCGCTGAACTGGCGCGTCGACTGGATGTTCCGACCAATCGCATCACCGAAATCCTCAACGGACGGCGAGCCATCACCGGCGATACGGCGCTACGCCTGGCCCACTTCTTTGGTACGACTGCGCAATTTTGGCTGAATTTGCAAAGCCTTTATGAAATTCGGCTTGCCCAGCGGAAGTCGGGTAAGTCCATCAAGGCCTTGCCGACGCTGAGGCGCCTCGATCAGGTTCACGCGTAGATTGCTAATGGCTAAGTTAGAACCGAAGGAAGGTCGCGGGCACCGTGGAGGATTCGGATGATTTGCGCCGGCTTCTTTTCAGGATCGTACACGATGAAATAGTTCGAGTAGGGATGTACAACCCAAAAGCGAAGGGGTAATGAAGTCAGATCCTTTCGCATTCGCCCCGCAAGAGGGGAATCTGCCAGAAGATCACATGCCCGAAACACCGCTGCCTCAACACGGTCGGCAGCTCTCGGATTATCCTGGGCTATAAAATTCCAAATATCGAGGAGATCGCGCGCTGCTTGAGGCGTGAACTGATATCTGCTCATCCCCGCCGTTGTTCGCCGGGCCTGACTCGCTTCAGTTCGTTAAGCCTTGAACGCACTTCATCGGATTCGAGTAATTCTCCGCGCTGAGCGGCGGCGTAGCCTTCCTCGATCTGCGCTTCAATCTCTGTCCGGTGTTCCGCCAACCAAGCTTCTTGTTCGTGGAGCATCGAAACGGCGTGCTCGACATATTCGTCTACGGTTTGGTAGGAACCTCCCCGCTGGACGTCCTGCCGAATCAGCGCCTCAAGTTCGGGCCGAAGTCGAATTTCCATGTCGATAGTTTACCGCTTACTCCAGCGACAGCACCACCCAATACACGCCCGTAGGATAGGTCTCGGTCCGCGCGTAGCACGCGCCTACCGAAAAGCTGCGAAGGTTGCGGCGGGCGATCACGTGGTCTGTCCCCGCGGGCAGTGTTTCTGGATTCAGGCTGGTAAATGTCAGCACCGTGTAGCGCTGCGCGAGTTGATGAATGGGGGAGGTGCCGAGCTTGTCCGCTTGCGCCATGGAACAGGCGGCTTCGTCCGCGGTAGACAGGTCGTGGCGGGTGAGATCAGGCTCCTTCACTTGATGCCGCGCGTGGGCCACAGTTGCTGCAATCCGGTCCTTCATTTGCGCTGCAGAATAATTGGGGAGGGCATGGCCGAAATCCTGTACGACGTAAAGACGATCCGCGCTGCGCACCGCGCCCAACCCGACTACGTTGTAAGCCGGGTTGAGCAGGTTCGCACGATGGGGTGGGGAGAGCATTAGGTGCCGCTGCGCCTGTTGCGGGTCAAGATCGAACGCTACATTTTCCCCTTCCTGATCGAGTTGCAGTTGTGTTGCCGCCACTAAGCGTTCGACTATAGAGGGTTCGCCATCAAACTGGTGCGAAAGCTGCCGCGCATCAACCATGGCCTGAGCATGAATCCTAGCGGCCTGCGAAAGTCCCTCGTCGAGAGCTAACGGAGGCGCACCGGCTTGCGCTCGCGCCTGATTCGCCAGCTGCAAGAGTTGCTGCTCAGCTGCGGAATCGAAAGGTTCGAAAGGAATGTCGGGAGCGGTTGCTGCCACGGGCCTCAGAGTT
>WNFC01002257.1_pt1 | contig 20721 bp, 26 predicted proteins | sample 5400541 | NCBI WGS metagenome assembly WNFC01 (sample SAMN13153342, study PRJNA577476) | soil metagenome | isolation source: 120 cm saprolite under Douglas fir tree site 2 hole 2 replicate 1 | place: USA:California | collected 2015-04-18
GATGGCGGTCCTCTACTCCTTTGGGCCTGCGGTCAATCTCCTGAGCAGCGGTACGATTGATACAGCGGTGATGCTCACAACCGCTCTGCCTCTTGAGGACTTTCCAAACGCACTTAGCATGGTCAGGCGAGGTGAGGGCATCAAGACGCAGATAGTGCCCAACGGCTAGTCCGGGCCCAAAAAGGGGGAAGCTCTATTGAAGACTGCTATGATGGATGTCATCACCTGTGGTGAGATGCTTGTTGATTGTGTCTCGACGGAAGCCGGAGTGAGCTTGGCTCAGGCTCTTGCATTCAAAAAGCCCCTGGTGGTGCCCCGGCGAACGTTGCAGTCGGCGCGGCTCGACTAAATGCTTCCAGGTAAAATGTGCGGAGATGTGATACAATGCGAGGGAGAAATGTGGAAGATTGAAGAAAGGGAAAAAGAGATGACTGCTCCCATAACACTCCCGCCATTGGACGAACAAGCACTGACCGAGCTGCGCCGTCGCTACGATGACACCTCCGATGCCGAAACGCGTACCCGCTATCAGATGCTTTTGCTCTCCGCAACGGGTCAAACCTCGACTCAGATCGCTCAGATCGTGCTGCGAAGCCAAGACACGGTAGTACGTGTCCTCAAACGCTTCTTCGCGGGAGGATTGGATGCCGTCCCCCGGCGAACCGCACCAGGCCGAGTGCGAACAGTCACGACCACCTGGGAAGCGGAGTTGGTACGAGTCATCGAGTTGAACCCCCATGAGGTAGGACAGGACACAGCCAACTGGACCACTGAGAGGCTCGCCGGGTACTTAGGCAAGCACACAGGTGTTCTGGTCACGGAGGAGACCGTGCGCGTGTACTTACATGCCCATGATTACGTCTGCAAGCGTCCGACCTGGACTTTGCGGCGCAAGGCCGAAGAGAAAGCTGACTATGTGGGAAACGCCTGCGTAGAGGTTCTCTTAGCTGGTGCCACAGCACCCGAACTTCTACCCGTCAAAGACTTGGTGGAGGCTGATCTGTGGGATCAGCTTCCCGCCGACCTGTCGGCTCTGCTGGCTCTCCTGCCGCAAGCTGACCTTTATCTGCAGGATGAGATCCAAGTTGCCTTTCACCCGACGCTCACCCGTGTCTGGTCTCACAAAGGCCGACGTGGGCAACGCCTGGTCGAGGCACCGGGCGATAACCGCAAGGTCTACGGCTTTGGCCTGCTGGATTGGCGCGATGGCTGGTTCGATGGCCGAGTTGCGCCTGGACGAACAGCTGATGTGTTCTGTGAACAAGTGCGTACAGCCGTGGCTCGCTCCAAACATCGCGGGCGCATCGCTCTCGTGATGACTGATAATCTCAAAACGCACACGTCGGCTGGGTCCCTGCTTGTGCGCAGCATGCTCACCGAGTTGAAGGAGCGTTTGTACCTGGTCTATACGCCCGCCTATGATCCCGATGCCAACCGCATCGAATGGCTCTGGCGCGTCTCGCGACGGGTCGTGACACATAATCATCAACGCAGCGATTTCGCACTCCTGCTCGCGGATGTGGAGACTCATTTTCAGGCACTAGCGCAGACTCCCGCAGAGGTGCTTCGTCATATCGGCAGTCCGTTTGCACCAGACAAGGATCAAGATGCTCCTCTGCCACTTGCTCAGGCCGCATAATCAACCTGGAAGCATTTAGCTATGACGAGTTTGACCAGTTCGTTGATCCTCGTATCTATCGTTTTACCAAAGTCGCTGAATAGGAGATGGACCTCGCGAGGTTTTTGTTGCAAAAAAAGAATAAGATTGGTATAAGGGAAAGGAAGCGAGAATATAGGTGACTCAAGACAACCTGCGTATGCCAAAACAGGTAACATCCGGGAAATACCGGCGTCTAATGGCCTTATCTGACGAGCATGGAGTCATTGCGGCTCTGGCAATAGACCAGCGCGGATCATTGCAGAAGGCCTTGGCAGCCATCGCCAATCGAGCTATTACCACGCCCGAAATTGTGGAGTTCAAGACCCTGGTGGCTGAAGTCCTTACCCCCTACGCGAGCGCGATATTGCTCGATCCTGAGTATGGATTGGAGGCAGCCAAACACCGCGCTGACAGGACTGGCTTGCTCCTCGCATATGAAATAACAGGCTACGACACAACAACCAGGGGGCGGCTACCTTCACTGTATCCAGAATGGTCTGTAGCCCGAATAATCGAGACTGGAGCGGATGCCGTCAAAGTGCTGATCTACTATGATCCCGACGATGACATGCCTATCAACGCCGTGAAACACGCCTTTGTAGAACGTATTGGCGCGGAGTGCCACGCCTATGATATTCCCTTCTTCCTGGAGGTAGTCAGCTACAGTGATAGCATCGGAGACGAGAAAAGCCTGGCTTTCGCTCAGGCGAAACCTGAAAAGGTCAGGCAATTGACGCGGGAGTTCTCCAGGGCACGTTATGGTGTTGATGTGCTCAAGCTGGAAATTCCCATTAACATGCGTTTTCTGGCGGGGATGGACCCTGATCACAGCGGCTCTTTTGCCTACACGCGTGAAGAAGCCAAACAATACTTCCGCGATGTTGCAGCGGAAGCACGAGTCCCTTTTATCTATCTGAGCGCAGGAGTGAGCAACGCGCTTTTCCTCGCATCACTTGCACTGGCGAATGAAGCGGGAGTTCCGTACGCGGGAGTACTCTGTGGCCGAGCTACCTGGCAGGACGGCCTTCCCGTATACATGAAAGGGGGGGCCCAGTCGCTGCGTACCTGGCTGGAACAGGAGGGAGGGCAGAATATTGAGGCACTGAACACCGTGTTACGCAATGGAGCGCAGCCGTGGTGGAATCTCTATGGCGGCAGAGAGAACCTTGATGTGGTGGCTTCATCTCATCTTGGTGAGAACAGCCAGGACAATCAATAGCATAGGACATTGAATGAAACTGTGGATATCACTCCCTGTCCTGCAGGGACATATCAGTGGATGCCATACTTTCGGAAGAAATAGTCAAGCCATAGTTGAGAGGAATTGTGCATGTTGATCGCTATGGCGGGACTTCCCGGAACGGGAAAAAGTACCCTTGCCCACCATCTGGCTGACGCGTGCGCCAGCATAGTACTCGACAAGGACTCCATTCGGGCTGCGCTCTTTCCCATTGACCAGGTTGAGTATTCTACCAGGCAAGATGACTTCTGCATGTCCATTATGTTTCAAGTTGCTACCTACATGATTCGGAATGACCCATCCCAGCATGTGATTCTGGACGGGCGAACCTTTTCACGTAGGTACCAGATCGCCGCTCTGGAGCAGTTAGCAGAGGAACTCAAGGTGTCCCTGAAAATTATAGAATGCATCTGCTCAGATGAGACAGCACGTCAGCGACTGGAAGATAAGATAAGGATAGGAGCGAAGCATGTGGCAGCCAATCGAGACTATAAGCTCTATCTTACAATTAAAGCGTGCTTCGAGCCAATTCGCGAGCCAAAGCTGGTAGTACATACAGACGATGACCTGGCGCATTGTCTGGCAGCATGCCTCGCCTACGTGCCCATTTAAAAAATGGACACCGTTGGGCTAAAGCCACGCATAGAATTTGTCCAGGCTCAATGGCAAAGAGAGTAGGCATGGATGCCGTAAGACAGTGACGCAAGGCAACGGAGGTGCAAAGTTCATGAAGATAGCGACAGTTACGCTTAACCCGGCGATCGACCAGACGGTGAGAGTGGATAACTTCCGGCCAAATAGTGTCAATCGAGCCCAGGAGATCAGGTTTGATGCTAGTGGCAAAGGGGTCAATGTTGCTTCATTCCTGGCAGACTACGGCCATGACAGCGCTGTGACAGGGTATCTTGGCCAGGCGAATGTCGATATCTTCGAGCAGTTCTTTGCATCCAAAGGCATTGATGATTGTTTCGTCCGCATTCCTGGAAACACCCGCATCAATGTAAAAGTCGTTGATGAGGTAAACCAGCAGACAACAGATATCAACATGCCGGGTCACACTCCTCCTCAGGAAGCGATGCATACATTCCTCGAAACAATCGAGCAACTGGCCAGCTCTTGCGATTGGTTCGTCTTATCTGGCTCTTTGCCGCCACAAGTGCCTACCACGATCTATGCTACGATCATCACCCAACTCAAGCGACAAAAAAAGCGTATCATCCTGGATACCAGCGGGGAAGCCCTCCGTGAAGGTATACAGGCAGGCCCAACTATCGTGAAGCCAAATATTGAGGAGCTACAACATCTCATTGGACATGCTTTGGCGAGCGAAGCCGAAATTCAGCAAGCTGCCCATCAACTCCTGAATGAAGACATTGAGTTGGTCGTTGTCTCAATGGGAAGGCAGGGCGCGATGTTGATTGAGCGGGCAACAACGCTTATCGCGACTCCCCCTACCATGACGGTGAAGAAGACCTTTGGTGCAGGAGATGCCATGGTCGCCGGTCTCGTCACAGCTCAAATACAGGGATTGGGCCTGGCTGATTGCGGACGGTTAGCTACTGCCTTTTCAGTGGGGGCAATTGCGAATCTCGGCTACAACCTGCCCCCCCGTGATGTACTATGGCAGTATTTCTACCAGGTGTACATCAGGAATTATTAAGTACTCCTCATCTTCTTTAATAAAGGGATGAAGAAAGGATTTTTTATGAGTGAACTCTTAGGGAGACGCTTTCATCGACTCTTTGGCGCGGATGGGCGATCTGTGGTCATCGCAATGGATCACGGAATTACTGATGGTGCTGTTGCGGGGTTTGAAAACCCGGAGAAGGTACTGGAGCAAGTGATAGCTGGCGGCGCTGACGCGATCCTGACCAGCATCGGTATTGCCCGGCATTTTAGCAAGCAGCTCAAAGATACCGGCTTAATGATCCGCTGTGATGGTGCTACTTCGCCTTTTTTGGAACATCCACGAGAACTCATTATAGGCGTTGATGGCATTCTCGCAACAGGGGCCGATGCCGCCGCTGCTATGTATTTCCCGGGCATTGGGAACGGTCATCATTCGACAGCTTATTTCCCTCGTCTGGCCGCAGAAGCTCATCGCTGGAACATTCCCGTCATGGCCGAGGCCTTGCCATATGGTTTCGAGGAGCATCCTGCTGCCCGTGCAGTAGAACCGGTGGCAGATACATGCCGCATGGCCGCCGAAAACGGAGCCGATATTGTAAAAACCCTCTATACAGGTGAATGTGAAGGCTTTAGGAAGGTCATCCGCTCGTGCTATGTGCCGGTACTGGTATTAGGTGGTCCGAAAACGCATAGCGACCGAGACTTCCTGATTTCCATTCGTGGCGCTTTGGAAGCGGGTGCTGCCGGTGTCGTCATCGGTCGTAACGTCTGGCAAGCCGCGTCCCCCACGGCTATGACACAGGCTCTGGTGGCTCTGGTTCACCATGATGTCAGTGTAGATGACGCACTGCACATTTTGCATGAAAGCAAATAATCTACATCAGAAAACCGTGACACATGGTGTCAAAAAGGTGTTCGTGACGAGATAGCTCTCATTTTCACACGGTGAGCATGAGTATACGAAGGGGTGTGAGTATGTACCTCGTTGGCATCGATGTCGGTACAACGAATACCAAGACTGTCATTTTCGATGTAGAAGCCGGGCGTATCTGTGCTGTCGGCAGCAGCCGCACCATAGCACGCCATCCAGTGCCGGAATGGAGCGAATTTGACGCAGAAGACTTATGGGGAACAGTTCTTCAGAGCATTCGAGCTGCCGTTCAGCACTGTGATCGACCTGAACGCATCTGTGCCATCTCTGTTGCTAGCATGGGGGAGTCAGCATTTCCCGTGGGTGCTGATGGAAACGTATTGCACCCTGCCATTGCCTGGTATGACCAGCGTACAGTCGCAGAGGCACAGTGGTGGGAGAACATCGCCGGTCGAGAGCACATCTTTACCATTACGGGGCATCTTCCACGCCCAACGTTCGGCGTGAATAAGCTGCTCTGGCTGCGTAATCACGTTCCACAGGTATTTGAACGTATCCATCACTGGTTAAGCATTGAAGATTTTGTGTTGTGGAAGCTGAGTGGGAGCTTTGCTACTGATTATAGCATTGCCTCACGCACCATGCTCTTTGATCAACGTACACTCACCTGGTCGGAACCACTCCTCCAGCAGGCAGGGCTGCCTGCAGCGTGGTTCCCGCCTGCCTTTCCCAGTGGAACCGCCATTGGAACCGTGAGCAAAGCAGTTGCTGAGCAGACCGGCTTACCACAACAGGCAATTGTAAGTACAGGCGGACATGATCATCTCTGCGGCGCGTTAGCCGCAGGAGTGACACACCCAGGCCATCTGCTGGAGTCAATAGGTACAGCTAGCGTAATCATGGCAGTGAGCGATGCATTCCGTCCCAGCCCGGAACTATTGGCAGTTGGCTGCAACAGTTATGCATATGTCGTACACAATACCTACGTCACCCTGGGTACGCTGAACTTCGCCGGAGGCGCGCTTGAATGGATGGTTACCTTGCTCTACGGTCAGGGAAAACAAGGGACCGTCTCCCCAGAGAACTATGCCCAGGCGCTACGTGAAGCCGCGGAGATACCTCCTGGCGCACGTGGCGCAATCATTTTGCCCTCCTTTCTTGGCTCCGGCACGCCATATGCAAAAAGCTCAGCGCGAGGAGCTATTCTTGGCCTGACACCTGCTCACAACCGTCCAGAACTGGTGAGGGCGCTGATGGAAGGTCTCGCTTTCTGGCTGCGCGATAATACGGAGATGCTCTGTAACCTGGGCATCGCACCACCTCACCCCGAAATCACTGTGATTGGCGGCACTACTCAAGCTACCCTATTGTTACAGATCAAGGCAGAAATAACTGGTTGCCCGCTCAAAGTACCTCACATAACTGAGGCAGCAGCAACAGGTGCAGCATTGCTCGCGGGCATGGGTGCGAACATATTTCGCTCAGGCGAGGAAGCAGCCTCCTCGGTACGGCACACAGTTCAGATCTATGAGCCTGACGCTCAGGCAGTCGAGATCTACAACGCGATCTATGAGCAAACCTATCTGCCAGCTCGTCGCTTATTCATGTGAGGTACCTGCAGAGTAAGCATGGGGCATTTCTACCTTATAGTGTGTGTTTATCGACGAGCGTCCATTTGTCCAATCCACAGGTTGTGATCGGTATCCCAGCGCCAGCCGAGGTTTGACGTGTCGAGGGCAATCGGCAGGCGCGCCCAACCTGCAGCGAGACGAGCCTTGGTCTCAGACCAGCTTTGCACGCCTGTAGTGGCTACTTGCGATATCCGTTCGCCAAATGAGCCCTTTGAGAACACCTTCCCACGTCTCTCGCGTCTTGTGGATGGGACAGAGGGAGAGTAGAATCAGTACGCATTCACCAGCTCAACTTTACAACAAAGGGGATTCGTACACTGTGCATGGCTATCTCACCTTCATCAAGCGCTTGATAAGCATCTGCTTTCCGTCGCTCCACCACCGTTTCATCAACTGGACCAGACCATCCAACACCGCTTTCGTGTTGGGAACCGTGACTGACCTCGCGAGAACGAAGTCCGATCTCGTAGAAGAAAACGCGCTCCTACGAAAGCCTCTTATCATTCTGCGCCGACAGATCAAACGACCAGCATGCATGAAGGCAGATCGGATCCTCCTGGTGCTGTTGGCTAGGATGGTTCGGACCTGGAAACAGGCGCTTTTCATTGTCCAACCAGGGACGCTGCTCCGGTGGCATCGCCAGGGATTTCGACTTTTCTGGAAGTACACATCTAGGGCGGCTGCGTCCAAACCGAAGATAGCCGCTGAGACCGTGGCGTTGATAAAAGCGATGGCAGAGCAGAATCGCCGTCTTCGGTGCGGAGCGGATCCGTGGCGAATTGCTCAAGCTGGGCATTCACGTGTGCAAGCAGACCATTCAGAAGTACATGAGGCGCACTCGCACACCGCGACAGGGAGGACAGAACTGGACCACCTTCTTGCACCATCATGCCAAAGAGATGTGGGCCGGCGACTTTCTCCCAGTCACTGACCTTTTCTTCCGTTCGCTTTTCGCCTTCTTCATGATCGAACTGCAATCTCGGCGAGTGATCCACATCGGCGTTACACGATCTCCCACCGATGCTTGGACTGCACAACAGCTTCGGGAAGCCACAGCATATGGACAGGGGCCGAAATACCTTCTTCGGGATAATGATAGCAAGTTTGGGGTGGGCTTTGCGCAGGTTGCGAATACGAGTAGGATCGAGATGTTCACAACACCGTATCACGCCCCGCGAGCGAATGCCATCTGTGAACGCTTTCTCTTGAGTGTGCGTCGCGAGTGTCTCGATCACTTGCTCATCCTCCATGAGAAGCAGCTCCAGCGGGTACTGAGCGCCTATGTACACTACTTCAACCAAGCCAGGCCGCATCAAGGGATTAGGCAACAGATTCCAGAGCTGAAAGCCGGATCAGCGTCAGCAAATCACGCAGGTGACAAGGTCGTCTCCTTCCCGGTTCTGGGTGGTTTACATCATGACTACCGCAGATGTGCATGAGTTCTTTCATAGAGAAAAATATATAGAGATGTGACTGCCTGAGTCGTGTGAGGAATACCTCAGGAAAGTCTTTCACGCTTGTCTTTTTTTGAGAACCAGCAGGCAGTTGCTTGTCATTTTCCTTGATGAAGGGAACAAACAAGACACTCGTTTGCGTCAAGGTCAGTGAGTTGGTGCCTGGGATAGCAAGGACGTTCTCCCACTCTTGACTCAATGTGCATAGCAATCGTCAAAGAATAAGATAACTGAGGAGGTAAATTATCAATTTTCTCGGTGGATATCCCAGGTAGCCACCACAGCAGCATGCTATGGGCAAGTCCCAGCAAAATGAGCACCTCAGCGCGCAGAGATGAGCGCCTGGGTAGGGAGCTGAGCAAGGGTTCACAGGTGAAGATGGTGCCTGGAAAGTCGCCCTGGAGCATCTGTTGTTGAGCACGGCTGACCTGCTGCTCCAGGAGCCGAGGGAAGGCCAGTCCATGCTGGTGCCGTTTTGATCGCTTCGATTTTTTTGCCATATGTCTATCTCGTGTTGACCCGGGTTGGCTGGGATCCTTCTCATCCCTCCTCCTTGCTGGCCACTGGCCTTCACGCTCCCATCCGCAACACACAAGCGAATCCCCCTCAACTTCAGCTCTACTCCTCCTCGGTCTCACCAAACTCCTCGTCATCAAACTCTTCATCCTCCTCGTCGTCAGGCTCTATGAGGAGGTAATCAGCCCCATAGGCAAAGGCGAAGCGATCCCCATCGCTGTAGTAGCCATAGACCGCCGACACCTCGCGTTCCCCCTCGACGTCCGTCTCCTCGGTCACCTCAGCGTCATCGAGCAAGACATTCACCACAAACGCCCGATCGGGAGCGCCGCCCGCTGTATCGGTCACCCACTCGGCCGGATCAACTTCGACGATGTCGGTCACCTCGGCGGTCGTGCCTGTAGGTTCCTCCTCCAACGCCCACTCTATTGTCAACCTCTCAAGTTCATCGATCAGTTCTTCCTCGGTCATTATGCTTCCTTTTCGTCAACTCCTGTACCTGCCCCTTGCAGAGCCCGGCTCATCGCCTGTCGTTCCAACCTGCCAGGAGTTGCTACCCCTCGCGATGACATGGGCCGCTAACGCACGGGGCTGCTGTCATGCTTGCAGCTCTTGTACAACGTGCTTCAGATCCGCTCGGTGAGAACGTGCACCACTAGAAGCACCCTGCCAGTGCCACACGCTGGGAAAAGGGACGATCATGGGGAAGACTCCCCAGCGAGCCTTGCCACCACCGGAGCAAACGCCTCCATATGCTTCTCAAAAACCGTCACAATAGGAAATACCGTACCACTCGCGGCTCGCCAGCACCTCCTCACACAGCTGCTCCACCGTCCCTATCAGCACATAGGGCACCTCCAGGACTTGCTCTGCCGTCATCCCCAACCCCGAAGCCATCGTTGTGGCAATGAACTGTGCCACGTGCTCGCGATCATCCGTTAGTACCACCTCAGCCACCAAGACATGCAACTCCAGGTCATCGAATCAGTCCCCTACAGCCTGGCGCACCCACTCAACCTTCTGTGCCAGCGCCTGGGCCGTCGCATCCGTCAGCTCCTGTCCACTCCCGTCAGGACGCACGATCGGACTGAAGCCGACCATTGTCGCCTCTCGTGCTGCCAGCGAGAGCACACGCTTGCCGCCACCGCCCACCAGAATCGGCGGATGAGGTCGCTGCATCGGCTTGGGGAAGCCCTCTAAAGCCGTCACCTGATAGTATGTGCCGGAGAAGGTCACACGCCCATCAGCACATAGCCCCTTGATGAGGTGCAACGCTTCTTCCATCCTGCTCACACGAACCCCGGGTGGATCAAACGGCATGCCAGCCTGCACATACTCTGAGCCTTCCCAACCAGCTCCCAATCCCAGTTCAAAGCGTCCACCAGAGAGCAGATCGAGTGTCGCCGCCTCCTTCGCCAGCAGCACCGGGTGCCTGAAGTCATGAGCGAAGACCAGGCTCCCGATACGCAGCGTCTGAGTTGCCTCCGCTGCCGCCTGTAACGCTGCTATCGGCGCAAGTTGCTGTCCTAAGTGGTCCGGCATCAGCAGTGTCGAGTAGCCGAGGGACTCAATCTTCCGCGCTGTGGCGACCCACTCTTGTTTCGATCTCGCCTGAGCAACTGAGACGCCGAAACGCAATGGTCGTGGCCTGGTCATCGACAGGTCTCCTCTCTGATGCTTCCAATGAAGATGATGGTTCATGCCTCTGAAGGTACATGAGCCTGAAGCGAACATACCTGTGTTCGTATTATAGCCCGTCGGCCTTGCTGTCTGCGACACAGGTGCGACACGTGCGCGATCAGCCTGCGACGTAGGTGAGTGTGAACGCTATGATAATAGAGAGCCACTCTCTGTGGCTTACCGTTTTGGCCTGCCTGGGGAAGAATAGGTCTGTACAGAAGGCAGAGATAGCCATCCTGCATACACCGGTTGAGAGAGGAGCCAGGAAGTGTGCTGCGCCCGTCTGCTCGGAGGGCACGGCACCAGCGCCCCTGGCAGTTCCTCTCCTGGAGCGCCTGCAGTCGGATAGACAAGCACGCTCAGAACAGACGTGTTCGACACCCTGCGGGCATATGCGCGTTCAATCGTGATCCCTCGGCTAGAGGCCGCCGAGGCAGGAGAACCAGTGGAGGAGGATCATGGAGGCACTCGTGCGCAATGGGAACGCATACGCGAGATGCTGCCCACCGCACGCGAACAGCGCGTGGCGTACTTGCTCTTTCACTGTGGCCTCCAACCCGAGGACATTGTCCGCCTGTACCCACACGAGTTGGGCGATAGGCAGGACATCCGCCGCGTGAGGCGTACCGTCATCGAACGACTCCTAGCAAGCGGGATCCCCTCTACTCGCACTGGGCAGCAGGTGGTGTCAGAGGAGGCAACAGACTGAACTGCAACCAGGTGACTGGAAGGGGAAACGTTCGCAGTGCTCGTAACAGGTCTCGTAGTGCAGGAACCATATTAGATGAATAGAACACCGTGAAATTTTGAGTGAGGAGGCAATCTAATGGGTCCCACCATGTATCTCTATGAGAAGGCGCGTGAAGCCTATTATCACGATCTTCGGCGCGAGATGGAAGAGCAACGCTTGCAGGCGCGACTACCTCGGCATCGTCGGAGCATGAGCAGGCGCGCAGCCGGGAAACTCGGTGTGCTGCTGCTGAAGCTGGGCACCTGGCTGAAGCAGTTCGAGCAGCCCCAGAGCGCACCTGCTGACCGCCTGTGAGACGAAGGAGACGCAATCACCTCAGATGCCGGAAGCGCAGCACCGCTCCGGCATCTTTTTCTGTCCGCGCTTCTCAGCGCAAGCAATGTACTGGCGCATTGCTCCATTCGCTTACATTTGGCCCTAGCAATGGCCATGCATCCTTCGGTCTTCCTGCTCAAGTCGAGAGCGTGTTTAGTGGACGGCGAGACCAAATGGAGAACCCGAGACGCCTTAATGAGTCGTCTTGTGAGGAACAAAGAGGAGAACAGGAATGGTGCATCTTATTCTATCATAAATAGAACTATATAGAGCTAACGAAACACTTGATTCTACAAGACACACTGTGTGACAGGCAGACAAGTTGGGCCACCTCCCTTTTCCGAGAAGAGGATGCTTCATCATGGAAAGACCATACAGAGTGACCTTTTCTAGGTACTCAAGACATGAAGCAAGTGCCAGGCTTATGGAGGACAAATAATGGAACGTCAGGAAAAAGTTTGTCCATTATCACCATCTTCGTTTCCCGCCTTCACAACGACTGTGGGAAGCATTCAAAAAGAAAATAGTATAATTAACTATTATGAGTAAACTACACTATAAATCTAACGGAACCGACGGGCTACGGCTTCTCTCTCACCAGTGTTGATCCACTTTCTCGCCCCACACGGCAAGCTCTCTCAAAGACTCCTCGCACTCGAGCATCTACTTGGCAGTATTCCCCCCTCTCCTCACCGCACAAGAGCATCCAGACCAAAAACACTCTATGGTATTCCTGCTGTTAGAATGGCCGACTGTGCAACGTCGTGTTCTTGAGCATAAAGGAGCCGCTGCATCAGGTTGCAGATGAGTATCATGTGTCACACGAGACGGTTGGCCGCGTCATTCTTGATGCTACGAAAGGGCCTGTCCAGCACGAATCTCAGTTGTATAATCTGTCATGATGAGTACGCGCGTCGCGTTTTCCTCCCTTGTTCACGAACGGATGTCCAAAGTAGCCAGCACAGGAGGTGCGCGCATCTCCCACCGAGTCGTTACGCACAATCATCGCAGAGACTTCGAGTCGCTACTGGCTGATGCCAGAAGGCACTTTGAAACCCTCGCCCGTACCCCTCTTGCCCTGCTTCGTCATGTCGGCAGCCCTTTTGCACCAGACAAGCGTCCTCCTCAATCACCGGCCCTTGCCGCATAATCAGCATCAACGCTTTTCGTTGATCTGCTTCAGGAGTTCGACAAGGGTCGCAGCCACGGCGACAGGATCAACCAACATGTGAAAATGCCCTGCCGGTAGCATTCGGCTCGGCCACCCGGCTCCCTGAGCTTGCTCCAGATAGGGGCGATAGCCCTGGGTAAGCAAGAGATAGCCACCGGGAGCATCAGACCAGCCGGAAACGTCTGGCAGCACTTCCTCAAAGAAGTTGAGGGGACGCGGCTGCACTTCCGCCAGCATCCGCTGGCGAGCACGTCCATCGGGAAGAACTTCCCTCAAGTCCTCGTCCTTCCAGTTGGGAAAACGCTCCCCGGAGGCCAGAAGCCGACGCAGCTCTTCGGGCATCTCCTCCAGCTGCGTCTTCCCTGGATGGGGCAGGTCAGCATCCACAAAGAGATAGGCTGTGTCAGGATGCCGGGCTGCCTGGGCAAGGACAGGCAGCAAAGAGCCAGCTCCGCTATGGCCGACCAGCACCAGGGGACGCTCGTGCGGGATGGACACGAGCGCTTGCTGTACACACGCGGCGTGCTGCTGCCAGTACGGCGGGGGTGTCTCTCCGCTATCAGTGAGGACTGGCACCAGCACATCGAAACCGTCTGCTTGCAGAGGCTTCGCCACCAGAGACCAGGTGAAAGGACCGACTAAGGGACTGTGAACCAGGACCATCAGGCTCTCCATAGGCCTTCCTCCATTTCTTCTCGTTCGCTTCTTCTGCTCAACATAGCAGATGTTGGGAGCGGAGGGAAGAGAAAAACTATGCTCTGAGCAGAGACAAGGAAAGGAAAAAGCCTTTTCCTCTGGCCCGACACTTCCGCAAGCATTCCTTGCAAGCATATAGTGGCGAAAAGCTCGGGCGGCTCGGATTCATCGCTCTTTCTGCGATACACGTTCCTGACGATTGGTGCAAATCTCGCGGCTGCTTCAGAGTCGGTACTGGGAAGCGCTGTGTTTTTTCGTTGGAGTCCCGTCGGGGTTATCTTGCTAGCCGCCACTACGTATAGCTTATCAGGATGCATTACGTTATTGATGCCCGCGTCGGAAGCAGGGGATCAACCAGAGCGTCCGAGGTGGGGGACCGCGCTGCGTTTGAGCTTGAGGCCTCCGGCGCTGTGGCGGGCGATGCTGTTCACGTGCATGGGCTGGTTCCTGAGCTGGCTACAGAGGATATCCGTTCCAAAACGAGGGAAAAAGCCGTGAGGAGCATCTCCTTGCCACCTTGTTGGGAGAAAGATAACGAGGAAAGGTATTGGGAGAGCCAGCAGCGTCGCTCTTTTTTGAAACGGATATTCCAGGTAGCCAGTACAGCTCCAACTCCTCCGTGGTCTGCGTGGAGCGCATGTCGTCGCCTTCGATATCGTCGAAGTGTTGCCCGCCTACGATTCCACACAGATCACGGCTTTACTGGCGGCCAAGGTGGCCTACGAGTCTTTGAGTTTGCTCTCCTCTATGCAGCTACGGAGCCATCTCCCCGACATAGTTAGCCGGCGAACCACCGACCGTAAACCATAACGTGCCGACGGGGTCGAGCGTGAGACCGAAGGGAGCGCTCCCAGGCAGGGAGAGCTGGAAAAACGTCAAGGTATGCTTCTCTGGTGCATAGCGAACCAGCGCGTCGGCCCCGACATCCACGAACCAGATATTCCCCTGGTGGTCAAGGAGGAGTTGGTACAGCGCGGGAGGCTTCCCCCAGAGAGCTGGCACGGGCAGTTCGGTCAAGGTGCCTGTCGCCGGATCCAACATGCTGAGCTTGCCGGGTAACACTTCGGTAAACCAGAGGCGCCCGGTAGTATCTGTCGCCAGCGAGAAGACCTGGGCCTGTGGGTTGGGCAGACGATAGAAGGTGATCTGGCCCGTCTGCGGGTCAAGGGCGCCAATCGCCCCGCCTGCAAACTCGCCAAACCAGACTTGCCCGTTGGGCGCGACGGTGAGACCATAGGGAGATGATGGGATGGCGGGGGCGGGAGAAGGGACCGGCCAGAGGCGGATTGCGCCGGTCCTGGGATCCAGTCGTCCAATCGCCCCGCCCGCCTCTGCTGTAAACCAGAGCAAGCCTCTGCCATCGAAGTGCAGGTCTTGTGGCCCCAGAGAACTCCCCTTCCACGTACCCAGAGGAAAGATGCGAAACGTCTGCTGCCTCGTATCAAAACGCCCGATGTAGTTGGCATTCTGCTCCGCGAACCAGACGTCACCTTGTGCGTCGATGGTCGTGGTCATGATGCCATACAGCCCGCCAGGAGGAGTCCAGCTGGTCACGACTCCTGTCTGCGCGTTGAGGCGACCGAGACGGTTGACATTCATTTCGCCGGCCCAGACGTTGCCTTGCGCATCCACTGCTGGCTGCATCAGGCCGACGTTGGACGTTGAAAAGGTATAGAGATGACTCTGCGCGGTCCGCACGGTCGTGGAGATGGCGGGTGCTGGAGCAAGGTGCACCTGCACCTGTCGTATGACCTGAGCTTGAGCCACAGGAGCAGGCACAGCGCTATTGCTGGTCCCCGTCCCACAACCGCTCGCGAGCACGAGCAGAGAGCCGAGGGCGAGCAACGCCTGCAGAAGGAAAGCGGCTGATCTCGGTTGTCGTCTCGCTTGTCCAAGACGTGTTGGGGTCCTGCGTGGAGCAAACATACTAGCACCTCTTTAGCAACTCTGGTTCTCTTCTTTTCTGGTCGAGCGGGTCTCTCCTCCAGAACGACGGTTCACACGCCATGCATGCCTCGTGTTTCGACTCGACACGAGGCATGCATCCCCGCACCTCTTCATCCCTGAACGGTCAGGGTTCCGATCATGTAGCCCCTGGTCACCATTGGCCCTTCAAAGCCGTTTGAGCCGGTGCCGCACGGATCGAGGCACTGGAAGGTATAGGACCCGGCCTTGCCTGTATGGAAGGTGAAGGTCACGGTATCGTACCCCGCGCCCTTAGGGGCGTCACCAGGAAGTGGGACATTAATATGTAGTTGGGGAATCGTGAAGGTGTGCGCGACCTTCTCCGGTGCCAGGGAAGCATAGGGCCGCCCATTCACCGTAGCCATACCATTGACCGTCCCCTGCACGGCGGTAAAAGGAGAACCGTGTGGGAGAGGGGTATCACCCAGGTCATAGTCCCTGATGGTGACTGTCACCAGGCTATTGGCTGGCACGACGAGCCTGTTTGGCGAATAAGCAGGCCAATCCTGCTGCATCCCCGGTTTATTGAGGATGATATTCAGGTTCACCCGGACATGTTGCGTTGGCGATGTGGCGCGTGCAACGGGTGTAGTCGTCGGAATGCCCAACGCGGCGTGAAAGACGAAATAGATGCCTAAGGTAAAGGCTGCCCACACGACGAGGCTCAAGGGGAGCCCTCCGTATAATACCAACGATGGATGCTGTCTTGCCCATGGAGTGTGCGGGGGCCTGTTTGCTGCTTGAGACATTGCTGGTCCTCCTAAAACTGGATGCGTATGATGCTTTCTCGGTGCCTGCTCTGTGAGGCTTGGTAAGAGTATAAGTGTCGGATATCACAAACAGATCACGGCATGACCCGATAGCATCACATTGCCATCACAAGGTGAGAGATCCAGCCCATCACGACGATAGTGTCAATGTTACAGTGCTCCATGATCACTCACCTTCTGAAATCACAGGCTCTCATGCGTCTCAAAAACGCCGCATGAGAGCCTGTGCAGAGTTGTAAGCGAATTGTGATACGATAAACGCCATTTGTGACACCGTTGAGAGAAAGATGCTGTATATACTGGGCAGGATAGCTATGTATGCTTGAGTTTGGGAAACTTTTGTTCCAATGCTCAGCGAAAAATGCAAGAGAAATTACGTAGCGCCTCTGGTCGAAGCGACCAACGAGTCAGTAGCAGTGAGGTTCTTGATGGAGCAGGAAGTAGCCATGCGACTATAACCATCCAGATTGGAGAGATCAAGATGCGCAGCAGAGCAGCGTGGTTCGTCGTAGGTGCAGTCCTGGTGAGCGTACTGGTAGTGGCTGGTACAGCTGCAGTGATTGTCGCGCCGCAGAGGTCGGCTTCCCAGGAAAAGGTGGCCTACAGTGTTACACACATCTTCATTCGGAATGGGGCGTACTCCCCATCTTCCATCGAGGTGATTCTCGGCACGGCAGTGACCTGGACCAACCAGGACAATGTCCCTCATGGTGTGGTCCTCTCCCCTGTACTCATCTCCTCGCAAGACATCCGGCAGAGCGGACCGCTCTACAGGGGGGAATCGTTCACCTATACCTTCACGTCGCGTGGAACGTTCTCGTACCACTGTTCTGAGCATCCCGAGATGCTCGGGGCAGTCATAGTGACGTAGCAGGAGAGCAATCTGGAGAGATCATCCCTGGAATTCATTCTGTATCCAGTTGCTGAGAAGCCTGAGAGCACCACACTCCCAGGCTTTCCTCGCATGATATACTGCCTCATCTACTACCGTAGTTTAGAAGAATCCACTGGGCAAGGACCAGCATATTTGGGCCACTTGCGATGCCGATAATGGCAAAACCGCGCCCGATAACACGGATCTCGCGCCTCCAATAGGACCAGGCAAGAAGTTTTCGAGCCGAACATTCAGAGAGCGGCAACACTACCGCCAATAAGCGGCGCAGTTCTGGAACCGTCAACTCGTCTATCTGATCCATCGGTGTTTTTCTCGGCTTTGCGCTCGCTGTGCGGCGAGCCCTCATATGAGCCATGAGAGTAAGCGTGATATGCCGGTTGAGGTGGCTTGTGCTGGCTACGTGCGCCATGTCACGCACGATGAGATCGCCGACGCAGTCGGCTAGAACTTGAGAGAAGTTTTAGGAACAAGGGCTCACCTAACTCCGAAAGGGGGAGGGAACAACAGCATGCCGCTAAAGCGAGTGAAAAGCCAAAGCGTTGTAGCTTCAGGCTCGCGAGTTCCGCGCAATATGGTGAGAGCGAAACTGCTCGAACCTCAACTACCGAGGATGGAAGCACACATCCCCTGGCAGAACGCTTGAAGCCAGAGCCTTCCTGTACTCAGGATGAAGTAGCCGTCTTGGGTACCCTCACGGGAAGGATGGGGACCAATGAGGTCTCATCAAGGTAGTGCGTGAGGCACCTACGTTGCGCTCGAGACGTCTTGTATGACTTCCCTACCTCGTGAAAGGTCCTGTTTCCCAACATCGTAGACATCGCAGCCGAAAGACACTAGACTCTTTTGAGAAGGAGCGATTTCTCAGAGAAAGGAGTCCGCTGTCATGGAAGCCGTCTACTACGCAGCTCGCGGGAATTTACGTCGCCTACTCCAGCTCCATCCCACCTGGACACGAGCCCAGTTGGCGCAAGCCACTGGCATGTCACAGGGCTGGGTCAGCAAATGGAAGAAACGCCTCGCCAGCGCTCCTCCCAGTGATGAAGCAGTCCTGCATGGTCTCTCCCGTGCTCCTCATTCTCCGCACCCTCGGCTCGATGAGCAGGTCGTGGATAGGGTGCTGGAAATCCGGGACCGGCCTCCCGAAGGGTTAGGTCGGATCCCAGGTCCCAAGGCCATTCTCTACTATCTGCCTCGTGACGAAAGCTTCCAGCAGACAGGGTTCCGCTTGCCGCGCTCCACGCGCACCATTCATCGGCTGCTGCGAGAACATGGACGCATTGCTCCTCGTCTGCCTCACCTGCCTGATCCCATCGAGCGTCCCAAGCCGATGGAGCACTGGCAACTCGACTTTAAGGATGCTTCCAGCGTGCCAGCCGACCCCGAGGGCAAACAGCAACATGTGGTCGAAACGCTTAACATCATCGACATGGGCACTTCCGTGCTCATCGCCAGTCATACCCGCTCCGATTTTACCGCAGAAACGGCTCTGCAAGCGGTGGCAGAGACCTTTGCCTCACACGGACGACCCCAGTCCATCACCCTGGATCGGGACACCCGTTGGGTCGGGGCTCCGCAAGGCAGTGACTTCCCTGTCGCCCTGATCCGCTTCTGTCACTCTGTGGGGATCGTGGTGGTGCTCTGTGATCCGCGCCACCCCCAACAAAATGGCTTTGTGGAGAGATACCACAGAACGTACCAAGAGGAGTGCCTCTCGATCCATCGGCCTACCACACTCTCGCAGGTCTGCGAGGTGACGGAGGCCTTCGTGGAGCACTACAACTGGCAGCGACCGCATCAAGGCATCGCGTGTGGCAATCGGCCCCCACGGGTAGCACACCCGGAGCTGCCCGCCTTACCACGGGTGCCAGATGTCGTCAATGCTGATGCCTGGCTCGCCTGGGTCGATGGCGAGCATGTCGTGCGCCAGGTGAACCGCCAGGGCTTCGTGAAAGTCGATTTGCGGACGTACTACGTCTCCAGCAAGCTCGCGGGGCAAGCTGTGACCTTGCGTATCAATGCTGCGGAGCGCTGTTTGCAAGTCGTCCATCCCCAGGAATACCGTCGCAGCTTACCGCTCAAAGGCTTGCATCAGCGCTCTCTGTCCTATCAGGACTATGTCGAACTCATGCAGCAGGAGGCCTCCACACAGCAGCGCCTGCTCGCTTTGCAGAAGCGACGGAATCGCCCGCTCGGCTCCTCCTCGCCCTAATATGATGTTGGGAAACAGGGCCGCTTACGAGGTAGGGAAGTCATACAAGACGTCTCGAGCGCAACGTAGGTGCCCCACACATCACCTTCCTGAGACCTCATTGGTCCCCATCCTTTCCGCGAGGGTATCCAGGACGGCTACTTCATCCTGGATACAGAAAGGCTCTGGCTTCAAGCGTTCTGCCAGAGGACGTGTGCTTCCATCATCGGTGATTGAGGTTCGAGCAATCCTGCTCTCACCGTATTGCGCGGAACTTGCGAGCCTCAAGCTACAACGCTTTGGCTTTTTTGCCCGCTTTCTCGGCATGCTGTTGTTCCCTCCTCCTTTCGGAGTTAGGTTAGCCGGTGTTCCTAGAACCTCCCTCAAGTTCTAGCTGACTGCGTCAGCGATCTCATCGTGCGTGACACGGCGCACGTAGCCAGTACAGCTCTTTCTGGCCCATCATAGCAGTCACCTTTCCTGTTTAGAAACGGAAATAGAGAGAAGCCAGGAACCCTTGCACCTCTTCAGCTTCCCTCAGAGGAAACTGGAGGAGTGGCTCTCCAAGGAGCCCGCTGTTTTGCAGTGTGTTCAGGTGTGCGTAACCACAACGAAACATGGGTAGGCTGCATGGTCTCTCGCACGACTACTACCAGGTGCTCACGTAACTCGCTCAACTCCACCTCAGTGCGCAAGGTAGCACTGAAAGCCGCCAGTGTACGTGCTGCATCATACTTGCGACGGTAAAAGCGGCGATCAATGATCCCCTGGATACGCTTGCGCAGGGGCTGGGAAAGAGCATAGATGACGATGGTGGAGATGACGATGGCGACGCTGTTGTCTTGGCTGATAACACCGCGCAGCAGAGCAGCGAGGCCAATAATCAGACCAGCATACACCACGGTCAGGATGACCGTGAGCGTGCCATAGACCAGGGTGCGATTGATGAGGAGGTCTATATCGTAGAGGCGATAGCGCAAAATGGCGAAGCTAAAGGAGAGTGCGATGAGGAGGATGGCCAAGACATCTGGCCCGCTGACGAACAACCTGTAGAATAAGCCAGTCTGGCTGGTCAACGGCAAGATCAGATTAGGCACATTCAGCACGATCACCAGGACGGCCGCGATAGACCCACCCAAGACGACCCACTTCCCACGAGTTACGCAACGAGATAGAGAAAGTGCTGAAAAAGAGCCTGCTAAGGGGTATGAACAAAGGGTTTGCCCTCATCGCGTGACAGGAAAACGTGAGATACAGTTGGCTTGAGAAGGAAACAACGAAGCAGGAGG
>WNFC01002258.1_pt1 | contig 20719 bp, 19 predicted proteins | sample 5400541 | NCBI WGS metagenome assembly WNFC01 (sample SAMN13153342, study PRJNA577476) | soil metagenome | isolation source: 120 cm saprolite under Douglas fir tree site 2 hole 2 replicate 1 | place: USA:California | collected 2015-04-18
GATCCTCTCGCACTGATCCGAATAGGCGGAGGGCGTCCGCGCGTCGCGGACGCCCTCCACTACCGGGCGCAAGCGCCAAATAGTCCGAGAATAGAGATGAAGTGCTGACTCGGGGAACGCTGATCTACATCAGCCAGCGGCTAGTCCTGATCGCTTTCACAGTGCTGGCCGTCTCCTCGATCGTGTTCCTGGGTATCCACCGGCTGCCCGGTGACGCCCTGATCAACGAGCACCTGCACGGGACGCAGTACGAGCTCCTGCTTCACCACTACGGCCTCGACAAGCCTTTGTTCGATCAATACACGAGCTTCCTGGCCGGCCTGTTCACACACGGCAACCTGGGCGAATCGCTGGTCAATCGCGGTGTTCAAATCACTCCGTTGGTGCTTCGGGAGTTGACCGTCAGCGTCGAGGTGGGCCTGTTCGCGCTGGTCTTCACGATCGGGCTGGGCATCCTGCTTGGAGTCGTGGCGGCGATCCGCCAGAACACCTGGGTGGACTATGTGCTAAGCACCACCTCGGTCATCGGCTATAGCATGCCAAGCTTCGTGATCGCAACCTTCCTGATCCTCGTCTTCGCGGTATGGCTCGACAACCTCACGCAGGGCTCCTTTTATTTTCAACTCGGGTGGACGGGGCGGTACGGCACCATAGGCGAGATCTGGCTACCGGCATTCGCTCTTGGTTTCCCGTATGCCAGTATCGTGGCCCGCCTGACCCGAGCGAGCATGCTCGAGGTGATCAAGCAGGACTACATAAGGACGGCGCGCGCGAAGGGACTTAGGGAAACGGTGATCATGGTCCGGCACGCATTGCGCAACGCGCTGATCCCGGTGATCACGATCCTCGGCCCGCTGGTCATCGGCATCATCACGGGTGGCGTGATCATCGAAAACATCTTTGGCATCCCCGGCCTGGGCAAGGAGTTCGCGACCAGCATCCTCAATCGCGACTACAACATCGTCATCGGTGTGTTCACGATGTATGCGGCGATGATTGGCCTGGCCAACCTGAGTGTCGACCTCCTCTACGTCGTGATCGATCCCAGGATCCGCTACTGATGGCCGCCACCGCCGCCGCCGTCGTCACGAGGCCGATTGCTCCGGAGCAGGCAAGCCTGTGGTCAGATGCCTGGCGCCGGCTGCGCCGCAACAGGATGGCGTTGGTGAGCGCGATCTATCTGCTGTTGGTGGTTGGGGTTGCGTTGGTGGCGGCATTCCACACGCCGTATTCGTATCGAGAGGTGGGAGTGGCGCTCCCGTACTCCGGCCCGAGTCGAACCAACTGGCTGGGCGCCGACATTCTGGGCCGCGACGTCTTGAGCCGGCTTATGGTGGGTGCGCAGATTTCGCTCATCGTCGGGGTCGGGACTCAGCTGCTCGTGCTGCTGGTGGGAGTGCCGATCGGCCTGATCGCCGGCTATTACAAGGGCTGGATCGACTCGGTCGTGTCGTTCATCATCAACGTCTTCTACGGGATCCCCGACCTGCTCGTGGCCATGATCTTGCTGCTGCTCCTCGGCCCGAGCCTCAACAACATCATCATCGCCATCGTCGCCACACGGTGGATGGACATGACCCGTCTGGTCCGGGGTCAGACATTGGCGCTTCGTGAACGGGAGTTCATCGAGGCGGCCCGCGCAAGCGGCGCCCGGCCGCTCAAGATCCTGTTCGGGCACGTCCTACCGAACGCGTTGGGCCCGATCATCGTCCAGGCCACCTTCGGTGTGCCCGCGGCCATCCTTTTCGAGGCCTTCCTCAGCTTCCTGGGGATCGGCGTGCAGCCTCCGACGCCATCTTGGGGATCGATGGCCGCCGACGGGCTGGCCGCGATCAGGATCGCCCCCCACATGGTGCTGGTGCCGTCGATCGCGCTCTCGCTCACGCTCATGGCCTTTAACTTCTTGGGCGATGGGTTGCGGGACGCGCTCGACCCGCGCTCACGCCGTTAGAGTCCGCTAGTGCCGACCCCCATTCTGCAAGTGCGCGGCCTGCGCACACAGTTCGCAGCCGATGGCGGAATCGTCAAGGCCGTCGACGGCGTGAGCTTCGATCTCTTCCCGGGCGAAAGCCTCGGCATCGTGGGCGAATCCGGCAGCGGCAAATCGATGACCGCACTGTCGATCTTGAGGCTGGCGCCGGAGCCTGGCCGCATCGTCGCCGGTCAAGTTCTGTTCCGCGACCAGGACCTGCTGCAGCTCACCGGTGAGGAGATACGCGAGATCCGCGGCCGCGACATCGCCATGATCTTTCAGGACCCGCAGAGCTCGCTCAACCCAGTGCTGCGGACGGGCTTCCAGGTCGACGAGGCGATGCTAGCGCACGGCAAACACCGGACCCAGGCGCGCAGCCGCACCATGGAGCTCTTGAAGAAGGTTCGGATCCCAGCCGCGGAAAGCAGGTATAAGGACTTTCCCCACCAGCTCAGCGGCGGCATGCGCCAGCGCGCCATGATCGCGATGGCCCTCGCCAACGCGCCCGCGATTCTCATCGCAGACGAGCCGACCACCGCGCTCGACGTCACGGTGCAGGCGCAGATCCTGGAGCTCCTCGCCGACCTCAACCGCGAGCTGGGCACGGCGATCGTGATGATCACCCACAACATGGGCGTGGTCGCGGGCCTCTGCACGCGCGTGCTCGTGATGTATGCGGGCGAGATCGTCGAGCAGGGGCCGGTGGAGCAGATCTTCGAGAACCCGCAGCACCCGTACACGTGGTCGCTGCTCAAGAGCATGCCTCGCGTCGACGCCTTGCGCCACGAACGGCTGCGCTCGATCGAGGGCATCGCGCCGGACCTTCTGCGGCCGCCGTCCGGGTGCCGTTTCCATCCGCGCTGCCCATTTCGCATCGAAAAGTGCTACACGGACGAGCCGCAGCTGGAGGAGGTCGGTCCCGGCCAGCGCGCGGCGTGCTGGGTGACCATGGACCGCGCGCGCAAGGAGATGGGCGCCGACGACCTCAAGGACATCCGCCCGGGCGCCGCTTCGGGCGTCCACCCCGGCGAAATCCGCTGATGGCAGAGGCGGCGGTCAACAACCGACCACAGCCGGCGGCGTCGGGAACGAAGTCGCTGCTGCGGGTCGAGAACGTGGTCAAGCATTTTCCCGCCGGCCTCGGCACCCACGTGCATGCGGTGGATGGGGTGAGCTTCGACATCCGCGAAGGCGAGACGCTCGGCCTGGTGGGCGAGTCGGGCTGCGGGAAGTCGACGCTCGCGCGCCTGGTCACGCAGCTCTTACCGGCGACGTCGGGCAAGGTCTTCTTCGGCGACGTGGAGCTCACGAAGCTGCGCGGCGAGAAGCTGCGCCAGTACCGCCGGCAGCTGCAGATGATCTTCCAGGATCCGTTCGCCTCCCTGGACCCGCGCATGACGGTGGGCGACATCATCGCCGAGCCCCTCGACAACTTTCGCATCGCCCGTGGTCGCAAGCGAAATCAGCGCGTTCAGGAGCTGCTGAAGATCGTTGGGCTCAACCCCAACTTCAACAACCGGTATCCACATGAGTTCTCCGGAGGCCAGCGCCAGCGCATCGGCATCGCGCGCGCCCTGGCGCTGAACCCGAAGCTCGTGGTGTGCGACGAGGCGATCTCCGCGCTCGACGTGTCGATCCAGGCCCAGATCGTCAACCTGCTCGAGGACCTCCAGCGGGAGTTCAAGCTCACATACCTCTTCATCGCGCACGACCTCTCCGTGGTCCGCCATATCAGCGACCGCGTGATGGTGATGTACCTCGGCAAGATCGTCGAGATCGCCGACAGCGTCGAGACCTACAGCTCGCCGAAACACCCTTACACCAAGGCACTGCTGTCGGCGATACCCGTCCCTGATCCCAAGGTTCAGCGCGGACGCAGGTTGGTCGAGCTCACAGGCGAGATCCCGTCGCCGATCAATCCGCCGTCGGGCTGCCGGTTCCACACGCGGTGCCCGATCGCGCGGTTGCCGACGCCCTGCGCCGAGACCGAGCCGCCCCTGGAGGAGAAGCGCCGCGACCACCTCGCGGCCTGCCACTTCAGCTCCGACGTGTGATCAGTGTTTCAGGATTCGCGCCGCGGTCCAATCGAAGTCATAAAGCGCGTTCCCGCCAACGCCTTTGACGTACGGCTGGGCTAGATACTGCTGCTCGCCGTACACGAGCGAGGCGAAGACGGTGTCGTTGAGCAGCAGCTGGCCGGCGGTCTTGTAGTCGACGAGCGCAATCGGCAGCGGCTTCCCATCGGCGCCCACGACCAGCGAGTCGAACGGCGGGCTCGAGTAGCACGATCCACTCGAGCTGGCACCGGTGACGAACAGGTAATCGAACCAGTCCTGCGGATGGTCGTAGTCCGCGCTCCAGCTCTGGCGGAACGCGCTGTACGCGCAGCGGCCGTTGCGGTTGGTGAAGAAATTCACACGGTCGACCTCCACGCACGCGACGCTCACCCCGAGGTTGGTTTGCCACTGCTTCTGGAGGTTGGCGCACACGTCCTTGTTGAACGGATCGGTGTCGTACGTGTAGGCGAGGTTCTTGACCTTGGCTCCGGTCGGATCCCACGCCTGGTACTCGGCCTTCGCGGCCACGGCGTCGAACTTTGAGTTGGGGTCGGTCCCGTCCCCGAGGTAGCCGACCAGCCCCTTGCTGATCAGCCCGCCGGTGGCCGGCGTGCAGGTGGTCCCCTGCGAGCACAGGGCGTCGGCCAGCGCCTTGCGGTCGATGGCCGTGCTGAACGCGTGGCGCCCCGCGCGGCCCGTGTCGAGCCCCGCGAATGGTCCGGATTTCAGGTTGAAGCCGACCCAATACGTGAGGCCCGCCGGGACGAGCTGCAGCTGGCTGCTCAGCTTGGCATCGGTTGCATATCGAACCGCGGACTTCGGCTCCAGCGACTGCCGGCCGTAACCGATGAGGCTGTACCCGCCTGACTCATATCGGGTGACCTGCTCCTGCTGGTCGGGAAGGACGTCGATGTGGATTCGCTGCAGGGCGCCGGTCTTGCCGCCGTACCAGGCGGGCACCGGCTCGAAGTCCAGGGACTGGCCCGTCGCGCGGGCGGTCAGGCGAAACGGCCCGCTGCCGATGAGCGTCTCGGGCTTGGTGAACCACACGTCGTCGCCCGCGGATGCGATCACCTTGCGATCCACGACCCAGAAAGGCCACAGGCCCACGAGCGTCGTCCAGTAACCGGCTCGCTTGATCAAGGTCGAGCTGAACGTGAAGTCGTCGACCTTGACCAGGCCGCTGAGCGCGCCGGCTCGGCCGGAAGCGACGGCGTTGTAACCCGCGACCACCGAGAACAGGCCGGCGTAATCGCCCTGCTTGGCCGCGGCCCTGTTCCAGCTGAAGATGAAGTCGTCCGCGGTGATCGGGTCGCCGTTCGAGAACACCGCGTTGCGTCGGATGTGAAATGTGTACGTGAGCCCGTCGGCTGAAAGGTCGGCGGCGCCGATCGCGATGTCGGGAACTTCGTGCAGCGACTGGTCGAACCTGTACAGGCCGGAGAAGACGTTGCGAAAGATGTCGACGTCGGTGGGAGAGGACATCTGCGCCGGGTCGAGGTCGGCTACGTCCCTGGCGATCGGAAAGCTGAGCGTCTGGTCGGTCGCGAGCGCCTCGGCGGGAGGTGGGGGGGTGCCGGGGTTGCACACCGCCAGAAGAACGAGCCCGGCCAGCGTGACGCCGAAGTGCCTCAAATGGTCAGGAGAACCTTGCCCGTGCTCTTGCCGGCGGCGACCAGCTCGAGCGCCTTGGGCGCATCCGCCAGCGGCATCCGAGTCGAGATCAGCGGCTTGATCTTGCCGCCCGCGTACAGCTTCATCAATTCGGCGGCGGCGATGGGAAGGTGCTCGGGCGCGCGCCTCGAATACAGTCCCCAGTGCAATCCGACGACTGAGTAGTTCTTGACCAGGACGTGGCTCGCCACTGCTTGCGGTATGCGTCCAGATGTGAAACCCACGATCACGATGCGGCCTTCGAAGGCGATGCATTTCGTTGAGCGGTCGAAGACGTCGCCGCCGACCGGGTCGAAGATCACATCGGCGCCGCGGCCGCCGGTAAAACTCTTTACCTCTTCGGCGAAGTCGTGCGACTTGTAGTTGATCGCATGGTCGGCGCCCAGCTCGAGACAGACGGCGTTCTTCTCGTCCGAGCCCGCGGTTGCGATGACCGTGGCGCCCGCCGCCTTGCCAAGCTGGATCGCCGCGCTGCCCACTCCGCCCGCGCCGGCATGAACGAGGAGCGTCTCGCCGGGCTGCAGGCTGGCCCGCCGGTGCAGGGCGAACCACGCGGTCTGGAAGATGATGTTGAAGGCGGCGCCGTCGTCGAACGGCATGCCGTCGGGGAGGCGCTGAACCGTCGCCGGCATCGCGTCTGCGACCTCGGCATAGCCGCCGCGCGTGAGCCCACCGTTGTCGAGCATAGCCATCACGCGGTCGCCTTTCTTGAAGCCGGTTGCACCAGGTGCGCTCTCGACCTCGCCGCTGATCTCTGCGCCGGGGACGAACGGAAGCTCGGGCCTGGTCTGATACTGCCCCGCGACCATCAGGGCATCGAAGAAGTTGATCGCGGAGGCGCGAATCGCGATGCGCACCATCCCATCCACGGGCGTGCTCGCATTCACGTCTTCGAGCTCCATGGTCTCGGGCCCGCCCAGCCGGCGGACGACCCACGCTTTCACCGGGGGAAGGCTACAGCAGGAGGTACGTTACGGGCAGTGAACCGAATGACGTTCTGGTGGCGCCTGCGAATGCTGTTTGGGTGGAGGCCCCGATCGACCGGGTATCTCACGCGCAGAGAGCCCTGGGGGCAGCGCATCTGGCGCGTCCTCAAGCACGAGCCTCCCGCCCCACCCATGGCTTACGCGGGGCCGCCTCCATGGACGCAAGCGCCCGAGTCGGAGCTCGGCGTGGCGGTGCCGCTGCGCGAATTGCTCGCCTCGGGATCGGACATCGCGATCGGCCTCATCGACTGCGTCGCGTACTCGACTGGCTTCGAGTTCAACATCACGGTTCTGGCCAAACACGACCTGCATTCCGAGGACATGGGATTCGGGCCACCGCCTCCATATGGACCCGACCGATCGGACAATGAGCTCACATTCGGGATCCAGTTCGCGGACGGGAGGACGGCCCTGACCGGCGGCCGGCCTGGTCCCGAGTTCATGGCCCAATGGAAGATGCACGCCGAGGGCCGCGAACCGGCGCCATCCGACGGACCCATCCTTTCGCCCCGGAGCGGGGGCGGCGGCGGCAAGCGCTACGACTTCCGCTACTGGGTCTGGCCTCTACCGCCGGAGGGCAGTCTCACGTTCGTATGCGAGTGGAAGGCTCGAGGGCTCGGTCCGACAGCGCACGAGGTCGACGCCACGGCGATCAGGCGCGCAGGCGCTTCGAGCAGGAGCGTCTGGACCGACAGCTAGGCTTTCATTGCAGCTGCCGGCGCCTCGTTAAACGTGATCGAGCGTTAGCGATCCGCCGGAACCTGAGGATGGCAATCACAGCGCCGACCAAGGCGCCAAACAGGGCGAACGCAGCGACCGACCGGACGCGGACCGCCTGGGACGAACGCGGAGACGCCTCTTCGATCCCCCACACCCATGGCCGTAGCTCTCGCGCGCCGGCTCGCTCGAAAATCTCTGTGACCTTGTGGGATAGTCCGGGTGACGCAGGTGCAGGACGCAGCTCGATCGTATCGTCGGCAAGTAAGCGCGGCCGCACCAACCCCAGCGCCGTAAGCTCCGTCATCGCTCGATTGATCCTCTCGTTCAATCGTTCACTCATTGCAACGACGGCGTTTGGCGTTTTCTTGCGACAGGGCAAACTGAATACGATTTGTCCCCTAGCCGGCGTAGCTCAGCCTGGAAGAGCAGCGGTCTTTTAAACCGAGGGTCCGGGGTTCGAGTCCCCGCGCCGGCACCAGTTTCTTGCACCATCCGTCGGCCTGGCTCACGCCGCGCCTGCAATCCAGGCGCAACGATGCTTTGATGCTAAGATGTAGTTGTGTCAAAGGTGCGAACCACTGTCACACTCGACGAGGAAGTACTACGCCTGATCAAGGTGCGCGCGGCTCGTCTAGGCAAAGGCGATAGCCAGGTCATTGAGGAGTCGCTGCGGCGGGATCTAGGGCTTGAGCTGCTCGACCGCCTTTGGTCTGAGAACCGAATGGATGAAGCTCAGGCGATGAAACTGGCTCTTGAGGCGCAGCATTCGACGAGATCCCGACGGCGCGCCTAGAGCGTGCGCGCCGTCCTCGATATCAACGTTCTGATCTCCGGTCTGCTGGCCCCCGACGGAGCTTCCGCGCGTTTGATCCGGCGCTGGCTGGAGGGAGACTTCGAACTGGTCGTCTCTGAGCGCTTGCTGGCAGAGCTGAAGCGCGCGTTGGCTTATAAGAAGCTAAGGGCCCGCGTATCTGAGGCGGCATCGGACGAGTTCATTGGTCTTGTTCGGGCGACGGCCACCATGCGACCCGATCCAACGAACCCGCCGCAACAGTCGCGCGATCCCGGTGACGATTATCTAATCGCGGTCGCGGAGAGCAGCGCGTCCATTCTGGTTAGCGGCGACCAGGACATCCTGGCCCTGTCCGAATCGCGGCCGATTCTTGCTCCTGCTGACTTTGAGGCCAGGCTGGGCGGATAGCCATCCGCAATCCTGACTGCCGACTCGAGATGCGCGGCGTTGACAGGCGCGTGCCAGTCGTCGGCTGATTCCTGGCGGACTCGCATGAGCGGCTCGACCGCCTGCTAGGTAACTACCGAGGGTCCGGGGTTCGAGTCCTCGCTGGTTCGACCACCTTCAATTCCCGCGGTGCCCTGGCTCGAACGGGCAGCGTGAAATGGAACTCCGTCCCCTGGCCGGCGGCGCTTTCAAACCAGATCCGGCCGCCGTGCATCTCGACGATCTGCCGGGCGATCTGCAGCCCCAGACCCGCGCCGATGTTTCGATTCAGCCGATTCACCGAGCCGGCTCGCCTCCGATTTCCAGCGAACGACCCGTCATCGAAGTCTGCCGGCATGCCGTAGCCCTGGTCTTTGACACCCACCTCCACATCGTCCGCCTTTGCCCGGCTGGTGACCACGACCTCGCTGCCCGCGGGGGAATACTTCGTCGCGTTGCCCAGGAGAATCGTGACCACCTGCGAAACCTTGTCCGTGTCGCATGACACCGTCGGGTCCGAAGGATCCAACCTGGCGATGAGGGTGTGTGCGGGGCTCTGTTTTCGAGTGGCTTCTACGACTCGATTGATGAGCTGATTGAGGTCGGCCCTTGAGATCTTGAGAGCCTCGCGACCAGCCTCGATCCGGTCGAGCTCGAGCATCTCATCGAAGGCCTGGTCCAGACGTTGGGCGTCCTCGTAGATATCGCTCGCGAACGCCTTCACCTCGACCGGGTCGAGATGCTCCGCATCCCGGATGACTTCGCTGAAGCCCTGAATGCCGACCAGCGCCGTGCGGAATTGATGCCTGATGCGGGTCAGGAACTCCGTTTTCAGCCTGTTCAATCGCTCGAGCACGGCGAGGTTCGCCAGCGCGGTCGCTTGAGCTTCGCCCAGCAGGCGCCGCCGCCATCGGTCGGCAAGCAAGACGACCGGAAACATGGAGGCGTAAAACAGAGTCAGGCCGGCCACCAAAAACAGGTACAGCTGGTTGGACTCCCGGTCGATGGCAGCTTGGACCGGAGCGTAAGGCAGATACATCTCGAATGCGCCGCTGGGCCCCGACGTGCCCTGGAAAACCAGCGGAACGTAAACCTGAATGAGAGTGCCGCTCAGGGTGTCGCCGGCGTTCTCATGCGCGTTGCCATTTGTGACGCTGGCGCTCGACTGTCCCGCCAACGCCCTGCCCAGGTCGTCATCGATCGGAACCGTTTTGCCGATCAGCGCGGGGTTGTCCGAGTACACGACTGTCCCGCCAGGGTTCCAAACCTTGATCCGGTCAACCTCGTTGCTCAGCGCGGCGCCCTGGAGCTTTTGGTCCAAGTCGGCGATTTGAGCCTGGCTCAGGCCGTTATACAGCTCCTCCGGGTTCAGAAGAGGTTGGATCCCAACCTGGGCGATGAGGGTCGCGCTGGTGCGCGCGGTGTCCAGGTAGCGCTGCTGGACGTCGGCGTTCAGGACATGGGCCAGCACCCCACCCAATGCGACGACCGGCACCAGGGCGAGCAGCCCAAAGCGAACGAGGGATCCCATCGCGCCAGGTCCATATCTGGTGGTCGTGGCGTGAATTCTCGCAGCCCGCGTCGGGCGTCGGCCCTGTTAATCGAACCGAATTGACAATCACACCTGCTGATCGATCGCAGATCAAAGCGAGAGTCGACAAGATGCTAGGTGATGCATTACGCTTGTTGCATGAATGCGCAGCAAGCGGTCGGCGCTCTCCTGAATGAACGGCCTGACTGGATTCCGGTGCTCAGGGCCGCCTGCGCGGTATCCGATCGAGTGGAGGCCTTCGGGGGCGAGTTTGCCGGAGCCTGGGTGATCGACGAGTTGGAGCGACGCACCGGGCGGCGAACATGGTTGCCGAATCTCAGGGTCCTGGTCAGCTACGGACTCATAGAGAAGGTGGGCGAGTCGAGCCGCGGGGGTCGGCGTGCCTACTATCGGTTCTCCTCGAAGGAGCCCGTCAAGGAAGCCTTGGCGCGACTAGGAGGCGGCGGCGAAAGCGATAAGCCTGAGCCGAAGGGTGAACGCCGATTCCACTTCATCGCCTCCGGCGATTCCGGCGAGTCGGGGTCAGACCTCGGTCGTCGCTCTGGCGACATCGAGTACGAGCCCCGCTCTTGGCGCTGATCTCGGATACCGGCCCGCTCTATGCCGCCATGGACCAATCGGATGCTGATCACATTCTTTGTTCACAGCTGTTCGAATCGACTTCGGAAGGGATATTGGTGCCCGCGCCGGTTGTCGTCGAGCTCGATTGGTTGTCGAGCCGTCGTCTCGGACCTAAACCTTTCCTGAGCTTCTTGGCCGACGTTGATGAGGAGCGCCTGGAAGTGGTCGAGCTCGACCGGGCCGACTACATGCGGATTCGAGAGCTGATGGATCGGTACGGCGACCTCCCGCTTGGCTTTGTGGACGCTGCAGTGGTGGCAATTGCAGAACGGCGCGGTGAAACCAAACTCTTGACCCTGGATCATCGGCACTTCACAGTGGTGCGGCCTCGACACGTTCCAGCCCTCCGGCTGATGCCTTGAGATCGACGATGGCCGCCAGTCTAGGGCGTCGAGAGCTGGTCGCCACGATACCTGTCGGTGAACTCCCCACTGAGCGGCACTCGCAGGCGTGCCGCGAAGGCGGCCATCGCCTCGGGGTCGTACCACGACGCGAGGATCCTGATGGCGATCTTCCCATCGCGGCCGACGAACAGGTAGCTCTTCAGCCATACCGACCTCCGCCCCTGAAACCACACATCGCCGCGAAGGACCGATACGAGCTCTGACCGCGGAATTTGCTGGTCTCGGAATGGTGCGTGGTAGCTGACCTCCTCCGAGTTCGCCTTCAGGGTCGGCGGTCCGGTCGACAACCAGCCGATGCCGGCGGCCGCGACGATGAGCAGGTACACCACGATGGCGACGATCTGCGGCCCGCCCGCGGCGTAGATGCTCGTGTATGCGACCAACGCGCCGCCAAGTACGAGCACAACGACCGCTGCGGTGACGGCCCGCCGGCGCTGCCCTCGTACCTGACGCGGGTCCGGAGCGACCTCGAAGCTGCCGTCGGGGAAATCGACGATGGCCGCCAGTGTAAGGTCACCGTCCGGTGCTGAAGACCCCCAAGGAGCGCAGTCGCTAATTGCACATCGTCATCGCCGTATTCCTGGTCGGCCTGTTCGGGGCTTACATCGTGGCTGCCGTGCTCGGGTTGCGGGCCGTGCTCGGGCTGGGAGCAGGCTGGCGGTCGATTGTGGGCACGGCGATTGGGATGGGGCCTGGGCGCCTTCTGCAAAACACATACAGGGCGTTGCTCCTCGTCGTGGCGGGGCTTGTGGTGTTGCCCCTCGGGGTGAGCTCTTACGCCCGCCACCTCGATTACCAGGCCTCGCCGGCGTGCACTCAACAACCCTCGGCGGACTGTCGAGATTTTCGTTTGCTGCAGGTATCGAAAGTCGAAATGGAGCACACCAAGTCAGGCGATGACACGGTGCTCGACTTCGCCGGCGGATACGGCTCCGCAACCTTTTACTCCGAAGACGTATCACCAACCTCTGTACGAGCGGGCGACACGGTCAACGCGGAGGTGTGGCACGCGGACGTCACCGCGATTGTCATCGACGGCACGAAGCACCAGAGCTTCGCTTCGCAGTCGGACGCCTGGATCGGAATCGTCGCCGGAGCCGCGATCCTTCTCATCGGGCTGTTGTGGCTCGCGATCGATCTGGCCCTCGAATCGATCGATCCCGACACCGAGACCAGCCACGACACCTTTCTCACTCCAGTCAAGCGCCGGCGCGCGCTGTACGTTCTTCTTCCGCTTTTCGGGGCCTTGCTAGCCTGTCTTGGACTCAGCTATGTCGCGATCCTCGCGGGATCGGTGCCGGTCGCCAGTGTGCTGGCGGGGATCTACTTCATCGGAGGCATCCTCACGCTGCCGGTGCTGATCGTCGTGTTCGTCGCGTGGTTCGTCCGCGCCTACCTGAACATGGGAGCCCTCGGGCTGCGCATCCGCCATTCGGCATGGTTCGTCGCCGCTGCGCTTCTGGTTCCGCCGCTGAACCTCTACATGCCGTACCGGTTGACGGAGGAGGTGGTCGCGAAGACGCAGGCCGCGGTCGGGCCGGCCACGGTCGCGGCCTGGTGGCTCGGCGGCATCGGGTTCATAGCCCTGACGATCGGCGGCGCCATCTACAGCTCGCCCGATCCGCACGACACGTCCCTGCCGGCGCTGCTCAGCGATGCTTCACTGGCGGCGTCGGCTGCCGTCGGGATCGTGGCGGCGGTTCTGAGCGTGCGTCTGATCCGCGCCGTCGACGCCGCCGAGCTCGCCCTCGCTCGCGCCAAAGGCCTCTCGGCCTAGGATCGTCATTGTGAGAAGAGCGACATGACAGCGATCGATTGGTTGGAGGTAGCGGCCGGCCTCCTTCTCGTCCTGGCGGCCTTCTACGACCTGTTCCGCTCGGTCGTCCTGCCGCGGCCGTCCATCAACCGGTACGTGTTCGTGCGTTTGCTCTTCTTCGCATCCTGGGGGGCGTGGCGCTGGGTCGGCAGGCGCGTGCAGAAACCAGCACGAAGGGAGGGCTGGCTCGCGTCCTTCGGGCCGGCCGCGGTGATCGCGATGTTCGCCACCTGGGCGTTGGCGTTCTTGCTCGGATACGCGATCATCCTCGACGGGTTTTCGAACCAGGTCCGCCCGCCGCTGACCAGTTTTGGCGAGTCGCTGTATTTCTCCGCCACCACCATCGTGCCGCTCAGCTACGGCGACTTCGTCCCCTCAGGCGTGGGCGCGCGGGTGACGATCCTCCTCGAGAGCGCCACCGGCGTGGGCATCGCGGCCCTGGTGATCACCCTCCTCTTCTCCCTTTACGCAGCATTCCAGGAACGCGAGGAGCTCGTGGTCACGCTCGACGCCGTCGCCGGCGCCCCTCCGTCCGGCGTGCAGCTTCTCGAGACCACGGCCGAGCGTGGCTTGAGATCGGAGCTCTACAAGACGCTCATCGACTGGCGCGAGTGGTCGGCTGCCGTGCTCGAGAGCCACCTCGCGTATCCGATCCTCCTCTACTTTCGATCCAGCCACGACAACGAGGCCTGGCTCAACTCGTTCGGCGCGGTCATGGATGCCGCGGTTCTGCTGATCAGCACCGTTGACGAGGACGAAGAGGGGGCCGCTCGCCTGATGTTCACGGTGGGCAATCACCTCGTGGAAGATCTTGCGTGGAACTTCGGGTTCGGCGCCTCGACAGACCCCATGGTGGACCGCCGCGAGTTCGACGAGGCTTATGCCCGACTGAAGGCGGCCGGGTACAGATGCCGTCCCGAGGACACCGCCTGGAAGTTTTTCTCCAAGCTGCGGACCAAGTACGCATCGCGGCTCAGTCAAATGGGTGAGCGACTGGCGATCGTCCCGGCGCACTGGATTGGCGATCGCTCGTATGTGCCGCACGCGGACGGCAGGGGTCGGTCGCACAAGAAACCCAAGAAACCGATCGACCTCAGCGAATTATCCCGACCTGAGACATCGGCGACGGCTGAATCAGCTCGAACGCCATAAGCGCCTCCGGCAGCCAGGGGCGGCTCACGGCCGCCGCAACCGATCCGCTGCCCAGGCCCTTGAGCGTGAACGGGCGCCGGGCGCTCAACAGGCCCTTCGGAAACTTGGCCGTCACGGTGGCTCGAGAGTCGATCAGCGCCGCCTTGTTGGCCAGGCCCCCATACGCGCCCGCCATCAGTGCGATGACCCGGCGGTCGGTGACGGTCACAAAAACCAACCCGCTCGTGCTGGCGGCGATCGCAGACCCGATGACGCCGAAAGCCGCTCCGATTGCCACCGCGCCGCGGGACCGGTTGGTACCCGAGAACGACACCAGCACCCTCTCCGAGGGCTCCAGCACCCCAAGCGTCGAGGCGCCGATTCGAGCCAGCGTTTTGACCTTGGCCTGATTGACCGGAGGAGGCATCGCGCCGGCGGCGCCGGCGCGGCTCGCCTGGCGTGAGGCCTCGGATTGAGCCGCGCCGGTCGGGTTGTCGGGCGCCTTCAGGGCGGCCATGGTGGCGGCGTGGAGCGTGATGGCGTCGCCGCCGATCGCCTGCTGGCACCAGGTGAACCACTGGAGGTAGCGCTGCTCCGCATCGTTTCCGGCCAACGGCACGCCCGCCGAGCCGTACTGCATTCCGAACGCGACCGGGGGCGTCATCCGGTAGGCGAAGAAGACGCACGGCACCGCGATGGCCAGGCCGACGAAGGTGACGGCGCCGAACAGGACGTAGCCGAATTCCTGGTCAGGACCGGGTTCGGTCGCATTGCCGATCAGCAGCAGCACGCCGGAGACGAAGACCAGGCCTCCGATGATCCCGCCGATGATCAGGAGTATCCGGCCCATTTATGCCTCAGGCGGCGAACTTGCCACGGCGTCGACCAATTTAAGCCCCAGCACCGTTCAATTGGCGCAGGTTATGAAACCTTTGAACGTCCACCGAGTCATGTACGGCTGGCGTCAGGCACGGCAGGGCCTTTCCCTTAGGAGAAGGTCGACGCGCCGCCTGGTGGCGCCTCTGGTGGCGGCCAGCCTGTGGCTGGCGGTCGCGATGACGGCCCAGGCGACCACCGCCGGCAACCTCGACGCCAACTATCAAGGCTTCACCAACGGGACGCTGACCGCCAGCAACCGGTCGATGCTCGCTCAGACGTTCACGGCCCTCTCGAGCGGCCAGATCGACCAGGTTTCGCTGCAGCTCGGCAACAGCTACGGTGGCGGCAGGATCTACATCGTGGCCGCCGCTTCTGACGGCACGCCCGCCACCTCATTGCCCGCCATCAGCCAGGCCAGCTACGGCGGCTTCCTGTACTGCTGCTACTTCGGCGACTACACCATCTCGCCCAAGTTCTCGGTCATAAAGGGCAACAAGTACGCGATCGTGGTGGCTCCTAGCAGCGGGATCGTGACCTGGGCCGACCTCACCGGCTCGAGTCCCTACACCGGCGGCCACCTGTGGATGGGCCCGCAGTCGCCGGCGGGGTGGTCCTACCAGGCGAGCTGGGGCACCAACTTTGCCTTCAGGACCTACGTCATCGGGGGCGCGGCCGTCAACCAGCCGCCCACCGTCAGCGCCAACAGCCCGTCCTTCTCGGTGGACGAGGGCGCGATCCCGACGGCCGGCGGCACCTACTCCGATCCCGACGGCGACACGGTCACCTTGACCGCCACAACGACCACCGGCAGCGCCGGGACCGTCACCCCCAACCCCGCCGCCCACACCTGGACCTGGAACGGCGCGGCCGCCGACGAAGGTCCGGGGCAGACCATCACCATCACCGCTAACGACGGCCACGGCAACATCAAAACCGCCCAGTTCTCGACGGTGGTCAACGCGCTGGCGCCGGCGGTGACGATCCACGGAGCTGCTACCAGCGGTCCCGAGGGCACCGCGATCTCGCTCACGGGCGCTGCGATCAGCAAGAGCGCCGACGACAACACCGCCGGGTTCACCTACAAGTGGTCGGCGACCAAGAACGGCGCAGCCTTCGGACCTGGTGGCACGGGCGCCGGCTTTGCCATCACGCCTGATGACGAGGGCGTCTACGTGGTCACGCTGCAGGCTACCGACGACGGCGGCGTTCCGGGGTCGGCCTGGGTTTCGTTCACCGGGGCCAACATGCCGCCCACCGCCGCTATTACCGACGTCAGCCCGAGCCTGGTCATGGTGCCGCAAGAGCAGCTCACCTTCTCAGGATCGTTCAGCGACCCCGGGCTCCTCGACACCCACACGGTGACGTGGGATTTCGGCGACGGCGCCTCCAGCCCGCCGGCCGCCATCCAGCCCGGCGATCCGACCACCTTCTCCGCTACCCACAAGTACGCCAAGGTGGGCACGTACTACGCCGACCTCAAAGTGACAGACGACGATGGTGGGACGGCTTACGTGGGCCGGACGATCACCATCGAGACCCTCGCCCAAGCGCTGGACAGCATGGCCGCTTTCGTCAAGGGCCGCACGACCCTCAACGCGGGACAGAAGAACAGCCTGGTCGCCAAGCTGAATGCCGCCGGCGATGCATGGCAGCGGGGCAACAGCGGCGCGGCCTGCAACATCCTGAGCGCCTTTGTGAACGAAGTCGCGGCGCAGAGCGGCGCCGGCCTCACGACTGGGGATGCCAGCTCGCTGACCGCCGCCGCCCGTGACACCCAGCTTGCGATGGGCTGCTTCAAGCCCCTGGTGGACTTCCTGAGCGGCCTCTAGACTCCGGGCCAACGAATATGGCCCGCACCGCGCTCCCGCCGGCCGATCTCCTTCCCGTGCGCCGCCAGGCGACTCTCGCCTACCGCGCCGTGCGGCTTGTCGGGGTGCCGCTGCTGTGGCTGATCTTCCGGTTCGAGGTACGCGGCAGGCAGAACATCCCCAAAACCGGCAACTACATAGTCATCGCCAACCATCTCAACTGGCTCGACGAGTTCGCGCTGCTCCTCCTGTTTCCGGTCGAGCCCCGCATCCATTTCCTCGCCGACCCCACCATCCTGGTCACGCGCAAGGTGCAGTGGTTCATCGTCCGCCAGACCGGCGGCTTCGTCCCCGTTGACCGCGACCACCATGGCGACAATGCCCTCTTCAGGCACGTCGATCGAGCCCTGGAAGTCGGCGGCTCTGTGGCGATCTTCCCCGAGGGCAACTACGGACCAACCGAGGGCGAGCTCATGCCGTTCAAGAAGGGCTTCGCCCATTTCGCGCTCAAGGCCGGCGTGCCCGTGATCCCGGTCGCGCTCTCAGGGACCAAGGACCTCTGGTTTCGCAAGCGGATCCAGGTTGTGATCGGCGAGCCGATCAGCCCCAAGGGCCACACGCCCGAATCGCTGACGGAGGCCGGCTACGATCGCGTCAAGGCCCTGATGCCCGAATATCACGAGGAACCCGGCCGCAAGCTCCTGCGGAGCCGGCTCACCCACTTGTTCTGAGAGGATCTCGCCTCCCCACGAAATGGGGAGGTCGCCCCGCTAGCGAAGCTAGCCGGGCGGGTGGGGGCGATGGAATTCGCGGTAGGCGTGCTCAGAAGTAGAATCGCGGCGATGGACCTCAAGCCTGTCGGCATCTTCGAGGGGATGTCTCCTGGCGAGCTGAAGAAGGCCGCCAAGCAGATGCGCGAGATCCGGCATCCCAAGGGCGCGGAGATCATGATCCGCGGCGAGGGAGGTGTCGGGTTCCTGCTCATCCTCGAAGGCGAGGCCGAGGTGCAGACCCCGGACGGGCGTCACCGAAAGCTCGGGCCGGGCGACCACTTCGGCGAGATGGCCCTTCTCGACCACCAGGGCCGCAGCGCGAGCGTGACCGCGACCACCGACCTGCTCGTGGCGGCGGTGCCAGAGTGGGGCTTCAAGCCGTTCCTGAGCGACCACCCCGAGGTCACCTACCGGCTCCTGGAGACCTTGAGCCGGCGCCTGCGCGAAGCGGAGGCATCGGCAAAAAGCAGCTAGCTGCTGGACACTAGAAGGATGGCGCTGGCGCGCGTCCTCTGTCCGACGCTCATCGGCCGCGAGTCCGAGCTGTCGGCGCTGGAAGACGCGCTGCTCGCCGCGCTTCGTGGCGACGGCGGCGTGGTCATCCTCGGCGGCGAGGCCGGCATGGGGAAGACACGGCTCGTCGGCGAGCTGACCACCCGCGCCCAGCGGCTGCGGTGCGTGGTCATGTCGGGCGCCTGCAGCGAGGCCGAGCTCTCGCTCCCGTACCTGCCGTTCCTCGAGGCGATCGGCAACCGCCTGACCACCGAGAACACCGAGGAGCTCAAGGCGCGACTCGGCCCGGCCGCTGACGAGCTGGCGCAGCTGTTTCCCCAGCTGGGCCGGCCTTCGGCCACCGGCGGCGACCCGACCCAGGCCAAGCTGCGGATGTTCGAGGCCATCCTGCTCCTGCTCCGTGACGCGGCCCGCGGCCGTGCATTGCTCCTGGTCCTGGAGGACCTGCAGTGGGCTGACCCGGGTACCCGCGAGCTCCTCGACTACATGACCCGCCGTCTGCGGTCCACCAATGTTCTCGTCCTTGCCACATACCGAATCGACGAGATGCACCGCAAGCACCCGCTCGTGCCCACCATCCAGGGCTGGCGCCGCTCGGGCTCCGCCGAGTTCATCGAGCTGCAGCCACTGTCGACGAACGAGGTCGGCGAGATGGTGATCGCCATCTTTCAAGAGGCCGCGGTCAGCGACGAGTTCCGCGATTTCCTGCAGGAGCGCAGCGAGGGCAACCCGTTCGTGGTCGAGGAGATGCTGCGGGACGCCGTCGACCGCGGCGACATCTTCCGGAGCACCTCCGGGGGGTGGGACCGGAAGGCGGTGGGCGAGATGCGCATCCCTCGGACAGTCCGTGCTGCGATCCTGCACCGGCTGGAGCGGCTGCGGAGGGAGGAGGTCGACGTCCTCTCGGCCGCCGCGGTCGTCGGCCGAGCGGCGGATGTCAACACCCTCATCGCGGTCACCGGGATGTACGAGTCGGCGGTCTATGCGTCGCTCGAAACCTGCGTCACGTACCAGCTGCTCGAGGAGGACGACCGGACGCCGGGCAAGTTCCGGTTCCGGCACGCGCTGACGCGCGAGGCCGTCTACGAAGACCTGATCATGCCGAAGCGGCAGCAGCTGCACGCCCGGGTCGCCGAAGTGCTGGCCGCGAGGCTGGACGCTCCGGCAGTCGACCTGGCGCACCACCTGCTGGCGGCCGGCAAGTACGACGACGCCGTGCCGATCTGTGTAGCGGCGGCCGAGGCTGCGATTCACGCGCGGGCTTACCGGGACGCGGCCGACATGCTGGAGCGCGCCGCGCCGCACGTGAGGGACAAAGTAGAGCGCTCGCGGCTGCTGTGCCGGGCTGGGGATGCCTACTGAAACAACGATGAGCCAGAGGCAGCGCGGCGGCTTCTCGAGGAAGGAGTCACCGGCCTCGAATCCGAAGGCGAGTCGGTCGAGGCCGCCGGCTACCGGATTCAGCTCGGCCGTTGTTACTGGGAGCTCCTGCGAAGCGATCTCGCCCGTGAGCATTTCGAGCGGGCCCGGGCTGTGCTCGAGAAAGAGGGCCCGAGCGAAGCCTTGGCGATCGCGTACTTGCGGATCTCGGGGTCGATCAGCTTTGACCGGGTGACCGAGGCGGGTCTCGAATACGCCCGCCGCGCGGCCGAGATCGCCCAGCAGGCGGGCGCTGCGATGGCCTATGCATGGTCGCTGAACTTCGTGGCCATCGCGGAGGTCCACCTGGGCCAGGTCGACCAGGCCTTCGATCACCTCGAGCAGAGCTATCAAGCCTCGGTCCAGGGTGGTTATCGGTTCCAGGCGGAGAACGCAGTCTTCAATGCAGCCTGGACGGCGATGCACATAGGCCTGGGCAGCCGTGCGCGGCTCTGGTCTGACAGGGCGGCCGCTCACAAGTGGCTGACGCAAGTGTGGCCGCCGTACATCAGGGGCCTGGTCGGTCTTGGCCAGGGTGAGGTGAGGGAGGCGATCGAGTTTGCTCGACTTTCCGAGCAGAAGGCCCGCGACGTCGGTCACGAGAAGCACCGCTGGCGAAGCCAGGTCTTCCTGGCTCATGCGCTCGCCGAGAACCTGCAGGGTGACGAGGCCGCCGGGTTGATGCCACCCGTGTCGAGCCGAATCGAAGGCCAGGACGTCATCTATGACACCGCTCCGCGTATCAGCACCCTGCTGGCGCAGGGGAAGCTCGAAGAGGCACTCGAGCTCGCGCACAACACACCGCACGACGTGGGCGATCTTGGGTCTGTCGCCGAGGCGATCTCGGCTGTGTTGCGTGACGATCCCGCCTCCTTGCGTACCTACCTGGAGTCGCTGACCGTCGAGGGCGAGCTCGACGACTCACCCAGGTTGAACTCAGCGCGGGGACGCCTAGCCCTCTACGAAGGACGGCTCCATGATGCGCGGAGCATTTTGCAGCGGGCCGTCACTGCTTTCGAAGAGGGCGGGTTGCGGCTCGATGGGTGGCATGCTGGTCGATCGCTCGCCGAGGCCGAGGCGCGAGCGGGCGACGAGGCCGGCGCGCGTAAGCGCCTCGAGGCGATCGCGGGTGACGCCGAGGCAGCGGGCGCGAGGCTGGCCGCCAGGCTGGCGCG
>WNFC01002807.1_pt1 | contig 20718 bp, 18 predicted proteins | sample 5400541 | NCBI WGS metagenome assembly WNFC01 (sample SAMN13153342, study PRJNA577476) | soil metagenome | isolation source: 120 cm saprolite under Douglas fir tree site 2 hole 2 replicate 1 | place: USA:California | collected 2015-04-18
TTCGAACTGAGGGCTCAGGATCCGCACGGGCCGTTCGGCGGTCCGATGCTGTCCCTGGTCAGCGGCCATTACCCGGCCACTGCGGACCAGATCGCGGTGACCAGCGGCGTCGCTGCCGACTTCAGGCTCAGCATCGGCGCCAAATGGACCGTCGCCGGCAAGACCTGGAAAGTGACCGGGATCGTCCAGAACCCGCAGAGCCTGCTCGAGGAGTTCGCCCTGGTCATTCCCGGCCAGGTCACCACCCCTGACAACGTTACGGTCCTGTTCAACGCTCCGGGCCAGACCGCGCCGGGCATCCACGCGAGCACGGGCCTGAAGGTCACCACCGCGCAGACGGTGGCGAACACTAACGTGATCAACCCCGAGACGATCTCGATCGCGGCCGCCGTCCTCGGCATGCTGCTGATCGCGCTCGTCGGCATCGGCGGCTTATCAACCCCGAGACGATCTCGATCGCGGCCGCCGTCCTCGGCATGCTGCTGATCGCGCTCGTCGGCATCGGCGGCTTCACGGTCCTGGCGCAGCGCAGGCTGAGGGCGATCGGCATGCTCGCCGCCCAGGGCGCGACGCAGCGGCATATCAGGCTCGTCGTACGGGCCAACGGCGCCGCGACCGGCATCGTGGGCGCGGTGGCCGGCTTCGTGCTCGGCTTCCTCGCCTGGCTCGCCTACCGCCCGCACGCGGAGCAGAGCGCGCACCACCTGATGGGCGTGCTCCAGCTGCCGTGGACGGTCATCGGCATCTCCATGGCCCTTGCGATCATCGCGACCTACTTCGCCGCCTCCCGGCCGGCGAAGGCGATCGCCAGAACCCCGATCGTGGCAGCGCTGGCCGGCAGCCCGCCAGCGCCGAAGAAGACCCACCACCTCGCGGTCCCGGTCGGCATCGGCTTCCTCGCCGGAGCCGTCCTCCTGCTGGGCGCCGCCGGCGCCGTCGACCCCGCCACCGCCAGCGGGGCGGGCAGCCAGCACGCCCAGCTCGAAGTCCTCCTCGGTATCCTCGCGCTCGGCGTGGCCGTCGTGGTGTTGGCCTCGGCCTGCCCGGCGGTCCTTGCTGCCGCCGGCCGGTGGTCACCCATATCGGTGCGGCTCGCCATGCGGGATCTCGCGCGCTACCGGGCACGATCCGGCCCGGCGCTGGCGGCGATCAGCCTCAGCACGCTGATCGCGACCATCATCTGCGTGGCCGGCACCGCCCGGTTTAGCAACGTCCTCGACGACGTGGGCCCGAACCTCACCTCCAGCCAGCTCATCGTTTACCCCTCCCCCGCCTCCGCCCCGGGCGCCACGGGCAATAAGGCCGCACTTCTTGGCCGTGGCGCCCGGGGTGCCACGGGCAAGAAGTCCGGCGGGCCGTCCGCGCCGGTCAGCATGGCGAGTGCGCGGCAGGTCGCGGACGAGATCGCCGTCAGCCTCGGCACGACCAACATGCTCACGCTGGAGTCGACCAGCGCGTGCCTGATACACGCCGCGGCCGGGCGGACCTTCTCCGGCGCGCTCTACGTGGCCACTCCGCAGCTGCTCAGCGCGTTCGGCATCACGCAGTCGCAGGTCAACCCTGGCGCCGACATCCTCACGTCGCGTGCCGGCCTGTCCACGATGAGCCTGATGCGGCTCACCAGAAGCCCGCCGTGCACCAGCAGCAGCAACACCTACCCCTGCCCGCCGCGCTCCTGCGTCGCCAACCCGTCGATCCAGGAGGTCAGCCAGCTCCCGTCCGGCACCTCCGCGCCGAACACGGTGATCACGGAGCACGCGATCGCCACGCTCCGCCTGCAAGGCTCGATCACCACGGCCGGCTGGCTCATCACAGTGCCGAACGGCCTCACCGCCGCGCAGGTCACCAGGGCCCGCCAGCTCGCGGCCGGAGCGTCCGGGATGAGCATCGAGACCCGCAACAGCATCCCGTCGCTGGCGCAGATCATCGACGCGGCCACGATCTTCGGCATCGTCCTCGTCCTCGGCATCCTCGGCATGAGCGTCGGCCTGGTCCGCAGCGAGGCAGCCCGCGACCTGCGGACGCTCACCGCCGCCGGCGCGGCCCCCACCACCCGGCGCACGATCACCGCCGCGACCGCGGGATCGCTCGGGTTCACCGGGGCCGTGATCGGCATCGCCGGCGGCTACGTGGCGGTGATCGTCTTCTTCTGGACCAATCACCTGGACGGACTGTCCTCGCTGTCCAGCATCCCGCTGACCAACCTGCTGGTAATCCTCGTCGGCATGCCGCTAGCCGCCGTGGTCAGCCCCGGGTCCGCGGCACCGCAGCGGCCTGCCCGCCGCCTGACACGCCTCCCAGCGGACGTGCCGCCAGCCCTAGCGGAGGGCCAGCCGGCCGACCAGGGCCGCGGCGTTGTCCCGTTCCTTGTCCTCCCACTGCCTTTCCCGCGGGTGCGCCAGCCGCCGCCTCGCCGGGTGCGTTCGTGTGGCGGCGGCTGTAGCAGGCCGAGTTCCAGGGGCAGCTGCCGGCCGGGCGGGACGACCCGCTGTGGTGCTCGCCGCGGCGGCCGGGCGGACCGATGGACGTGCGGGCCGGTCCGTCAGGCAGCACGCTTCCCGTATCAAGGAGTATGCCGCCGCGAGCGGACTACGACTCGCGGTACTGAACGTTGAGGGGCAACCGCCTGATCCCATCAGGGGCTTCGTCGCTGCCCGCTCGGGCAGCATCGCCGAGCGAGTACGTAATCTTTCCGCCGTTCATGCGGCAAACGCGTCTTCGATCACCGCGGCGACAATGGCGAGCCGCGCGGACGTCATGGGAGTCGGTTGCCTGCCGATTGAGGGCTCGACTCGCCGCCGCCAAGCGAGCGCGGTGATTTCGACGACGCGGTGATCTTAAGCTCCACGGCCAGTCTCGAAGGCGCCGTTCTTCGGCGGCACTGTCTACTTCGGGGTGCGAGGTTCTCAGGCGGCGCGGTTTCCTTTAGCGGTGCCGAATTCTCCGGCAGCGAGCTCAGCTTCCGGCCTGACTTTGATCACGATCACGGAAATTCGCGGGCCTCGATCTGTTGACCTGCAGGTTTGCGCTCGTGCGGAGTGAGATTTGCGCACTAGCCGGCCTCATGGGCGTTAGTGCGGGCGGACCGTAAAGACGTTGCCGGGCCGGGCCTGGCCCGGCGGAATCTCAGCTGGCCATCGAGCTGGCGAACCGCGCCTACTTCGCTGCCTCGGTCTCCGACCGGGGCGATGAGTTCTTCGACCAGTTCACCGAGCGGCACAGCGCCTTGCTGGCCGAGCAGGAGGCCGGCCTCGGCGCCTTCCATGTGCTCATCGCTGAGGATGGCTCGGTACTGGGCCGATTCAACCTGGTCTTCGCCGAGGACGGCACAGCGGAACTGTGTTACCGGGTCGCGCAGCACGTCGCCGGCCGCGGCGTGGCGACCGCGACCGTCCGGGAGCTGTGCCAACTGGCCGCGGCGCGATATGGGCTGCGCGCGCTCCGGGCGGCCACCTCCCACGAGAATGCCGCGTCCCGGAAGGTTCTGGCCAAGGCCGGGTTCGTCCCGGCTGGCCCAGCTGACCCGGCTGTCCTCGGCGGTAAGCCAGGCACTTGGCATCAGCGCGACCTGACCGCCGGCTGACCCTGATGAGCCGCTGGCGACGTGCAACCTGACTGCGTGAGTTTGATCTGCGCCTAGCCTAGGAGCCCGCCAGTATGGGCTCCGGAGGCGGCGCACCGAATAGTCAATCGGTAGGCGAGGCAGCAAAGAAACCTACCAAGTTGTAGGAATCCAGAAATCGGGAGATCTGTCTCTCAGCGGTCCGGATTCTTGACCGATTTCATGGGCGAACGTTGATGGGACGGCAGCTGCCCGAGCAGTTTCACTGGCGGTGATTATGCCGGCCAGCCGCCGCTCGGGCGGCAACCCATATTCGGTATCGGCCTCCAATCGGTGCCGCCGGCGGCCCGCTTCCTCAGCGCGGCCGCGCACACCGGCGCTGGGGTCGGCATCGTCGTCGCAGACCTAACGAAGCTGCGGCAGAACCCAGGCGGGCGCCTCGCAGCGAAGACCACTCGCCACGGCCGGCCGCCAGCGGGTAGGGCAGGCCGCCAGTCACGCATTGGCTGCCGGAGGCATTGAAGGTGGAGGGAGTGCCACGCGCTGTGATACGACAGCTGGCCCATATCAAGCCGTGGCTGCCCCATGCAGTGAGCGCGTGCGAGCAGTACTCGTGGGGACCCCGGTGCGGAAGCAGTACGGACGTCTTCGGGATGTGCGGCGGCTGGCCTCGCCTTCAGCTAGCTATCGAACGCAATCATGTCACTGCGGTTGCGGTCGAGCCCGTCACAGCACGACAGGCACCACGGCCGGCGCACTGTCTTGCTGCTCTTGTGGCTGACCCACAACCCGGCCGGGCTCTGCCGGCAGTCGATGCAGAGCTGGACGGTGCGCGGCAGCAGCCTGGGCGCGATCATCGGGCGCTGCCGGGAGGCCTTGGCCATGGTCGCAGGCTGGCCGGCGCGTCTCGGCGTGCCGGCCAGAGACCTGCAGATGCGGCGGATGCTGTTCATCGTGGCGTCCTTTGTGGGCTGGACGGGGCGGATAGCAGGTCGGCGGGGGCGCCGGGTGTCCTGCCCGCTTGTAATCGCGCTCCTGGCAAGGGCTTGTCGCGGCCGTGAGTCCCTGCCGGGTGCCGGCTGGCGGGCTCCTCCCGGCGGATGGCCACGCTCACGACGCCGATGATTCCGGCGATGACGCCAGCGGCGAAAGCCCGAGGGCTCAAGTGCGATCACTGCGGCCATGACGGACGCCCTTTACTTGGGTTGCTGCGGGCAGCCGGTGTGGTTCATGAGGGAAGCGCCACCGGGCGGCTGCGCTTGAGGGGCCGGGGTATCCGCCACCGGGCCCGCTGTGCGCGCCGAGACGCCCGGGCGAGGTCGCGCAGCTGGCGAACCAGGCGCTGCTGATCCGCCCGCGCCAGCATGTCGCGCTGCCGTTCACGGGCGAGCTCGCTGGCGGGATGGGGGTGTGTGAACATGGCCGTCTCCTGTCTGCTCGGACCGAGCCGGGAAGCTCGCGCCGTCGATTGACAGGCTGCCTGCCGGCCCGCGTGGCCGCCACACATGTCCGGCCACAGGAGACCCACAGGATTCGGCGGCGCTTGGGCGTCGCCGACGAAGGCTGCTGGCCGGCCTGCGTGGTGGTGCCAGCCGCCCAGATCCTGGCTAGAGGCCGGGACGTGGCGACCGGCCGTGGTGAACTTCCCGCCAGGGGCCCCAGCGCCGGGGGCGACGTGGTGCCCGCGCCGTCAGCGGCTGGCAGGCCGGGCACCCGGCGGAGGTGCTGTGAGCTGCGTCACGCTGGTTGCCGGGCGTGCTGGCAGCGCGCATGTAGGGTTGCTGGAGGGTCTATGCCCGTGCCGGAGCCGGCCCCGCCGGTGAGGGTAGCGGGCCGGGGCTGGTGAAGGGACGATGGGCCTGTGGCGGAGCAGGCTGCGCTGGGTTTCGGCGGGCTGCTGCGGCAACTGCGGGCCGATGCCGGGCTGACGCAGGAGGAGCTGGCGGAGGCGGCGAGCCTTAGCCCGCGGTCGATCAGCGACCTGGAACGGGGCATCAACCGCACCGCCCGCAAGGACACAGCCTGGCTGCTAGCGGATGCGCTGAGCCTGGCCGAGCCGGTGCGTGGCCTGTTCGTGGCGGCGGCCTGCGGGCGGGGGTCGGCTTCGGAGGTACTGGCGGCGCGGCGGGGGGACGTGCCGGGAGCGTTCGCGGCGGCGGCGACTCGGACCCTTCCGCGTGATATCGCCAGCTTCACCGGCCGCGAGTCCGAGCTGGCGCGGCTGTCAAAGTGGCTGGAGGGTTCGGCAGCGGCCGGCGGAGTGGTGGGCATTCACGCTATCGGCGGGATGGCCGGGGTGGGCAAGACCACGCTCGCGGTGCACGCGGCGCACGCGCTGGCCGCGAGCTTCCCGGACGGGCAGTTCTTCTTGCCGCTGCACGCCCACACCACCGGCCAGCGGCCGGTCGAGCCCGCGGATGCGCTGGCCAGCTTGCTGCTGACCGCCGGGGTGCCCGCGCAGCACATCCCGCCCGACACGCAGGCACGGGCGAGCCGGTGGCGGAATTACGTCGCCGGGAAGAAGATCCTGCTGTTGCTGGATGACGCGGCCGGGCATGAGCAAGTCCGGCCGCTGTTGCCAGGCACCGCTGGCAGCCTGGTGCTGATTACCAGCCGGAGGCGGCTGACTGCGCTGGAGGATGCCGCCGCGATCAGCCTGGACACGCTGTCCCCGGTGGAGGCGGCCACGCTGCTGGCACGGCTGGCCGAACGGCCTGAGCTGGGTACCGGAGGCGACCTGATGGCGGAGATCACCCGGCTGTGCGGGTACCTGCCGCTGGCGATCGGAATGCTCGCCCGGCAGCTGAGCCACCATCCCGCCCGCAGCGCCGCCGACCTAGCCGCCGGCCTGGCAGCCGCCCGGGACCGGCTGGCGGTGATGCGGGCGGAGAACCTGTCGGTCGCCGCTGCGTTCGACCTGTCCTACGCCGACCTCACCGAAGCCCAGCAGCGGCTGTTCCGCCGGCTGGGCCAGCACCCGGGCACCAGCATCGACGCCTACGCTGCCGCCGCGGTGGGCGGTACCAGCCTGGATGCCGCGAGTCGACTGCTGGACGAGCTATATGACCAGTATCTGCTGGCCGAGCCCGCGCCTGGCCGCTACCTGCTGCACGACCTGCTCCGCGAGCACGCCCGCACTCTGGCGGCCGCCGACGATCCTGCCGACTCCGGCGCGGCCACCGGGCGGCTGCTCGACTACTACCTGCACACGGCGCTGGTCGCCGGCCAGCATATCGCGACCCGGACTGCCGTCCAGGGCAGTCCGCCGCCGGGCCGCCCTCCGGATTTCGCTCCGCAGCTGTCCACGTTCCAGCACGCTGCTGACTGGCTGGAAACCGAACGCCCGAATCTGCACGCCGCCGCCGAGCATGCCGCGGCCAGCGGACGCTCGGTGCACGCGATCCAGATCCCCGCCGCGATGGGCGACTTTATGCGGGCCCGTGGTCACTGGAATCAGGCCGCGGCCCTGCACCAGACCGCGCTGGCTGCGGCCCGCCAGGCCGGGGACCTGCCCGGCCAGGCCCTGGCCCTCAGGCAGCTCGGCATCCTGGGATGGTTGACCGGCGACTTCCGGGCCGCCGCCGCGAGCCTGGCCCGCGCAGTGGCGCTCTACCGTGACCTCGGTGACAGGCCTGGCCTTGCCTATGCCCTCAACCATCTCGGCAAGGTGCACCAGCTGACCGGCGATTACGCCGCCGCCGCCGCGAGCCGTAAGCAGGCTCTGGACCTGGCCCGCGGCCTCGGTGACCGGCTCGGCGAAGCCGTCTCCCTCAACCATCTGGGCGAGGTGCACCAGCTGACCGGCGATTACGCCGCCGCCGCCGCAAGTCTGCAACAGTCGCTGGACCTGTTCCGTAGCGTCGGTCAACGGGTTGGCGAGGCCGACGTCCTTACAGTGCTCGGTCGGGTGCAACGGGAGAGCGGGGACTATCCGGCCGCCACCGCCAGCCACCAGCACGCCCTGGACCTGTTTCGTCAGGTTGGCGACCGGCCCAGCCAGGCCTTTGCCCTCGACGACCTCGGCTTGGTGCAGCAGCTCACCGGGGACTACCCAGCGTCCGCCGCCTGCCACCAGCAGGCCCTCGAGCTGTGGCGCGAACATGGGAACCGGCTCGGCCAGGCCGAAGTGCTGAACAGCCTGGGCGAGCTGTCGTGCCGGACCTCGGACACAGACCGGGCCCGCGCACACCACAGCCAGGCGCTGACCATTGCACGCGACATCGGCGCCCCCCGCGAGGAAGCACGTGCCCTGGCAGGGCTCGGCCAGTGCCACCTGCAGGACGGCAACCCCGACGACGGCCTGGGCTGCCTTCGGCAGGCACTCAGCATCTACCAGCGCATCGGAGCCTCTGGCACCCGGCGCGTCCAGGAAACGCTCCGCGACCACGGCCTCTGACATGACGGCCTCACAACCCCCGGCCCCGGCTGTCAGCAGCAAACGACACCGGCGAGCCAGGCAACCAGTCATGCGCCGGTCACCGGGCAGCACGCCGAGCACAGCATCTCCACCCGCGCCCGTGGCGGCCCGGTCACGATCGGGCCTATGGGGATCGGCAGATCGTGCCTGAGGATCGTCTCGAGAAAGCCGCCAGAACAGCGGTGGCTCCGCGCCGCCTCTGTCGGCCCGCCGGGCAGCGCCCGCGCGCTCCTACCTGTCGGCTCTCCCCTCGGCTCGGTGCGACCGCCGGTCGAGCGGGCTCCAGCGTGAGCTTCGCCGAGCCGGCGCTCGGCACCAGCAGGGAAGGGTGTCACTGCGGCAGGACGTATGGTGAGCGAAGCGATTCGGGCCTTCACGATCGCCTCGTTTGAATGCCGGGTTGCCCCGACGGAGTGGCGGCCTACGAGCCGCAGTCGCTGTATTCGAGTCTGCCGCCGGAAGAGACCTCGGCCTGGATCCCGGCCCGACCGGACCGCGCAACTTAGCCGGCTGAACAGCGACTCAAGGCGACCAGCGACGCTCCGAATGACATTATGTGCCACCGATCCCGCCAACCTAGGCAATAAGTGCACGACAAATAATCGGCAGGGCTCGGGCTCGGCTCGGTGTGCCGACTCGGCCCGTGTTCACGTGGCGTGATCGCTCGTCGCTGTGACAGCGCGCACACTCCCGCCGTTTGGGGCCGCCAGGACGGCCTCGATGCTCATCGGCTCAGGCGCGCCGATCAGGTCGCTCTGCGCGCCGAGGCGACCGGATCTGCGGATCAGCGTGTGTTGGTAGACATCATCCGCAACGGTTCGCGTGGCAAGAAACGAAGCTCGAATGGGGGTATGAAAGACTCTGGTACTGCCAGCGCAGCGCGCGTTCGCGACACCGGGAGGCGTGCGACTAACCCCCGAGATAGCGGCTCGTGTAGTGGCCGCATTGGATCGGCGGCTTAACGCCGTGCCCAAGGTCAGATCAAACTCGGGATGAGGTCATCGTCTCGTGGGATCAGATTAAACGTTCGGGACTGGCTGGTCGGCGACTGATTGAGCGCAGGAGGGTGTTGTCATGGAGACTCCGGTAACAGACTCAAGCATGAGGGTGTGGGAGACTGCAACGGGTCACATCGCGGACGTTCTAACGCAGATCATCGGGTTGAGTTCAGCAACCCTAGCGGTCGTCGTCACTTTTCGAGTGCAGCTCAAGGGTGGTCCCTCCTGGCTGCTCAAGGTTGCCTTTGCAAGCTTTGCCATCTGCATCGGTGCGGCACTCATTTCCAAGACCATGATCTATCGAGCCCATGCCCTGTCGGCCAAGCCGGAAGAAGATTCTCGGATCAAGAATGACCGCAGACTGGGTGGAGGAGCGTTCTGGCTAGCGTCTGGTGCCTTTGGCGTTGCGCTGACTGCTCTAGCGCTATACGCGATCCTTGCGATCCAGTAGCTCGGACCTGGCCCATTGTGCTTGCTCGCTCCCACTCCTCAGCCGTCCCAGGCGGCCGCGCTCGCGATCCAGGGGCTCTATCGCGCTGGCGCCGACCTCAGCAAGATCAGGGCCGCTACCTGGGAGCGCCGCTGGATCCCTGTACACCCGGTGAGCTGCTGGCCAAGCTGGTGGCCAAGAAGCGCGTGCAGACCAACTACATATTGCCGTTCCCGGTCGGCGAGTACGACGCGGCACCCAGCGCCTAGCCATCCGCGAACTGAGGTAGCCAGCAGCACGTACCGGCCCTATTTCTTGGCTGGCCTGTTCTGGCCCTCCTTCGGCCACAACTCCCAGCGGCTCGCCCGGCCGCGGCGTACCTCGGCGTCCGGGTACTGCTTCTGCAGTTTCTGCAGCTGCTTCACGACCTCGGCAATCGGCAAGCCGGACGGCACCACCGCCAGCGGCTGCGGCTTGGGCTTTGACGGCTGCGGCGAGGCATCGGCACTGGATTGCGCCGTGTGCTTGAGCATTTCGCGGACTTCGCGCAGCTTCTTGGCATTCTCCGGCCAAGCCGAGCACGGGCCGCCGGTGAACGGCCCGCCTTGTTCGTGGTAAGCGGCCGGCGTCAGGCAGTCTGCGCACATGTCCTCGGCCTGCATGCGGGGCACGGCCAGCCACTCGTCCAGCTGACACTTCGTGACCTGCCGCTGTATGCCCAGCCTCGAACGTTCAGCCTTGTCCTCCGCAGCTGCCATCGCGGCATCCACTTCAGCGATTTCGGCGCGCAGCCGCTGGACTTTCTGCACCCGCCATTCGCGGCAGTAATAGAGCATCGTTGGCCGCCGGTCGCTGGGCAGCAGACCGTGCTCGTCCACCACGTCTTCGGGATCGCCCGCGATGGGACTCAGCCGCTCGGCTGTCGCCTGGTGCCGCCGGATGCGTTCATCAAGTTCGGTAATCTGCTGGGCCCGCCGCTGCGGATCCATCTTGGGGTACGCCTCGCCTGAACGGAGCTTGGCCATCCCAGCGACTTCGCGCCGGAGCCACGACTGTACTTCCAGCAGCCCCAGCCGGGCCTGCTCCCGCTCCGGGTCGTAGCGCTGCTTGTTGGCCGCCACCCGCTTGGCGTACTCCTCCCGCCAGTGGTCCCGGTCGCGGTCCTGGCGGGCAAACTTCGCCCTGAGCTCCTCGTCCGTCATGGGCTTGAAATCAGGTTCGGCGCGTTCCCACTCGTCCATGACGGCGTGCGCCCGCTCCAGTTCGCCGGCTTCTTCTTCCTTGCGCCAGGGGTTCCAGCGCGCGTCCCGGTGCAGCTCGATGTAGAACGCGCCCGCCCACACGCGCTCCTCGAATGTCGAAGTCGCGCCGGGCTTCGCCCGCCAGAGCCGGCCGCCGTGCTCGTAGATGCCGTCCGCGTGCCGGATGATCGCTGCCTCGGTTGACGTCATGGCACAGCACTGTGGGCCACGGCCAACCGCCGAGCCGTGCAGTTCGGCGAGGGTTCCACGGATAGTCATCGGCAAAACACACGGCGCGCGTTAGCGAACAAGGCTGTCACCTCGGCGCGACACGCCGGCCGATTAAGCATCCAACTGCTGCGCAAAAGTAAAGCTTAGGCTGCCGTCTCGACAGCAATCCGTAAGTGAGACGGACAACCAACGTGACTGAACTGAAGCCCTCGCCGCGGGCACAGCAATGCTTCGGCCCCAACGCGGCAGAGCTGCTGCGGGCGGTCAGCAGGGCCATCTACCACGCCCACGGCCAGGCGCTGGATGCGCATATCAGCGGCGGGCTGCGCACCAACGACACCTACGGCGTGACCCTGCACGTTGCGCAGTACGAGCAGATGGTCGATATGACCCGCGACCTTACCGGCGTCTCGATCCGCCGGCCGGTAGACGTCAACTGCCGGTTCGAGCTGGTGGTGCTGGACGAGCAGGTGGTGGTCTTGTACCCGTGGCGCTACGCCGTTGACCGGGCAACCCGCCGCGAAGATGCCCGCATGCGGCCGCCGGTCTCCGAGCTGCATAAGACGCTGCTGTCGCTGGCGGCGAACACGATCCCCATGCAGCTGACGTTCGAGCACGCTGCCCTGAGCGCGGAGGAACTGGACGCCCGGTTCGCCGAGGAACAACTCGTCCGGGCGCAGCTGCCGGAGTTCGGGCAGGTGGTCATCATCGGATACGCCAGCAGCCCGGACGGCCTGTTCGACCTCGGCTGGGGCATCGCCGAGCTGGTCAACGAGGACCGGGGCACCGTGAAGTGGTCCCACTGGGAACAGCTGCCACCACCCGAAGCGGGCGGCGATGCCGGTTCACCGGTACTCCCTTCGGCGTTCGCACCGCGTGACGGCGACCGGGCCAGCCGCTTCGACTCCGCCGCCGCTGACGACGACTACGGTCTGAGCCCACGTTTGCCGCTTGCCGAGCCGCCGATAAGCGAACCCGAAGCACCGCAGCAGCCCACCGGCAGCAGCAACCCTGAAGATTGACGGCAGTGCAATGACTGATCTCCCTACCGCCAACCTGCGCCGAGCCAGTGACACTCAGGCGAACACCGGCTCCGTGCTGGTGTCCGTGGCCGCCGCCTTCGACCCGAGCCGCCTGACGCAGGCCCGCCGGCTGGCCGGTCTCGCGAAGCGCGCCGTCGCTGAGCAACTTGGCGTCTCGGCTGTTGCCGTTGGCCAGTGGGAAGCCGGCACACACCCGCCGCGGCCGGATCACATCGGGCGGCTGGCCGAAGTGCTCGAGGTGCCGCCCACGTTCCTGGCAGCTGGCCGGCCGTACGCACGTCTGGATGACACAGCCGCGCACTTCCGCAGCTTGCGGCGTACCCCGGCCCACCAGCGGGCCAAGGCCATCGCCTTTACCGAACAGGTGTGGGAACTGGTGTATGCACTGGAGAAGCGGGTGCAGTTGCCGCCCGTAGACCTGCCGGGTTTCTCCGCCGGCGAGGTGTCGCAGGAAGCGGTCGGCAGCGACCCGCTTGAGGCTGCCCAGGCGCTGCGCCGTCACTGGAGGCTGGGCACCGGGCCGATTCCCCGGATGGTGCGGGTTATGGAGGCGCACGGCATCATCGTGACGCTGGTGCCGTTCGCCGGCAGCGCCACCGCCACCGTGGACGCGTTCTCCACGTCACACCTGCCGAGGCCAATCGTTGTCCTGACGCCCGACCGCGCCAACGATGTCTACCGGCACAGATTTACCGCCGCGCACGAATTGGCCCATTTGCTCTTGCACGGTGATGCCGTACCCGGTGACGTGCTCCAGGAGAAAGAGGCTGACGCTTTCGCCGCGGAGTTCTTGACGCCGAGCGCCGTCATCCGGCCGCTGCTGCCGGCCCGCATGGACCTAAAGGCGCTGGAGCGGCTCGGCCAGCAGTGGGGCGTCTCAGTCGATTCGCTGGTGTACCGCTGCCGCGAAGTCGGCACCGTCTCCGACCCGGCCTACCGGCGCGCATACCAACGTCTCAACCAGCTGCGCAGGCTGGGCCTGTTCCAGCCGCAGCCGGTGGACGAATACCCCGGTGAGATACCGGCCCTGATTACCCGCGCCTACGCCCTTGCCGAAGAACACGGCTTGACCATGCCCGCGCTCGCGCAGGAACTGAGCTACCGGCTGCCGCGGCTGCGGCTACTCCTCGGCCAAGAGACTGCCAACAGCCGACCGCAGCTGAGGCTGGTTTAGCGGCAAGAGTCCACTGTCAGAGTCGGCGGCTACGGTGCCGCTGAGAGCAACACCTGAATCGGGAGGGCCTTGTGGCGCGGTCTACAACACAGTGCCGCTGGTACACGGATGACCGCAGGTGCCTCGGCCATCAACTGCCGGGGACACCGGAGTTGCGCGAGCGGCATCTTGCCCAGTTGGACGACGATCAACTACCGGGCTCGCGTTATCGCGCAGGGGATGCGCCCAGCCATCGAACGCCAAGTCCGGCAGGAGTTGGCTGCCGCACGTGGCGGACGGAAGCCCATGCGAACGCAGTGGTCCTCGCGCCCGCTGAGCATTCAGGAACTGCACGCCTTCGGCGCCGGCTGGGACGCTGTCAGGCCTAACGGCGCGCAAGCCGGCTGAGTATGGCTTTCACGTGCCGCGCGCAGCTCGTCCATCGGAAGGTCATCGGAACCAGCACAGCCGCGGCGTGCCAGAGGTGACGGGCGCCTCGCATGCGACCGTGTCACCCTCGACCACGCAGCGCGTACCTGGAGTTGTCGCGACAGGTTGAGCAGGCGCCTACCGTCTGGCTGTCAGAGAGAGGCGATCGACCAGCATCAGCTCGACCCGCTGGGCAGGACCCGGTCGCCGAGCCCGGCGCTGGTGCGGGGTCCTTGCTCCTTTGCGGCAGCTGCAGGCCAGGACAGCATTCGACCGGCCGTGGCGCGTGCCGGTCTTGTCCACGGTCGACGTCAGCGGGCGTATCGCGCGGATGCCAATCGGACCTGAATGATCAGGTGCCGCTCAGGAGCCATCACGGCGATCGCTCCGCCGAGAGGCCGGCGAGGAGGGCGTGTACTGCCAGATCCCACCGGCGGTTCACCGACGCCCTAGTGGAACCGAGCCACCCGGCGGCTTCGTGCGCGGCCAGCCCCTGGGCGAGGGCGAGGAGCCCGTGGGCGATGTCCACCTGGTCGCCATCGATGATCCCGGCATCAATGCAGCGCTGGACCCGGTGCACGATGAACTCCCGGGTGGCCGACCCGGCCTCCAGCTCGGCCGTGCCGGGATCGAAGTCGGCGAACGGCCGGGAGAACATGACCTGTGCCAGTACCGGGTTGTCCCGGACGAAGATCCGGAGCGCCTGGACGGCGCGGAGCAGGTCGGCGCGGGGGTCATCGGATTCCGGCAGCCTGCCGAAGCGGTCCCCGAGTAGCCGGAAGCCCTCGAAGAACACCTCGCGGACCAGGCCAGCTTTGTCGCCGAACAGCTCGTAGACGGCGGGCGGTGACGTCTGGGCCTGTTCGGCGATCTTCCGGGTGGTGAATCCCCCGACCCCGTCGGCGGCCAGCATCGCGACCGCCACCTGCACGATCTGCTCGCGCAACTGCCCGGTCCGCTGTTTGGCTCTGGGCACAGCCGAATTATTTCCTCACCTGAGTCTCGTCCGCGGCCGGGAATCGGCTTGGCATGCCGATCACGGCCTGTCGGCCGGAACCCGCCCAGGGCCACCTGCCGGCTGCGCGGCAAGCTGTGCCCGGTACGCCGCGTCGTCGGCGTCAATGGCTTCCCGGAGCGCGGTCCCCGCCAGCCGCCGTGCGCGCAGCTTGGTGGCCGCGTGCGCGTCCAGGTCGAGCCTGGCCAGCTCAGCTGCTGCTGCCGCGGCGGCCTCAGCTAGCTCTGCGGCCGGTACCACCCGGTCCAGGAATCCTGCGGTGACGGCGTCCTCGGGCGGGAAGACCTCGGCGATGACGACGGCCCGGTTAAAGCCAGCCGGGGTTAGGCGCTGGCGGCAGATCTCCACTGCCGCGTGCGGCATCGTAATGCCGATGGCGACCTCGTTGGCTGTGATCTTGTAGGGGCCGCTGGCCCCGATGCGGTAGTCGCCGGACAGCACCAGGAACACCCCCATCGCCACGGCGTGGCCCGGGCAGGCGACCAGGACTGGGGTCGGGAATGCCAGCAGCCGCGCCGCCAGGTCGAATCCGGCGCGCAGCAGATCGGCCGCCTCCGTTCCGCCCGCCCGAAGGACCGGCAGGTCGAAGCCCGCGGAGAACACCCCGTCCCGGCCGGTCAGGACGACCACCGCCCGGTCGGCCTCGGCCCGGTCGAGGGCGGCGTCAAGCTCGGCGAGCATCGCCAGGGACAGCACGTTCACCTTGCCGTCGTCCATGGCGATAGCCGCGACCGCATCGTGCAGCTGGTAGGTGACCACCGTGCCCATGATTGACCTCCGTCTCTGGCAGGCCCTCTCGTAACTGTCGCGGGACAGGTCCGGCGGCCCGTCGGCACCCAGCCCGCCGTGGCGCCCGGCCGCGGGGCCGCGGGGCCGCCTACTGGCCAGCGCAACATATCATATCATCGTTACGAAACAAGGGTACGATTAACGAGGACCGGCTTACGGCGATCTGCTGCGCCAGCGGCCGTCTTCGGACGCGAAGGGAGTCACCGTGTACCTGCCGGGAGTCGGCTCACGCCGCTGCACCCCCGAACTAGCCGGTCTGGCCGCCAGCGGGCGCCTCCGCGCCACGCTGTCACCACAGAAGGCCGCTCGATGGGACGACACCCGGGCCGCCTCGGCTCGCCCCGGCCGCGAGGCTCGTATCTGTCCGGAGCTGGGGGCGCGCTGGTGACCATCACGCGGGCACAGCCAGGCGGGGATGGGCGACCGCCGGACCGGCCCGGCACGCCATGCGGGCGGCACCCATTGCCCGGGCCCGCGGCCTCAGCCAGGCAGCCGGTGCGGATCAGGCCGCCCTGCGCGGCCGACCGGCCAGCACTGGCCGAGATGCTGTCCCGCTGCACGGTCTCGACCCGGTCGTTGCGGTTTCTCGCGCCCTTGCGATCCTTCCCAGAGCCCTACCTCACCGAGGCCCTGTCCGGGCACCCGGAGCACTTCGCGCTGGTCGCCGCCACGCCCGCCGCCGCCGCCCTGGCGAGCTGCCGCGCCGTGGCTGGCGGCACCGCCGAGCTGGCGGTCCTGGTCGAGGACGCCCGCCAGCGGCAGGGAATTGGCGCCCGCCTCCTGAAGAGGCTCATCGAGCATGCCGACCGAAGCGGCCTTCGGACGCTGAGGGCAACCTTGCTGGCCGAGCAGGAATGGATCGTGCGGCCGCTCCGCGCCTACGGGACCTGCACGGCGGTGATGAGCAAGGGCGTGCTCGAGGTCACGGTGCGCCGGGCGTGCGGATGACCCGAACCCGGGTGCGGACGCCCAGGGCGAGCGCGACCGCCGGGCGCGGGATCGCCGGCGCCACCGGCCAGCGCCCGGGACGGATGCTGCTCGCTGGGGAGCACCGGCGGCTGGTCCGCAATGAACGCGCCAGTCAGCAGGATCGACCGGGTCGCCGGCCCGCTGAGCAGCTTTCCAAATACGTCTTAGACAAGGGGATGTCGAAATGCTGGATATCGAAGACCATGATGGCGTGACCGTGGTGCGGCTGCGGCATGGCAAGGTCAACGCGCTCGACCTGGAGCTGGTGCGCGCCGTCACCGCTGCGGTGAGGGAGGTGGAGTCAGGCCGGGCGCTGGTGATCACCGGGGCCGGGTCGGCCTTCTCGGCCGGCGTCGACCTGCGGCGCCTGGCCGGCGGCGGGCCGGAGTACGCCAGGGAGTTCCTTCCCGCGCTGTCGGGAATGTTCCTGGCGATCTTCGATCATCCGGGACCGGCGCTGGCGGCCGTCAACGGCCACGCCATCGCGGGCGGGTGCGTGATGGCGGCTGCCTGCGATGTGCGAGTGATGGCCGCGGGGACGATCGGCCTGACCGAGGTGAGCGTCGGTGTCCCCTTTCCCCCGGCGGCGCTAGAGATAATGCGGCACGCGGCCGGACCGGCGCTCGGCGAGCTGGTGCTCACGGCGGCGCCGCTGGATGCTGCCGCGGCGCGATCGGCCGGCCTGATCCACGCAGTCGAGGCGCCCGAGGCGCTGCTGGATTCGGTGATCGCCAGGGCGCGGGCGATGCTGCGGCTTCCGGCGGAGGTGTTCGCGTTCACCAAGCGGCAGCTGCAGCGGCCCGCCCGGGAACGAATCGCGGCGGCCGGAGCCGACGTCGACGCCGTCCAGGCGACGTGGGAATCGCTCCCTACCCGGGAGGCCGTCACCGCCTACCTCGACGCCCTCCGGCGGCGGTAAGCCCAGGCTGGCAGAGGGCTAGCCAGGTCGCCGTCATGTACGGTGCTGGCTGCCTTTGAAGAACTCGGCGACCCGCGAGCCGATGAATTCCGCGCCCGCCTGAAGATCCAACGGTGCAGCCGCACTTCACGACATTGCGCTTGGAGCCGCGAATGTCCGGCGCGACCCCCTCCCGTCATCTGGCTGCCGATGACAACCAGGCAACACCCATGCTGTCAGGCAGGCTTACCGCCTACCGGGCGGCTGGCGCTGCGATCGGCGCATCACTCCGCAGTGGCGCAGGGATGGGACTTGGTCACCGGGTAACGGGCGCGTTGCTGCGGTTTCGGTCGTTCGCTCACGGCCGGCGGTGACCTTGCTGGGGCGGTTTCCTTCCGAGCGCGAGATGGAGCTGGCGCGCCCACCACAGCACCTGAGCAGCCGGGTCGTCCGCCTCGGCGCCGGTCAGGCCGGCGCTGCGCCGGAAGGCGCTTCCGTAGAGAGCTTCCGTAGCCATCGCCTGATGGAGTGCCGCGACCGCGAGCCGCGTGTCGCCGATGGAGCTGCCGGGTGGCCGGAGCCGGTGGAGGGCGTCGACGACCGGATTGAGCATGCCGCTGCCGGGGTCACGCCATCCTGCCGCGTGCAGCGCCACTGCGAGCTCGCCGTAGCCGCGCTGGTAAACGGTCCGAAGTGACTCGACGAGTTCGAGCAGATCGGCGCCGCGGTCCAGCCACGCTGCGAGGACGTCCTGCAGCGCGGCCCGCAGCTCGCGCCCGCCATACCGGAGGAGCTCGGCGAGCAGGTTATCGCGATTGCCGAAGTGATACGTGACGCCGGCATCCGTCATGCCGACCCGCGTGGCTACCGCGCGTACCTGCACGGCAGCGACGCCTCCCTCGGCGAGCAGAGATGCCCCGGCGTCGAGGATTAGGCGGCGAGCCTCGTCCTGGGGCCTCCGAACTCTGAACGTGGTCATGATCGCATCTTACCTTGACGTGCCAAGGTAAGCCTCGTTAGGCTACCTTGACAGCTCAAGGTAGCGAGGAGGACAGACGCGCCGATGGCAGACATCTCTCTCGCCCGGGGCGACGCCACTTTGCGGGCCACAGTGGCCGGCACGGGTCCGACGGTGCTGCTACTCCACGCAGGGGAAGAACGTCGCGGCATCTGGGCACCGGTCTCGGCGCGGATGGCGCGGTGCGGGCTGCGGACTGTGGCGTACGATCAGCGCGGTCACGGGGACAGCTCGGGGCGGGCAACCAGGCTCGCGGCGTTCGCCAGCGATGTGATCGCGATGCTACGCCGCGAGCCAGCGCCGGTCGTCGTGGTGGGAGCCTCCCTCGGCGGCTTGGCCGCCATCGCTGCCCTGGCCGAACCATCCACCGCGGATCGCGTCGCTGGCCTCGTGCTCGTGGACGTCGTTCCAGATCCCGATCCGGATCGGGTTCGCCCTTGGCTTGACGACCGCGGGCTCCTTGCCCGCAACGCCGAGCTCGCGGAGGACATCCTCGGGTCAGGCCCCGACCTTCTCGCCACAGTCGCGGCGCTGGACATGCCTATCCTGCTCGTACGCGGAGGACGGTCTCCGATAAGCGACACCGACGTGGACCGCCTCTGCGCGGCCAGCGGCCGCGTCACCGTTGTCTGCGTGCCGGCCGCCGGCCACCTCGTGGCCCGCGACGCCCCGGCCGAGCTTGCGCACATCGTGTCGGCGCACGCTAGTAACTGGCTTGATGCCGGCGACTAACCGGCAAGGAAGGCAGCGGCCCTACAGGCCGGGCTGTGGCGTCAACCATCGTGGCGTCCAGAGAGGATCTCTAATCTAATGCGCTTGTCAAGCCGCAGCGCTGACGTGGCCGGCCTGGTAGGGCGTCTGGTTGCGGAGCATGCCGTGCAGGACGTTGACGCGGCGGCGGGCCAGTGCCAGGACGGCCTGGTGGTGGGTCTTGCCCTCGGCTCGCTTGCGTCGGTAGGAGGCCTTGCCGGCCGGGTCGCAGCCGGTTGCGATGACCGCGGCGAGCGGTGGTGCATGCTAACCAGTTACGACGTCCTCACCGCGGGCATCTTCGAGCAGGCCGGAGTCCGCGCGCTGCTGGTAGGCGATACCAGCGCCGAGCTGGTGCTCGGGTACGGCAGCACGCTGCCAGTCGCCATGGCGGAGCTCATCAGCATGACCAGGGCCGTCGTCGCGGGCACGAGGACAGCGCTGGTGGTGGCCGACCTGCCGTTCGGCAGCTACCAGGCCGGGCCGGAGGCGGCCCTGGGCAACGCGGTCCGGCACCTCAAAGAGGGCGTTGCGCAGGCAGTCAAGCTGGAGGGGGGCAATCGCGTGCTACCGCAGGTCCGGGCGCTGGTCGCGGCGGGCATCCCGGTTATGGGCCACCTTGGGCTGACACCGCAGAGCGTGAACGTGCTCGGCGGGATGCGCCGGGTGCAGGGCCGCGGCGACGCCGGCGAGCAGCTGCTCGCCGACGCCCGCGAACTCGAGCGAGCCGGCGCGTTCGCCGTCGTCCTCGAGTCCGTGCCGGCCCACCTGGGCAGCAGGGTGTCCGCCGCGATGCGCATCCCGACGGTCGGCATCGGCGCCGGGCCGGGATGCGACGCGCAGATCCTGGTCTGGCAAGACATGGTCGGCCTGACCACGGGCTGCCTGCCCCGGTTCGTCAAGCAATACGGAGACATCCGCACCGGCCTACTCACAGCCGCCCGGCAGTACGTCAGCGAAGTTGCCTCGGGCAGCTACCCCGATCAGACACATAGCTACGCATACAAGACACCCCGGCACCCGGAGATGTTGAGCCTGACCCGCTTTGACGGACATCCACCATCAGGAGTTCGCCCCCGGAAGGATGTCGGATCATGGAGAGCGTGGGGAAGAAAGCCCCTCAGGCGCCGCTCGTTCACGCTGGAGTTCAAGGCCGAGATCGTCGAGCTGTGCGGGCGCGGGACCGGTCTGTCGGCCAGGTCGCGAAGGACTTTGATCTGACCGAGACCGCGGTGCGCGAGTGGGTGAAGCAAGCCCGAACGGGACGCGGGTTCGGCTTGCCTAAGCCTCAAGCTGAGGCTGTGACTCCTGGCTGGCGACGGATGAGGACAAGCACAGCGTCGAGAATGAACGCATGGGCCCTCGCGAGGACACGTCTGATGATCTGGCCGGTGTCGTAGACGTAGTCAGGTGCTTTACCGCGACGTTCTAGCGCTGGGGTGCAGTTTGCCGCGCTGCTTCGGTCACGAGCTGGCTGGTTGCCTGGTCTAGGGGCTCGGTCCCGGTTCAGCAGCGTCTACTCGGTGACGCCGAGTTCGCGCAGGATGCGTTCGATGGGCCCACGTATCTCATGCGTCGTTTCCTCGGATGCGTCAGCTATCGCGACTGCATTGGCTATACAAGGGCACATGAACTTAGTGCTTGCGATGAATTAACTCAGTGTGGCTCGGGCGTGTCGGTCGTGGGGATGAGCGAGTAGTTCCACTCGGGGTGCCAGTCGTGGCGGCGCAGGTGGCTGTCCTCGAGGTCGCGCATCTGCCGGGCGGTAATCGTGA
>WNFC01007752.1_pt1 | contig 20718 bp, 17 predicted proteins | sample 5400541 | NCBI WGS metagenome assembly WNFC01 (sample SAMN13153342, study PRJNA577476) | soil metagenome | isolation source: 120 cm saprolite under Douglas fir tree site 2 hole 2 replicate 1 | place: USA:California | collected 2015-04-18
ATCTCGCGCCGAACAGCCACACTCCGCTTGGCGTCGGCGGCGGCTCAATAAACCTTCCACACGGCGTCGCAGGTAGTGCCCCGATTATTGATCCGGCGAGTCTAATTACATTTCCTGTCTTCTCAACGTTGCCAACTGGCGCGACTGCTTACGTGGCTGCGGGTAACACTTTGGCCGCAATTGTTCGCGCTCTCGATTCCACCGGGCGTTTCAAGACTATTTCTCGGCCAATGGTATTCACGAGTAACAACAAGAAAGCAATTATTGCATCGGGGACGGAGATTCCGGTCCCGGTAAATACGCTGACCGCGCCAGCCACAACGACCGGTGTTTTGACGACTGGCAACAGCTTTGCGACATCGTCGAACATTCAATTCAAAAAAGTTGCGCTTCAGTTGGAGGTCGTCCCGCTCATTAACTCCGACAAAGAGGTCTCGCTCGATATTTTGCAAAAGGTCGACAGCCTTGCGGGAACGACCCGTGTCGATAACAACGACATTCCGAACATTGCGACGCGCTACATTCGCACAAATGTCTCCGCGCCCAACGGATCAACGATCGTGCTCGGCGGTCTAATCATGGATGACAAGCAGAGAAGCCAATCGGGTTTTCCGATACTGAGTAGAATTCCAGTCGTGGGCGCGATCTTCAGGGATACAAACAAGGTAAAAAACCGAACTGAACTCATTGTTCTGATGCGACCGGAAGTGACGCTGACGCCGCTCGATCAATACCGGCTCCGTCAAAAAACCGAGGATAAAACGCATTTTGGGCCAGAGCTCGATCAGGATTGCCCCGATTGTCCACCTGCAGCCGATTACAAACACACGACTTCGTCACTCAGTGAGAAACAACTGCCGGCGCCGGATCTTCCGCCAACCCATTGATCGATGTCGCTTGGAATGAATCGAACTCCTTCTCTCACAATCAGTCTAATCGTGAGTGTTTGTGCCGCTTCAGCATTCGCTTCGGATGATCCACTATTCCATTCTACCGATTCCCTGGCGGCGCAGGATGAACATGGAACGTTGCATCAAGGTCCGTGGCCAAACCCGACAGACTTCGAACCCCGCTACCATTGGCGGCCGCTGTATTATTTTGAGTCCGGTCGCGACCTCATCTTGCAGCCTGCTTACGTCGGCGCGCTGCAGGTTTCGTTACGCCGCCTGGGTTATTATTGCGGAAGAATAGACGGAAATTTTACGCCCGAGGTTAGTGAGGCAGTCGCGCGATTGCAGAAGAATTACTCGATGCGTATTACCGGGACGTTGACGATTCCGGTTCGAAGAGCCTTGTTCTTGCCATAGGGCGCCGCACAACCAAGTTATGAACTCCGCCGTTAGCCAGTCACTCATCGACCTCCTGCTCGCGAGCGGCGTGCCTTCGCAGGATGAAGCCGCGCAGCTTGCTACGAATCTGAACGGCGGTTCTTGGACAGCGCACGTGCTCGACTCAGGCAAAGTGGACGAGCACCGTTTTCTTTCCGCAATCGGAAATTACTTTCACGTTCCGGTCATTTCGATCGATGCGAAAAGAATCGATCGCCAAACGCTCTCGCTGCTGCCGAGCCGTTTTGTTTTTCAGCATCATATTTTGCCGATTGAGGCGAAGGAAAATTCCGTCGTTCTCGCAACTTACGATTTGTTCAACACCGTTGGCCGCCAGCTCGCATCGCAGCTTTTGAAAAAACCAGCCGAATGGGTGTTGGTGCCGCGCGGCCAAATTCTGCGCACGATGAAAACGCTTTATGGCGTCGGCGCGGAAACCTTCGACGAAATCCTCAAGACGAATCGATCGTTCGAAGCGCTCCAGGATGTTGAAACGAGCACCGATCTGAATGCGGACGATCCGGAAGCGTCGGTGGTGAAATTCGTGAACCAAATTATTCGCGAAGCCATCTTTGAGCGCGCCACCGACATCCACGTCGAGCCGTTGGAAGACGATCTGCGAATTCGTTATCGGATCGATGGTATCCTGCACGAGGTCGCAGTGCCTCCGCAATTAAGCCTGCTGCAATCGGCGATCATTTCGCGTCTGAAAGTGATGGCGCATATGGACATCGCCGAGCGCCGCCTGCCGCAGGACGGCCGCATCAATTTGCAGGCGAAGGAACAAAATATTGATGTTCGCGTTTCGACGATTCCGACGGTGAACGGCGAATCGATCAGTTTGCGTCTGCTCAGCCGGACCGAGCAGCAGTTCGGTTTCGATCGGCTCGATCTGAGCGAGAAACAGGCGGCGATTGTGCGTGATCTGTTGGCGCAACCGAATGGAATTATTTTAGTCACCGGTCCAACGGGCTGCGGTAAGTCCACGTCGCTTTACTGTTTTCTCAGCAGCATCAACTCGGTGCAGCGCCGCATCATCACGATCGAGGAACCGGTTGAATATCGGTTGCCCGGTGTTTCGCAAATCGACGTGAAACCGGAAATCGATCTGACCTTCGCGAAAGGATTGCGTCACATTCTGCGACAGGATCCCAATGTCGTGATGGTCGGCGAAATTCGTGACATCGAGACGGCCGACATCTCGATCCGTGCAGCCATGACCGGTCACCTTGTCTTCAGCACACTGCACACGAACGATGCGGTAGGCGGCATCACGCGCTTGCTCGACATGGATGTTGAACCATTCTTGCTCGCCTCGGTCGTAAAGTCGTTTATCGCGCAGCGTCTCGTGCGCACGATTTGTCCCGATTGCAAAACGATGGCCGGTTATCCAGTGGATTATCTCAACGAAATTGGCGCGATCGTCTCGCCGGACTTTAAATATTATCGCGGCGAAGGCTGCGACAATTGCCGGCAGACTGGATACCGCGGACGAACCGCGATTTATGAAATCTGTGTCGTGACCGAGCCGTTGCGCCGGCTCATCATTCACAAGGCGATCGGTTCGGAGTTAAAACAGCGCGCGATTCAGGATGGCATGATAACGCTGCGGCAGGACGGATGGCGACGTGTTGCCCAGGGAATTACCACCGTTGAGGAAGTGGTGCGCGTGACCCAAACGGACGAGGTGATGGCAGAGACGGACGTGGAGCGTGAGGGCGCCACCACAGTGGCCGAGCGGCCGGTAGTGCTGAGTTAGGAGGACAGGCTTCCAGCCTGTCACGGCAGACGGGCATCTCTGCCTGTCGATGGAAAAACGCAGGCAAGATGCCGGCGCGCCGAAACAGCCAGGATGGCTGTCATCCGGAACCGCGCAACTCTGCAATCGCAACGCGATAATTTCCCGAGCGAAAAATTGACGTGCCGGCGACGAGAACGTTGGCGCCATTATCAATTGAGAGTTTCGCTGTCTCCGCGTTAATTCCGCCATCCACTTCGATGTCGAGCGCGGCGCCCTGCGCGCGCTGCCATTCGCGCGCTCGCTTTACCTTTTCCATCATTTCCGCTCGGAAAGCTTGTCCGCCAAAACCGGGATACACCGTCATGATGAGCAGCAGGTCAATACTCGTTAGGTAGGGCTCGACGGATTCGAATGGTGTCGCTGGATTCAGTGACAGGGCGGCGCGACAACCCGCATCACGAATCGCTTGCAGCGTTTCCGCCACATTATGTTTTGCTTCTGGTTCGACATGCACAGTAATTGAATTCGCGCCCGCTTCGGCAAAGCGCGGTGCGTAGTGGTCCGGATGTTCGATCATGAGATGGACATCAAGCGGAAGTTTCGTGTGCTTCCGCACCGTCGCGACGACCCCGGGGCCGAAAGAAATGTTGTCCACGAAATGACCATCCATGATGTCGAGATGAATCCAATCCGCGCCAGCCGCTTCGACTCGGTGCGTTTCCTCGGCGAGTGCGGAAAAGTCAGCGGCAAGGATGGAGGGAGCAACCAGGATTTTCGATTCGATCACGGTCTTTGCGATTTGAAGAAGAGCTTAGAACTTCGAACATCGAACATCGAACGTCCAACATCGAACCTCGGAGTTTCCCATGTTTCCCTTGACGAGCTGAGCGTCCATTTTTAGATGTTACCGATTTCAGCCGGACGAATCGCGCTCGCAGCGCACAAATGCTGCTATGTTCATGGCCAGGATGCGCTTCCGCCAGACTGGAACGCGCGGCTAATCTTAACTCATGTTTAACGGACTTTTCGGCTGGTTATCGAGCGATATCGGGATCGATCTCGGCACGGCCAACACGCTCGTCTACGTAAAGGATCAGGGAATCGTGCTGCGCGAGCCTTCGGTCGTCGCGGTGCAAGCCGGCACGACCAGAGTGCTCGCGGTGGGCGATGAAGCCAAGCGCATGCTCGGGCGGACGCCCTCAAACATTGTCGCGGTGCGGCCTTTGAAAGATGGCGTGATCGCGGATTTCGAAGTGACGGAAGCGATGTTGCGTCACTTCATTACGAAAGTGCACGGGCGTCGCGTGCGCGTGAAACCTCGTGTGGTCATCGCGGTTCCTTCCGGAATTACGGAGGTAGAAAAGCGCGCGGTGCGTGAGTCGGCCACGCATGCAGGTGCGCGTGAAGTTTATTTGATCGAAGAACCGATGGCCGCAGCAATCGGCGTTGGTTTACCGGTGCAAGATCCGGCTGGCAACATGATCATCGACATCGGCGGCGGCACGACCGAGGTAGCGTTGATTTCACTTTCCGGAATTGTTTTCAGCCGAAGCGTGCGCGTCGCCGGTGACGAACTCGATGAGGCGATCGTCCAATACATGAAGCGTGCTTATAACCTGATGGTGGGCGAACGCACGGCCGAAGAAATCAAAATTAAAATCGGCTCGGCCTACCCAACCGAAAAAGAAACAAGCATGGAAGTGAAGGGACGCGACCTCGTCGCGGGCTTGCCCAAGACGTTGATGGTGACTTCGCAGGAAGTGCGCGAAGCGTTACTCGAACCGATTTCTACGATCGTCGATTCGGTGCGGATCACACTCGAGCGTTGCCCGCCGGAATTATCGGCTGATCTGGTCGACCGCGGCTTAGTCCTGGCCGGCGGTGGCGCGTTGCTCCGTGGATTCGATAAGCTTTTGAGCGAGGAAACCGGTTTGCCTGTCCATGTTGCGGAAGATCCGCTCAGTGCGGTCGCGGAAGGAACGGGCAAATGCCTCAATGAACTTAAATTTTTGCGTCAGGTGGCTTCGTCAGATCGCCATTGGCGCTGAATATTGCAGATTGCAGATTGCCGATTTCAGATTGCCCGCTGCGGATCGGTGCGTCGTATGGAGCGCCAAGTCTGAAATCTCAAATCTTAAATCTGCAATCCCATGAGCCGCTCCAGCGCTGTCGCGCTTGTGATTTTCGTCGTCGCAGTGGGTTACTTGCTTAGCTTCGGGGCGGACAGCACGCGCAAGTTGCAAGCGGGATTTTACCGGCTGCTATCACCTTTTCTGATTACGGGATCCGGTTTGGAGAAACAGATAACGTCCGTCCGCTCCGGCTTAAAATCGCTTGAAGATCTGGAACGCGAGAATGCGGCGCTGCGCGTCGAAAATCGTTCCCTACGCGCCACGAATGAAGCTTTGCGAGATGTGGAGCATGAGGTCAATCGCCTGCGACAGGCGCTCAATTATCGCCAGCGTTCGGTCTTTAAACTTGTGCCGGCCCAAATCATCACGCGCGATTCGGCCACCTGGTGGCGCATGGTTACGATCAATCGGGGCAAAGATGATGGGGTCGATACGGAGATGCCGGTCTTAACCGACGAAGGGTTGGTCGGGAAAACCACCACAGTAAGCGCAAATATTTCCGTCGTGCTCTTGGTGTCCGATGAAAATTGCCGGGTCGCAGCCGCGGTGGAAGGTACACGCGAACAGGGAATCGTGACGGGCGAACGTGTGGCCGGCGCACTCACTCCGGTGCTGGATCTGAATTTCCTTTCCAAGCAAGCCAATCTCAAACCTGGGCAAAAAGTATATACCTCCGGCGTCGGTGGCGTGTTTCCATCCGGATTGCTCATCGGCACCGTGCAAAGTTTTCGCGTCCGCGACTTGGATGGACAGGCGCAGCTCACGCCCGCCGTCGATCTAGCGCGACTGGAAGACGTCTTTGTCGTGACTGGCCGTAAATGATTTTTTTCTTTCTTCTGCTTTTCATCGTACTCATTGCGCAGGTCGCAGAATTATTCCTGCCCGCGTTGGATTGGATGTACGGAGCGCACATTTACATCGTGCCGGTAATTGTTTTTTATGGCGCAATGGCGTTGCCGCTTTGGCTTGTCCTCGCGCTCGCCTTCTGGGCGGGCCTCTTGCTCGATGCGCTCACCGTGCAAGTAATTGGCCCGCGAGTTGAAATCGCCTTTGGATGGTCAATAATACTTTACGCCGTGCTGGCGGGCATTATGCATGGCCTGCGGCCGTTATTTATGCGGGGACGCTGGGAGGTTCACTGCGTTTTGAGCGGCTTCTGCACGTCGATGATTCTTCTCGTGCAATATCTGATGATTAGTTTTCGTCGCGGCTCGATTTTGTTCACCCGTGAAGTGTGGTGGCAAATCGGCGGTCCCGGTCTGCTCGCGATGTTAATGGCGCCGCTCGTTTTTGCGATGCTGCATTGGCTGGGGCGGGCGACTGCCTCGCCGTATCTGCCGGAGGAACAATTCTAATGAATCGACGACGAATGAATCCGCGCCTTCGCCTTCAGGCGCTCGCCTTTTTAATGTTGCTCGGTTTGGGAGCGCTCGTTTTCAAGCTCTGGCTCGTGCAAGTGGCGCACGGACCGGAATGGACGGCGAAGATTCGCGGCAGCTCCGAAGCGACCGTGCGCATTCCGTCAATCCGTGGCGAAATTCTTGACCGCAATGGTGTTCCCCTCGTGCAAAATCGCGCCAGCTACGAGGTCGATTTTTATTTGCCCGAAATGGTGAAGGGCTATCGCCAACGCGTCGGCACGCCACCTCAAACCGAATATCGCGGAACTATCAACGGCATGCCGAAAGATCTGAAAGAGCTTGACATCGTGAAGATCGTCAATGATGGCATCGTTCCGCGTTTGGATGATCTGCATCTGGCGCGCGACTACAACTCGGGCCAGCTCCAGCGGCATTATCGCACCAACACCGAGGTGCCGTATTCCTACATCAAAGATATCGATTTCCAGACGATGGCGAGGTTTTCCGAACATGATGTTGGGCTGCCCGGGGTCGACATCGCGATCAAACCCGTGCGCTCCTATGTCTACGGTGCGATGGCTGCCCACATCCTCGGCTACGTTGGCGCGCCTGACGATCCGAACCGCGAAGAGGCGAAGCAGTACACATTTTACCAGGGCGATGTGGAGGGAAAATCGAACGTCGAAAAAACGATGGACGAATATCTGCGGGGCAAACCAGGCAAACGTGTCATGCGCCGCAACGCCAAAGGCGTGATCGATGGCGTCGTGCGTGAAGAGCCGCCACAGCAGGGCGCGAACGTTTACATGACGCTCGATGCACGCATTCAGGCGATTGCTGAAGAAGCGATTCGCGCGGTCGGACGGGCCGCTGCAGTCGTAATCGATCCAAATAACGGCAACGTCCTGGCAATGGTTTCTGTGCCTTCATTTGATCCAAACACTTTCGTCCCGAGCATCAAAGCAAAAGACTGGGAAACACTGCGGAAGGACGAGGCCAATCCGCTCATCAATCGCGCAGTAAGCGCATTTCCGCCGGGATCTACATTCAAGATTGTCACGTCTCTGGCGGGCTTACGGAAACATCTTGCAAACGCGCGATTCAGCTGCGGCGGCGGAGTGACCTATGGCGATCACTATTTCCATTGCTGGGTTTCGGAAAAGGGCTACACCCACGGAACGCTCGGACTTTCCGATGCAATCAAGGTTTCCTGCGACTCCTTCTTTTACCAATATGGGAATGCGGCTGGCATCGACTCGATCGATACCACTGGCGAAATGCTGGGTCTGGGGAAAGAATCAGGCATTCATCTGACCGGTGAGCAGGCGGGAGTATTGCCGGGACCGGAATGGATGATGATTCACAGCCCGCGAGAAAAATGGTCGCAGGCTTACACCGCAAATGTTTCCATCGGTCAGGGCTACGATCTTGCTTCGCCGTTGCAAATGGCATTGGCCTACGCGACCGTCGCAAACGGCGGCATTTCGTATTATCCGCGCTTGGTCGATCGAGTTTTAAATCAAGACGGCACTCCGGCACTCGATCAGGAAGGCAAAATTGCTGTCCCGCAAACGCCGAAAGTGCACGCGGATTTGCGGAACGATTTTACGGTGGACCAAATTGAACTCGTTAGGCGTGGCTTATGGAAAGTGGTTAACGAGGACGGCGGCACCGGAGGACGCGCTCGATTGAAGAACGTTGTCGTCGCCGGGAAAACTGGGACTGCGCAAGCGATGCTTAATGGCAAGAAAGATACGATTGCGTGGTTTTGCTGCTTCGCACCCTACGATAGCCCAAAGTACGTCGTGGCAGTAATGGTGCAGGGTGGTGAGCATGGCGGTTCCGTGGCGGGACCGATTGCGACGCGCATTTTGGAACGCACCCTTGCGATGGATGACGGAAATTTTACTCCACAGGTTGCGTGGATTGCGCCGGCGCATAAGCCAAATCCGTTTCAGATGGTCAAAGCGGTCGACTACAAAGATGCGGGACCGAATCTCGGAAACGAGGATGAAGAAAACGCCGATCCGACTCAGAATGCAGAAAACGCGCAAATGGCTGCTGCCGGCGCGGATCCCGATGTGGAACCGGAAGCCGACGCCCAAGGCAAAGTCTCGCGTGCTCGAGCGCCGCGCGTCGCTCGCGCCATGCCCGTGGCGCCGCAGCCGCAAGCGCGACCGAATTTTTTCCAGCGGCTTTTCGGGATCAAGCGGCAACCACCGCCAACTCAACCGCAGCAGTCACCGCCACAGCGTCGACCCGGCCATGGATTTTAAACAAAAACTGCGCGTGAACACTTCGCTTTCGATTGTGCTCTCTCCGTGCTTCCAAATTTATGATAGACAAAGTGAAACGAATTCTTGGACTTTCCTCGCGCAAGACAGGCAACAAGCTTGTCATCAGCGTGGAAAAACTCGAGCGGCGCGTGGCCTTGCTCGAAGATGGCCGACTGGAGGAATACAACGTCGAGCGCAACAGCTCACGCAATATCGTCGGCAGCGTTTACAAAGGGAAAGTTAAGAACATCGAGATGGGGTTGAAGGCGATGTTCGTCGACATCGGCTTCGAGAAAAACGCCTTCCTCCATTTTTGGGATGCGATTCCCGCGGCGCTCGATAGCGGCATCGAGGAAATCGATCGGCCCGACAAACGCCGGCCAAAAAAACGCATCACCGCCAAAGACATTCCCAACATTTATCCGGTTGGCTCCGAGGTCATAGTGCAGGTAACAAAAGGCCCGATCGGGACGAAAGGTCCGCGCGTCACAACCAATCTGAGTTTTGCTGGCCGCTATCTTGTCCTGATGCCGTTCAGTGATCGCAGCGGCATTTCGCGGAAGATCGAGGATCCAAAGGAGCGTGTGCGTCTCCGCAAAATTCTGCAAAGTCTCGATATCCCCGAAGGTGTCGGCGTGATCATCCGCACAGTAGGGGAAGGCCAACGCGCACGTTATTTTGTCCGCGATCTCGGTTTCTTGCTCGAGCAGTGGGCGAGAATCGAGCGCAACATTAAGGAAGAGCCCGCGCCAGCGCGCGTTTTCGAAGAACCGGATTTGGTGGAGCGCACCGTCCGCGATTTCCTAACCGAAGAGATCGATGAAGTGATCGTAGACGATCGCGCGGCGGCCGATCGCATGGGCGAGATGGTGGGGCAGATCTCGCGACGTGCGCGCAACCGCATTCATTTTTACGATGGGGCGACGCCGATCTTTGAAACGTTTGGGGTGCAGAAACAAATCGACGACGCGTTTCATCGACAAGTCTGGCTAAAATGCGGCGGCTACATCGTGATCGATGAGACCGAGGCGCTCGTTGCGATCGACGTTAATACCGGACGCAACAAAGGCGGACGGGATGTTGAAAAAACTATCTTGCAAACAAACTTGGAAGCGGCCGATGAAATCGCGCGTCAGCTCCGGTTGCGCAACGTCGGTGGTTTAATCATCGGCGATTTCATCGATATGAAGAGTCGCAAGGACCAGCAAATGGTTTACCAGTTAATGAAGGAGCGCTTGAAACGCGATAAGGCAAAGACCCACGTTCTCCCGCTCTCCGGGCTCGGATTGATGGAGATGACGCGGCAGCGTGCGCAGGAAAGTTTGAGCGATACCATCTACGAGAATTGCCCGTATTGCCAGGGGCGCGGTCTCGTCAAAACGCCGATGACCACGAGCGTGGAACTACACCGGACTTTGAATACGGTAATGCGTAAATATCAGGACACCGTGCACGAGATCCGCGTCATGGTGAATCCTGAAGTTCTCAAGCGGCTGAAGGAAGAGGACGAGGAATTGCTTGTCGAGCTGGAGCGGCGGTATGCCGGTCGCCTGATGTTCCGCGGCGATCCGACCTACCATCAGGAAAAATTTTTGATCACCGACGCAAATTCCGGCGCAGAGCTAAAGGCCTGAGGTAGAAACATCGCGCCTACTTGCAAATTCGAATGCCTGTGTAACACTCCGCGACATCTAGGGAAACAGCTATTGACGTTTAAAGGGAAAAGAGGTGCTTTGGCACGGACTTAGCTCGGATTTAACCAATAACAGGGAGACATTAATGAAAAAGCTAATTTTATTTTTTTTCGGGGCGACTGCCTTGACCGCGTCGATGTTTGCGGGTTCGGAAACTTATTCGAGCAAAGAAACAAAACAGACTGCGGCAACGCAGCCGTTCTGCGATTGGTACGCCAACCAGGAATGGAACGCTTCTTTGTGGGGCACCTACGCCTTCACGGGCAACGAGGCGCGCGACGATCGCTTTCTCGCGGTTGATCACGCTTGGGGCGGTGGCGCCGATTTCAAATATTTCTTCGCTCGCTACTTCGGCGTCGGCGTGGAAGGCTATGCCCTCGCTGCGCGCGATACGGTTGGCGCCGCGCTTGGAACTTTCACCTTTCGTTATCCAATCCCGTGCACGCGCTTCGCGCCCTACGTTTTTGCAGGTGGCGGCGCGATTTTCAATGGCAGCAGAATTGAAGAAGCGACCGATGCGAACGGCGACCTCTTTCGGTCGATTAAGGACGATTCGAAGGCGAGAGCCGTGGGCCAATTCGGCGGTGGACTGGAATTTCGCATCACTCCGCATATCGGGCTCATAAATGACTTCAGCTGGGATGTCGTTGACGGTCCGAACAACAATTTCGGGATGGTGCGAAGCGGAATTAACTTCGCCTTCTGATTCAGCGCTCGCTTGTTCGCTTGCGGCGCTGCAGTCACGATCCGCGTTTGTTTAAGTCAGGAACGAACTGATTTCCTTGAGAGGCTTTGGCTCGATGTCGGGCACGAGCGCCTTCTCCGCGGGATGACCCACCACCAGGAGCAGAAACGGTCTCTCGTAGCCGGGTCGCTTTAAGATTCCGTTGCGTAATAATGCTTCAACTTTGTGCCGTCGGGTAGCATGCGCTGGGGCTGCGAAAAAATCGCAATCAACCACGGCGCGGTTTCTAAAAACGGCTTGCGCCAATCCGTGCCCAACAGCGCAAGCGCGTCCAGCCAGGCCGCCGGTGCGCGATGTTCGTAAAATTCTTTTTCTTCTGCCTTGGCCGCCAACCGTATCTCGCGTTTCACCGCAGGTTGACTCACTGCAACGAAATACCACGGCTGGAGATTTGCGCCGCTCGTCGCCGTACCAGCGGCGCGCAGAACGCTTTCTATGACCTGGCGCGGGACAGGACGCGGGACAGGACGCAGCGAAAAGTGGCGCACTGTTCTTCGCTGCTGCATTTTTTTCCTGAAACTGATCGGCGTGTTTTCGCTGCGCGAAGCGCGAGAGGGAACGATCGATTGCATCCCAGAGCGGCGCCGTCCATAGGACGGCGGCTATAGATTTGCGTAGCGTGTTGCCTGCGCGAAATTATTGGCGATGCCATTCGCCCAGATACTCGATAATTTGCCACTGAGTAAATCACCGCTCATCCGGCGGTTCGAAGCGTTGCTCGCGCCGAAATCCAACGCAGCGCTCGAGGAAATGGCGCAGCAGGCCCGCGCTCTCACCTTGCAAAATTTCGGCCGCACGATGCGGCTTTTCGCGCCGCTTTATCTTTCCAATGAATGCATCAACAACTGTCGTTACTGCGGTTTTTCACGCGACAACCCAATTCTGCGCGTGACGCTCGATCTCGAGCAGGTGATGGCGGAGGCACGTTATTTGGCAGACGAAGGTTTTCGCCAAATTCTATTGGTCGCGGGAGAGCACCCGAAGTTCGTCAGCCAAACTTATCTGGTCGACTGCGTCCGCGCGCTTGCGCCGGATTTTTCTTCGATTTCGATTGAAGTCGGCCCGATGGAAGGGGCGGATTACATTCCGATCGTTGAAGCCGGCGCGGAAGGTCTCGTCGAAGCGGTCGCGCTTGCCGCCCATCTCGATTATCTCCTGAAACGCTGCTGGCAGGCGCAGATTACGGTAAGCCTGCCGCGATTGCGTCCGGCGGCCGGTGAATTTCAGCCGCGATTTACAATGACAGACCGCGAGCTCGCGCAGTTGATTTGCGCGCTGCGTACCACCTTTCCGCAAGTCGGCATTGTTCTTAGCACGCGCGAAACCGAGTCGCTCAGGGATACATTGGTCGCGTTAGGCGTAACGATGATGAGCGCGGGCAGCCATACCGAACCTGGTGGTTATACGGGGCAAGGAAAAGAGGACCTGCATTTGACGGTGCGCGGGCGAATTGTCGCGCCCGAGTTTCACAACGGCATGGATGAAATTGCGACGGGACAGTTTGAAATCAGCGATGAAAGGTCTGCCGCGGAGATTGCCGCCGCCTTGCGTGATCGTGGTTTCGATCCGGTCTGGAAAGATTGGGAGCAAGCATTGTCGCACGCATGAGGATCTCATTGAACGGAGAGCAAACCGACACGCGTGGGGCAGAAAATGTTGATGAATTAGTCGCGCGTTTTGATTTGCCGCCGCAAGCAATCTTGATCGAGCACAACGGCCTCGCGTTGCATCGCCGGGAGTGGCCTGACCGATGGCTCGCCGAAGGCGATCAGATCGAATTTATTCGCGTCGTCGCCGGCGGGTGATCACGATCGCGACGTTGCCAGTCGCAGCCCGAGAAAAACGAAGAGCGAGCCGACGGTACGATTGAGGACATTCGAAATCGTGGCGCTGCCGCGCAGCCGTTCACTGAAGGCAGAGGCGAAACAGGCGAGGATCAAACACCAAATCGTGCCGGTGGTGACAAACGTGAGCCCGAGGGCAATGAACGCTGGCACTTTCATCGGCGAAGCCGGATCGATGAACTGCGGCAGAAATGCGAGAAAGAAGAGTGCGACCTTGGGATTGAGGAGATTGGTCAGAACTCCTTGGCGAAATGCAGCTGTGGTTTCTCTGTTGCGGAAGTGTGACGGAACGTGCAGCTCGCGCGCCCTACTTACTATCATTCGTACGCCGAGATAAATTAAATAGGCGCCACCAATTAACTTCACCGCAGTGAAGGCGAATGCGGAAGCGGCGAGAAAAGCAGAAAGTCCCAACGCCGCCGCGATCGTGTGGCAAATGCTGCCGAGGCTGATTCCGAGCGCCGATGCGATTCCCGCGCGCCGCCCCTGCGCAAGACTTCGCCCAATGATATAGGCGGTATCCGGACCAGGGGTGAGATTGAGCAAAATTCCGGCTGTGAGAAAGAGCGCGAAATTGTGGATCCCAAACATTCGAGTTGCACTCTTAATCGGGAATCATTTCTGATCGCAAGATCAAAGCCGTAGAGCAAACGCAATGAGCGCGCCGGGATTTCCGGTGTTGCGGCAGTCATACCGTATCTGTTTTCGCTTCTCGGGAATGTCTTACCGCCATTACCGATCCCATGGCCGCTCATTGTCGTTTTGCAATTGCTGCAAAGCGCCGTGCTGCTCGCTCTCGCGATTGGATTCGGGTTGCTGATCGCGCGCAAGCTCGGCTTGGGCGCACCACTTCTCGAAAGTTGGCTTTATGCGACAACGACAATAGCGCGTCCGGGAGACACATTCGGCAAACCGCTTCTTGTCGGCACGATGTTGGGCGTCTTGATCACATTACTTGGTCGTTTCATTTTTCGTCCGCACCTGCCGCAACTTGCCGCGATCTCGGCACTTTTCCCCCGACTTCGTGCTGCACGTTTGTGCGCCGGCGTTGTGAGCTTCACGTAATCGCCTTCACCACCACGCGCATGCCATCGGTTTGCACCACGCTGACCACGGTTTCGGGCGCGATGAATTCACCTTCGGTCACAACATCCACGACGTGATTTTCAAACCGCGCCTTGCCGCTTGGACGCAATGTGGTTACCGCAGTTCCGCGCATGCCAGGTAAAACGGCAAGCGCAGTCGCAAATTCACGCGGCACACCGGCCAGGGAAGGGCCGGGTGGATTCGTGCTCATGAGAGCGAACCGCCGATAAACGCTCGTGCGGGGCAAAAATCGCGCGAGAGCGACGATGACAATCCCCGCCGCCACAATCGCCAGCGTGAGATTGAGCAACGGAATCGCGAGCATGTGGCCAGTCGGAAAAAAATTCTGCCCCGGATAACGATCGGTCATCGCCCAAAGCAATGATGCGAGCATGAGAAAAACGCCGACGACGCCGAAGACGATCGTGGAATGCGCAAAGAACAAGATCTCAATCAAAACGAGAAAGAGCCCGAGGACGAAAAGCGCAACCACTTCCCAACCGGCGAGGCCGGCGAGGTAATGCCCGAGAAAAAAGAGCGCAAAACAAATTCCCGAAATGATGCCGGGCAGGCTCGCGCCCGGAATTTTGAATTCGAGATATGCGCCGATAATTCCTCCAAGTAAGAGAAGCGGCGCCAGCGCCGTGATCCAGAATGCGAGTTGTTCGAATCCGCTCGGATCGATTGAAACGGCGTCGCCTTTTAGTCCCGCTTTGCGGATCAAATCAGGAATGGAATCGGCAATGCCGTCGGCCAGGACGGGCTTGCCGTTGATCTGCTCAGTCGCTTCCTGTGCGTTAAGCGTGAGCAAGGAACCTTTCGGATGAAGGATACGATCGCCGATTTTCACTTCTTTGTCTTTGTTCATGAATGCTTCGCCGACATCAGGATTATGGCCGTTGCGATTCGCGGTTCCGCGAATCAGCGCCGACCAATACGAGATCGTCTTGTCACGCTCGGTTGCGGGAAGATCTTCGCCGGTTGCGAGGACTGGAGCAGCCGCGCCAATTGCGCTCACCGGGGCCATGTAAATATGTTTGGTCGCGAGGGCGATCAGCGCACCGGCGGAGCCCGCGTTGGAATTGATAAACGTATAAGTTGGGATCGTGGCGTGATTGAGGACGCCGGTTATTTCCTCAGCGCTATCCAATCGGCCGCCATACGTGTTCATCTCGAAAATAATTGCAGCTGCGTGGCCGTCTTCGGCCGTCTTTAGAGCACGGCGAAGAAAAAGTAAGAGCGAAGGAGAAACTTCATCGCGCAGCGGCGCCACTACGACGTCGCCTTGACGAATGTTGTCGCGAGCTGCAACTGCGCCAAGGCTAGCAGCGCAGAAAATCAGAACGAGGAAGAAACGAATTATTTTCATCGGTTCAACGACTGCATTAATTTTGCATCGCACCCGCCGCCAAACGAGCGAAAAGTGGAACAAGCATGGGCACTATCCCATCACAACTCATTGAGCAGATCGCCGCCGCGAACGACATCGTCGAAGTGATCGGCTCTTATTTTCCGCTGAAACGTGCCGGCGCAAGTTTTAAGGCGCTCTGCCCATTTCATCAGGAGAAAACGCCGTCGTTCACCGTCAACCCGAGCCGGCAGACCTTTCACTGTTTCGGCTGCGGCGTGGGCGGAAGCGTTTTCCGTTTCGTGATGGATTACGAGCACATCGATTTTCCTTCCGCGGTGCGCAAGCTCGCGGCGCGTGCCGGAATTCCTGTGGTCGAGGAACGAAGCGTAAGCGGCGAGGACGATCGCCAGCATGAAACGCGGCGCGCATTGCTCAAGCTCCATGCCGAAGCGGCCGCGTGGTTTCACGAGAATTTGTTGAAGAGGGATTTTGCCGCGCCCGCGCGCGGATATTTGAAGGAGCGCGGAATCGATCGCAAAATCGTCGACAATTGGCAACTCGGTTTCGCGCCGGAGAGTTGGGACGCGTGTTTGAAATGGGCGCTCGATCGCGGCTATCAACGTGGACAAATTTTGCAGAGCGGACTGGTGAAGCTGCGCGACGAAACCCGTGCGGAGAGCGAAGTCTACGATCGCTTTCGCGGCCGAATCATGTTCCCGATTTGCAACGATGTCGGCGAAGTGATCGCGTTCAGCGGGCGCGTGTTTGAAAAAGAGATCGAGACGGCAAAATATTTGAATTCGCCCGAGACGCCACTCTTTCGCAAAGGAAATGTTCTTTTCGGGCTGCACAAAACCAAACGCAGCTTGATTGAAGCGAGCTGCGCGATTGTGTGCGAGGGGCAACTCGATCTGATCACACTTTTCGAAGCTGGGATTACCAACGTTGTCGCGCCGCAGGGGACAGCCTTCACTGAACAGCAAGCGCAAATATTGAAGCGTTTCGTCAATGAAGTAGTGCTTTGCTTTGATGCCGATGCCGCAGGGCAGAAAGCGGCGGAACGTTCGCTCGACGCCCTTTTGCAGAACGATCTTGTCATTCGGGTGGCGGAAATGCCGGCGGGGGAGGACCCCGACTCGCTCGTTCGTAATAAAGGACGCGAGGAATTTGAAAAGCAGGTGCGTGGCGCGCAGGATTTTTTCGATTATTGGATTGAGCGAGAGACGGGGAAACGGGATTTAAACTCGTTAGGCGAGAAAATGCAGCTCGCGCGGACCCTGGCCGAGACGATTTCCCGTGTCCACGATCCGTTTCTGCGAGGGCAAATCGTCAGCAAGTCCAGCGCGCGGCTCCGCGTTTCGGCGAAAGAGTTCGAGCGACTGCTTTCGAGTGCTAAACGCCCTGCCGGATCGCCATCAAGGGAAGCGCCGATCGCGGAGGAGCCTCGACGTGAAATTGCGATGCTTTGTATCTTCGCGCTGCGGAGTGTGCAGGTGCGTGATTTTCTTCTCACACAAAATTGGCGCGAAATTCTTGCGCAAATACCAGACTCCGATTTGCTAATTAGAATCTTGGAAAGTGATCAACGGCTCGAAGATCCGGCGTCGGTGAATACCTTTATGTCGAAGCTTTCTCGACAAGATGAACAAGTTGTTTCTTCTTTGCTATTACACAAGGTGCCTAACAACGCGGAAACTATTGCCCGGAAGTGGTGGCACGGATTGATGCTACCAATCTTGCGGCGAAAAGTTGAGCAGGCTGAGAACAAAATGCGACATCCAGATATTACGGCGGGCGAAGAGATTATTCTTCAGAAACAAATTGTTGACCTCCGAAAACAGCTCGACGAGCTTTCCGAGTTTTCGTCTGCCCCGTGCGCCGGACGTTGATTGTTACTGAGAAGGGCAGGAAGTCGGGTACCACGATAGGGAAAAGCTTTCGTCAGTTCCTCAACAGCATAACCGTTGGCTCCGCATCTAAAACGAACGAAACGCGTGGGAAAGAGTCCCACAAAGCCGCTTAAAGCAAAGCGGGCCGCCTACCACTCCGGAGTTAAGAGGTCGCAAGGCCGTCCCCCGAGGCACAAAAGTCGCTTTGCAAGGAACGGAATGCGTCGAAAAAAACGGGCGCTTGGTCACCGCGAAGAAAAATCGGCCAAGGCAAAAATTGTGGCAGAAAATAATTCGTCGTCTGCGCAATCAGGCGGCGACGTTCAAGTGCGGATTCGCGAGCTGATCAAGCTCGCGAAGGAGCAGGGTTACCTCACCTTCGATGATCTAAACGAAGCCCTGCCCGACGCAGTGACAGATGGGGATGAACTCGATGTCATCCTGACGCATCTGCGCCGGATGGAAATCGATATTATCGAAGCCTCGGAAGTTGACCGTTACAAAGATGGAAAGAAGGAGGAAGAGGAGGAAGAGGTAAAGCCCGAAGCGAAGCTCGACATCCTCGATGATCCTGTTCGTATGTATCTCAAGCAGATGGGGCAGGTGCCGCTGCTGACGCGGGAACAGGAGGTGGAAATTTCCAAGCGCATCGAAGAGGCCGAAAACATGGTGCAACGCCACATCCATTGCTTCGGCTTTATCGCGCGCGCACATCTTGATCTGGCCGACAAGTTACGGGAAGGACGGGAGCGCTTTGACCGCGTGATTTTGGATAAAAAAATCGAGAGCCGCGAGCGTTACATGAAGATGTTGCCGCGACTGTGTAAACACGTCGAAAAACTGAGCGACTCTCTTACGCAACAATACGCGCAACTTCTGAAAGGATCAGCGCGCCGCGATTCCAGGCAGATCAAGGGTTTTCAGAAAGCGGTCGTGTCTCTGCAGAAACTTTATCCGAAATTTTATTTCAAGCAGAGGGTCACCGAGGAATTTGTCCATCTGGCGGATGAACATTATCACGCGCTCACGGTGATTCTGGCGGAGAGCAGCAAACGGCCGCGCGAGAACGGCTCAGGTTCGGCCAATAAAATACGAGGGGTGGAGGGCGCACTCTGGATGTCGAGCGATGAATACGCGGAACAATATCAGGCGCTCAAAGGCTGGCTGCGCAAAGCTCTTCGCGCCAAAACTGAAATGGTGGAGGCAAATTTGCGGCTCGTGATTTCGATCGCAAAAAAATACACCAACCGCGGCCTTTCCTTTCTCGATCTCATTCAGGAAGGCAACATGGGGCTCATGAAAGCGGTCGAAAAATTCGAGTACCGCCGTGGTTACAAGTTTTCCACTTACGCGACATGGTGGATTCGGCAGGCGATTACGCGCTCAATCGCCGATCAAGCCCGCACGATTCGCATTCCGGTGCACATGATTGAGACAATTAACAAACTCATGCGCGTGCAGAAACAGCTCGTGCAGGAATACGGTCGCGAACCAACTCCCGAAGAAGTGGCAGAGGAAATTTTATTGCCGGTCGACCGAGTGCGAGCCGTTCTAAAAATGGCGCAACAGCCGATCTCGTTGCAGGCGCCCGTGGGCGACAGCGAGGAGACGAATTTTGGCGATTTCATCGAGGACAAAGGCGCCGAAAATCCGAGCGACATGACCGCGATCGTCTTGCTCAAGGAAAAGATCAAGGACGTCCTCGAAACATTGACTGAGCGCGAACGTCAGGTGCTCGAACAACGCTTCGGCTTAGTGGACGGGTACAGCCGAACGCTCGAAGAAGTCGGGCGGCAATTTCGTGTCACTCGCGAGCGGATCCGTCAGATCGAAGCGAAGGCGCTGCGCAAAATGCGCCACCCGACGCGCATCCGTCAACTCGAAGGATTTCTCGAAGCTGCGGAAGCCTGATATTCGGAAGAGGCGCGCCCCATTGGGTCCTGGCCTCATTTCACACTGACGCCAAAAATGAGCTGGCTTGGGATGACCAGCCAGCTCAAAAGATAAGCGTGCGCGGCGTGTTAACGCCGGCCACGATCGCGAAAGAAAGCCCGCCGATCGTCACGATCCCGGAAGAAAAATCGATCCCTGAAGAAGAATCGATCCCTGAAGAAGAATCGCGGTCCTCCAAAAACCACGGGACTGTAGTAGGGATAGTAGGGAGGATAGCCGTAAGGATAGCAGCCCGGATAATACCCCACCGGAAAGCCGACTGACACCCCCACAAACACGCGCGCATCAGAGCGTGATGCCGAAGCGAACGCAAATCCACTGGCAACAAACACGATTAAGAGAAGCTTTTTCCAGCTCATTTTCTCACCCCCTTTGTACTTTAGTTGGTATAATTCTACCCTTAAGTGAGACGAGAAGCTTGTCAATTTATTCAGAAACATTCTTCCAGTCGAAAATGGGATAAGCGCGGACGCAAAGATCGGGCCCCACGCGCTCGTAATGGATGTCGGTGAGATGCGCGCCGCGTTCGCTTGCGTCTGCGCCTTTGCCGCCAATCGCCGCAACAGGACCACCGGTCATGAGCGGAGCGATGTAGAATCTGATCTGGTCAATCAGCCGCGCATCGAAGGCATGCCCTAGGACTTCGCCTCCACCTTCAATGAGAACGCTCGTGATTTCCTTTGTGCCGAGATCTCGCAGCACCGCTTCGAGAGATTTGTTCCGGTAGAGAAGAGTGCGGTCGGCAAAACGATCCGTGAAAAGATGAGCGCGGCGCGGCAAATTTCCCGCCCGAGAAATCACGACCCGCCATGGCTGTCTCGCGCCTTTGATGTCGCGCACGGTGAGACGCGGATTATCCTGCCGTAACGTTTCGGCGCCGATCAAAATCGCATCGACTTGCGCCCGCGTTTCATGCGCATGCCGGCGCGCTGCCGCGCTCGTTAGGCGACGCGGTTCACCCGGCAGACGGGTTAGTCGTCCATCGAGGCTCATGCCGCATTTCGCAATGACAAACGGCCGTCGCGTTTGAATCCATTTGTTGAATGCTTCATTCAGTAACGCGCACTCTGAAGCCAGTACACCATAATGGACTCGAATTCCCGCCGCGCGAAGCTGCTCCAGGCCGCGACCTGCATGTCGCGGATTGGGATCAATCGCACCAACGATCAGTTCCTGTATGCCTGCCGCGATAATCGCATCAGTGCATGGCGGCGTACGTCCTGTCGTCGAGCACGGTTCGAGCGTGACATAGAGCACGGCGTTTTTTGATTTCGGGCCACGCACATTTCTCAGGCATTCAATTTCAGCGTGCGGAAGC
>WNFC01005548.1_pt1 | contig 20717 bp, 16 predicted proteins | sample 5400541 | NCBI WGS metagenome assembly WNFC01 (sample SAMN13153342, study PRJNA577476) | soil metagenome | isolation source: 120 cm saprolite under Douglas fir tree site 2 hole 2 replicate 1 | place: USA:California | collected 2015-04-18
GTCATCATGTACACGGTGTCGCCGAGGAAGATGGCCTCGTCGATGTCGTGGGTGACGAAGGCGATCGTGCGCCGATCCTGCTCCCAGATCTCGGTCAGGAACCGCTGCGCCGCCGCGCGGGTGAGCGCGTCGAGCGCGCCGAACGGCTCGTCCATCAGCAGCACCTTCGGGTCGTTCGCGAGCGCACGGGCGATCGCCACCCGCTGCTTCATCCCACCTGAGAGCTCCTTCGGATACGCGCGCGCGAAATCTGCGAGCCCCATCTCCTCGAGCAGCCGGTCGGAGATCCGCCGCCGCTCCTCCTTCGCCATCCTCTTTAGCCTCGGGCCGAACTCGACGTTCTCGCGCACGCGCAGCCACGGAAAGAGCGTGTACGACTGGAAGACCATGCCGCGGTCGGTGCCCGGGCCGTGGATCTGCCGCCCGTCGACGTGGACGCTCCCGGAGGTCGGCCGCACGAGCCCGCCCATGATGTTGAGCAGCGTCGACTTGCCGCAGCCCGAGGTGCCGATGATGCAGGCGAAGTGCGCGTCCGGGATCTCGAGCGAGACGCGGTCGATCGCCTGCACGCGGCCGCTGCGCGTCTTGAACACCATCGAGACGTCCGAGACCGAGATCGAGCTCATCGCGAGACGCGCTCCGAGTACGGGAAGAGGAGCCAGTAGAGCCAGCGAAAGAGCGCGTCGGTGAGCAGGCCGAGGATCCCGATCGTGATGATCCCGGCGATGATCTTGTCGGTCTGGAGGAAGCGGCTCGCGGAGAGGATCACGTGGCCGATGCCGGTGCTCGCGGCGACGAGCTCGGCGACGATCAGGTACGTCCAGGCCCAGCCGATCCCGATCCGCATGTTGTCGAGGACGCCCGGCCACGAGGCTGGCAGGAGCACGCGCCAGAAGACGTGCCAGCGCGAGGCGCCCAGCGTGTAGGCGATGTTCACGAACTCCTTGGGGATGTTCGCCGACACGGCCGCGATCAGCAGCGTGAGCGGGAAGAAGACCCCGATGAAGATGACCGCGATCTTCTCCTTCTCGTAGATCCCGAACCAGATGATCAGCAGCGGGATGAACGCCGAGGCCGGCATGTAACGGACAGCGGCGACGATCGGCTCGAAGAATGCCTGCACGACGCGAAAGGAACCGATCGCGATCCCGAGCGGGATTCCGATCGCCGACGAGATGAGGAAACCGATGCCGATCCGGCGCGTACTCGCCCAGACGTCGTGCGCGAAGCCCTCGTGGGCGAACATGTTGTAGAGGGCCTTGGCGACCGTGCCAGGACTTGGCAGGAAGAACGGGTTGTGGAGATTCGCGAAACCGAGCGTCGGGGCGACTCTGGTATAGGCGAGGAGCGCCCAGATGCCGATCACGACCCCGAAGCTCGCAACGCCCAGCGGGACGGAAAGGGCTCTGGGAATCGGCTCCTTCGGCGCCAGATAGCGCGAGTACCAGCGCGGAGCCCCGGCGCCCGTCCGCCGGCGCTTCATGGCCGACGTGACGGGCGCCGGGGCTCCTTCGGGATCACTTGAACGAGTTGACGAAGGCGGGATCAATCGCGTTCTTCGGGCTCGGGATGGTCTTGATCTCCCCGATCGACTTCCAGAAAGTGGCCGACTTCTTGAAGATCTTGTAGATCGCTCCCGGGTGTTTCTTCGTGCCGTAGTACTTCTTGCTCTGCGCGACAGACCAGAGGGGGACGTCCTTCATCGTCGCCTTGATGTCGGCCGCCGATTGGCCAAGATAGGCGTGAACGTCCGCGAACGCCTTGTTCGGGTTGCTCTTGATCAGCTTCATCGCGTCGTTGTAGGCCGCGATGAACGCCTTCACCTCGTCGGGATGCTGCTTGACGAAGCTCGGGGCGAACGCGACGTGGTCGGTGATGATCGTCGGGTACTGCTTCGTCGAGACGAGCACGTGCCCATTCGGGTTCGTCTCGGCCCGCGACAGCCACGGCTGCCACGTCACCGCCACCTTCACGCGCCCCGCGGCGAAGGCGGCGCCCGCGTCGCCTGACGTCAGGTCAATCTGCTTGACGTCATTGAGCGACATGTGATGGAGACTCAGCACGTACGCGAGGAGCCACTGGCTCGTCGAGCCAGCGCTCACGGCCACCGACTGGCCCTTGAGCTGTTCGACCGTCGTGATGCTCTTGTCGGCGACGATGCCGTCGCCACCCGCGGATGCGTCCAGCCCGAGCACCTCCACCGACTGGATGCCCTTCGCGTACGTCCGCGAGTACGTGTCGACCGTCGTTGCGATCGCGTTCAGGCTCCCGGCCTTGAACGCGTTGAAGCGCTGCACCGGATCCTCGATCACCGTGTAGGTGACGTTGAGGCCGTGTTTTTTGTAATAGCCCTCCTTGTCGGCGATGACGAGCGCCATGTAGCCGTTCCAGGTCGAGAATGCCAAGTTGATCGGCACCTTGCCTTTCGCGACGTAGCCGCTCGTTGCCGGCGCCTGCATGCCGCTGACCCCTGCGACGATGGCGAGCGCTGCGACGACGACAGTCGTGGCTACAACCAATCCTTTCCGCATCTTCTGCCTCCTCCCCGAAGGGACTCGAAAGCCTGCTCTTCTTTGGTGAGACGTTCTCAGGTCCTCAGTCGGCTGCCAACCTCCTCTCCCTCGGCCGCGTCGAGCGCTCGGCGCAGTCTGTCGACCAGCGCGTCGAGCTGCCGGGGCTCGATGATGAACGGGGGCGAGACGTGAAGGGCGCAGCCGCGCAGCGAGCGCGTTAGCAGGCCATGCTCCCGCGCGAGCGTGACGACCCGGTCGACCAGCCCCGGCTCGCGCTCGAGCGCCTCGGCCTCGAGCTCGACGGCTGCGGTGAGGCCGATCGCCCGCGTCTCCCCGACGAGCGGGTGGTCGCCCAGCGAGTGCACCTTCTCCGCCAGCAGCGGCTCGAGCTCGGCGACGCGCTCGACCAGGCGCTCGCGCTCGAGGATGTCGAGGTTCGCGAGCGCAGCGGCGCAGGCGGCCGCGTGGCCGGAATACGTGTAACCGTGCCGGAACCATGTGCCCTCGCCGCGCCAGAACGGCTCCTGCACGCGCGGCCCGACGACGACGCCGCCGAGCGGCATGTAGCCGGAGGTGACGCCCTTGGCGAACACGAGCAGGTCGGGCGTGAAGCCGAAGCGCTCGCAGCCGAACCAGCGGCCGAGGCGGCCAAAGCCGGTGATCACTTCGTCGGCGATCAGCAGCACGTCGTGCTCTTGGCAGAGCTCCGCGACGGCCGTCCAGTAGCCCTCGGGCGGCGGGATCACGCCACCGGCGCCGAGGACCGGCTCGCCGATGAACGCCGCGACGCGCTCGGGCCCAAGCTGCTCCATCGCGGCGGCGAGCTCCTCCACGGAATTCGCTTCCACGTGGGCGACGTCCGCGACGAGCGTCCCCAGGCCCTCGACGTTCGCGGGGATGCCGCCGAGACTCGTCCCCCAGGCGTGCATGCCGTGGTAGGCGTGGCGGCGGCCGATCAGCGCGAGCTTCTCCGGCCGCCCGATCGAGTGCCAGTAGCGGCGGGCGAGCTTGGCCGCGGTGTCGACGGCGTCGGAGCCGCCGGAGGTGAAGAAAACCTTGCCGTCCTCGAACGGCGCAAGGCGGGCGAGGCGCTCCGCGAGCGTGAGGGCCGGCTCGTTGGCGTAAGCGCCGAAGGTCGAGTACGCATGGAGCTCACGCAGCTGGCGCTCGACGACGGCGGCGATCTCGTCGCGGCCGTAGCCGATGTTGCAGTACCAAAGCGCGGCGGTCGCGTCGAGGTAGGTGCGGCCCTCGCGGTCGACCAGCTCGCAGCCGCGGCCGCGGACGATCACGAGCTCCTCGCCTGCGACTTTCGCCATGTTGGCGAAGGGATGCCAGTACGCGGTGGTCGCCGCCGCGGCCGGCTGCTCCGGCGCGGCCTCGGGCGCCTCGGTGAGACGCCGGCCGATCCCGTCCAGCGTCCGCTCGATCGTCTTGCGGGCGACGCCGGCGATCATGCGCTGGCCGACACCGGCGACCGGGCCCGAGACCTTGAAGTCACCGTCGTAGCAGACGAGCGTCCCCTCGCCGTCGCGCGGCTCGAGCCGCATCGCGCCGCGGCCGGTGACGCGACCGCTCTTGCCCTTCGTCTCGACGACGATCGTGCACGCCGTCGGCGGCTGCTCGTCCTCGTAGGCGAGGCGGCCCTCGTAGGTGTCCTTCACCGGGCCGACTGCAAGCGAGATCGTCGTGCGGAAGGTGCGGCCGTCTTCAGGCTCGACCTCGCCCGCGCCGGGCATCGCTCGCGCTAGCTCGGACGCGTCCGTGAGCAGCGCCCAGACCCGCTCCGGCGGCCCCGCCAGCATTCGCTCGCCGGTCACGCGCGGCATGCCTAAGCCTCCGCCACGCGCTCGGGAGTGAACGGCAGGACGGTGAGGCGCCTTCCGAGTGCGTTCGCCAGCGCGCTCGCGACCGCCGGCGCGACTGCGCCGACCGGCGGCTCGCCGATCCCGCGCGCCGAGAACGGGCCGAGCCCTTCGCCGGACTCGACGACGATCGGCTCGATCTCGGGCGCCTCGACCGCGGTCGGGATCAGGTACTGCGCGAACGTGCCGGTAAGGTTGACGCCGTCCTCGTAGACGACGCGCTCCGAGAGGGCGTAGCCGAGCCCCATCACGACCGCGCCCTCGATCTGGCCCTCGACGCTCTGCGGGTTGATCGCGCGGCCGACGTCGTGGGCGGCGAGGTAGCGCAGCACCTCGACCCGCCCGGTCTCGGGGTCGACCTCGAGATCGACGGCGTGGCAGCCGTAGGTGAAGTCGGGGAACACGCGCCCGCGCCAAGAGGCGTCGCTCCGCCAGGCGTCGCCGCCGGGTGCGCGGAAGATCGAGAGCCGGTGCCAAGGCACCTGGCGTTTGGCCGCCGCCGCGATCAGGTCCCGGAACGCGACGTGCCGCTCCCCGTAGCGTGCGCCGCCGCCGACGAATTCGACGTCGTCCGGCTGCGTCTCGAGCAGCTCCGCCGCGAGCGGCCGCAGCTCCTCGCGCAGCTCGCCCGCCGCCTGGAGCACGGCGTTTCCCGACATGTACAGCTGCCGCGTCGCGGTCGTCGTCCCGGTCAGAGGCGTCAGCGCCGAGTCGCCGATGTGGATGACGACGTCCGCCGGGTCGACGCCGAGCACCTCGCCCGCGAGTTGGACGAGCGAGGAGGCCTGGCCGCCGCCGATGTCGGGGACGCCGATCCGGAGGACGAGGCTCCCGTCCAGCTCGAACCCGACCCATGCGCTCGACCAATCGTTGAGCCAGACGCAGCGGCCGTAGGGCTGGAGGTTGCACGCAATGCCGCGCCCGACTCGCCGCCCGGGCGCCGAGGGCTCCGGCTTCGGCCCGAGCGCCGCCTCGACGCGGTCGGCGAGATCCGGCAGCGCGACGTGCGTGTCGAGCGTCTGTCCCACAGCGAGCATGTCGCCGCGCTCGAGGAAGTTCCGGCGCCGCAGCTCGATTGGGTCGAGCCCGAGCTCGGCGGCGAGCAGATCCATCTGCCCCTCGTAGCCGAGCGCGACCTGCATGGCGCCGAAGCCGCGCATCGCACTCGCCGGCGTGTGGTTCGTGTAGGCGACGCGCGCGTCGATGCGCACGTTGGGGCAGCGGTACGGGCCCTGCGAGCAGGTGGTCGCGTACAGGAGGACGAGCGCCGACAGCAGCGCGTAGGCGCCGCCGTCCGCGACGATGCCGATGTCCTGCGCGAGCAGCCGCCCGTCGGCGTCGCACGCGGTGCGGTAGCGGAGCTTCATCGGGTGACGCTTCTGGCGCGCGAGCAACGACTCCGAGCGGCTCCACACCATCCTCACGGGGCGGCCGGTACGCTGGACGACGAGCGCGAGGAACGGCTCGACCGTCATGTCCTCCTTGCCGCCGAAGCCGCCGCCTACGTAGGGCGCGATCACGCGCACGCGGTTGTCGGGGACGCGCAGGATCCGCGCGAGATCGCGAAAATGCTCGATCACCTGGGTCGCTGCGCGGACGGTGATGACGCCGTCGGAGTCGAGCCAGGCGACCCCCGCCTCCGGCTCGAGGTACGCGTGGTCGACGAACTGCGTCTCGTAGCTCTGCTCGACGACGGCGTGTGCGGCAGTCAGCGCGGCGTCGACGTCGCCCTCTTGGAGCTGCCAGCTCGCTATCAGGTTGCCCTGCTCGTGAACGAGCGGCGTGCCCTCCTCGAGCGCCGCCTCGGCCTCGGTCACGACCGGCAACTCCTCGTACTCGACGTCGATCAGCTCGACGGAGGCGAGCGCAGCGTCCTCGGTCTCGGCGGCAACGATCGCGATCGGCTCGCCGTGGTAGCGGACGACGCCGTCGGCGAGCACGTTCGTGCGAGCCTTCAGCGCCCCTACCTGGAACGTTTGCCCTGGCACGTCCACCCAGACGGTGTTCTCGGGCACATCCTTGGCGGTCAGGACGGATGCGACTCCGGGCACCGCCTCCGCCATGGACGTGTCCACCCGGAGCAGGCGGGCGTGCGGAAGGTCGGCCCGCTTGAGCATCGCGTGCAGCATCCCGGGGAGGCCGAAGTCGGCGGCGTATCGGGTCCGGCCCGCGACCTTCTCGACCGCGTCGTGCCGGACGAGAGCGCGCCCGACGACGCGTACCGGCCGCTCGCGGACGACGCTCATGGGCCAACCTCTGGCCCATGAGCAGAGGAAGGGGCGTCGGGCGGAACCAAGAGGTTCCCCCATTGTCTCTCCTCAGCTCGCGCGGCGACCTGAGCGCCGCGGGGGCCGAGGCGTACACCGAAGAAGGGGGCTCGTGGGAGAAACATGGTTGCCCCCACAGGAGCGAGCCAAAGGCGAGCGACGCTCACCGCTCCACCACTCGAGTAGCTCGGAGTCCACGGGCGCTCATGCCGCGCCCTCGCGGTCGCGGTAGGCCTCGACGGCCTCGACGATCTTGCCGTAGCCGGTACAGCGGCAGAGGTTGCCGGCGAGGCTTCGCCTGATCGTCGTCCGGTCGCCGGCGAGTCCGAGACGGACGGCCTCGATCGCACACGGACGGCCTCGATCGCACCGAGCACGACGCCGGGCGTGCAGAAGCCGCACTGCACGGCGCCACGTTGGATCAGCTCCTGCTGCAGCGGATGGAGGGAGCCGTCGTCGGCGAACGCGCTCACGGTCTCGACGCGCGCGCCCTCCGCCTGGACGGCGAGCACGCTGCACGCGTTGACGGCGACCGCGTCGAGGAAGACGGTACAAGCGCCGCAAACGCCTTCGCCGCAGCCGTACTTCACCTCGGTCGCCCCGGCCTGGTCGCGCAGGAAGCGGAGCAGCGTCACATGCGGCTCGACCGGCTCGCGGAGCCGCCGTCCGTTCACGAGGAGCTCGAGCATCACGCCCCCGCATCCTCCTCTGCGCGCGCGAGGGCGCGGCGCGCGCAGACCCCGGCCAGGCGTCGGCGGAACGCGGCCGAGACGAACGCGTCCTCCTCGGGCTCGACCGCCGCCTCGACCGCGGCCGGCAGCTCGTCCGCCGGCCCCTCGAAGCGCAGGGGCCGGTCGCCGACGCCGCCGACGACGACTCGCGCATGCCCGTCCGGCGCCACCACCGCGGCGGCGCACGCCAGCGCGAAGTCGTCGGCCCGCTGCGCCTCCTCGTGGAAGCCGACGCCGCTCCCTTCCGGCGGCCGCTCGAGCTCGACGGCGACGAGCACCTCGTCCGGTCCGAGCGCCGTCTCCAGGTAGCCGAGGAAGAACTCCGCGAGCGGGATCCGCCGCTCGCCGTCGGGCCCGTGAGCGACGACCTCTCCGCCGTGCGCCACCGCGACCACGGGCAGCTCGGCGGCGGGATCAGCGTGGGCGAGGGAGCCGCCGAAGGTGCCGCGGTTCCGCACGCGCGGATTGCCCACGTGGCGGGCCGCCTCGGCCGCGAGCGGCAGCAGCCTTCGCGCCTCCGGGTCGAGCTCGAGCGTCCGGTGGCACGTCGTCGCGCCGACCCGCACCCGCCCGTCGACCGCCTCGATCCCGTCCAGCTCGAGCCGCGAGAGATCGACGAGCACGTCAGGCCGCGCGAGCCCGAGCGAGAGCATCGGCACGAGGCTCTGACCGCCCGCGATCACCTTCGCGTCGCGCCCCCCGGCCGCGGCCAGAATGGACACGGCCTCCTCGACGGAGCGGGGCCGCTCGTAGTCGAACGGACGCGGGATCACACGTCCCACCCGGCGTCGACGACGATGTCGTGCCCGGTGACGTTCCGCGCGCCCGCCGAGACGAGGAAGCGGACGGCGTGGGCAATGTCGGAGTCCTCGATGAAGCGCCCGAGCGCGGTCTGCGCCGTGAACTCGGCGTACACGTCCTCCGGCGTCCGGCCGAGGCGGCGCGCCTTCTCGTTCACGATCTTCCTCATTCGCTCGCCGTGGGTGACGTTCGGGCAGATCGTGTTCACCGTGATGTCGTGCGGTCCCAGCTCGAGCGCGAGCGTGCGCGTGAGCCCGCGCACCGCCCACTTCGAGGACGAATAGGAGACCCGGTTGCGGTAGCCGCGGAGGCCGGAGGTGCCGGCGATGTTCACGATTCGCCCGCCTCCACGCTCGATCAGGTGCGGGATCGCGAACTTGCAGGGCAGGAAGGTGCCGAGGACGTTAACGTCGAGGACGGCGCGGAAGTCGTCCACGGACACGTCCTGCGCGGGCGTCTCGATCGGGCCGATCACGCCGGCCGTATTGACGAGGATGTCGAGGCCGCCGAACCGCTCGACCGCCGCGCCGATCAGCGCCTGCACGTCGGCCTCGCTCGTCACGTCGCAGATCGCAACGAGGTTCTCCCGCTCCGGGTGCTTCGCGTGGAGCTGCGCCGCGTGGGCCTCGAGCGCCTCGAGATCACGACCGGCCAGGACGATCTGCGCCCCGTCGCAGGCGAGCACGTCCGTGATCGCACCGCCAAGGCCCTTCGCAGCACCGGTCACGACCGCGACCTTGTCCCGCAGCGGCGGATCGACGTACGCGCCCCAGGCGGGCTCCTGCCTCACGGCCATCTGAGCTCCGGGACGTCGAGCCCGAGCGGCGCCGCGATCTCGACCGCGCCGTCGCGCAGGCGCTCGAGGTGGTCGAGAACCTCGTCCGGCGAGAGCCGCGCGCTCGGCCCGGCGAGCCCAACCGCCGCGACGGCCGTGCCGTCCTCGTCCAGCAGCGGCACCGCGACGCCCCAGACCCCAACGTTCGTCTCCTCGAACGAGATCGCCCAGCCGCGCTCTCGCACCTCGGCGAGGTTCGCCCGCAGCGCATCAGCGTCGGTGATCGTCGCGCCGCAGAGCCGCTCCAGCGAGCCTGCCGCCACGCGTTCGATCTCCTCCTCGGCGAGGAAAGCGAGCAGTGCCTTCTGCGACGCGCCCGCATGCAGCGGCAGCCGGCGGCCCGGCTCGACCGAGAGTCGCAGCGGCTGAGCGCTCTCGACGCGCTCGAGGCAGACCGAACGGTCACGCTCGCTGTTTGGCACGGTCAAGAGCGCCGTCTCATCCGTCTCGCGCGCGAGTCGGCGCAGCACCGGGAGCGCGGCCTGGCGCAGGTCGAGGACGGCACGTGCCCGCCCACCGAGTTCCAGCGCGGCGGGCCCGAGGCGGAAGCGTCTCGTTCGCTCGTCGCGGGCGAGGTACCTGCGGCCGGTCAGCGCCGCAAGGATCCTGTGGGCCGTGGGCACCGGCAGCCTCGCCGCGCGCGCAACCTCGCTCGTTCCCCACTCCGGCTGATCCGCACCGAACAAGTCGAGAACCGTGAAGGCCCGCTCGAGCGCTTGGAGCGGGGGGCGGCCGTCCTGCGCCGACGCCTTGCTCAGAGTTTGATCACCACCATGCGCTCCTCGGTCATGTCACGCACGGTGTAGTGGGGCCCCTCGCGCGTGTTCCCGGAATCCTTCGTCCCGCCGTAGGGCATCTGGTCGACGCGGAAGGTCGGCGCCTCATTGATCGTGACGCCGCCGAACTTGAGCCGCTCGCTCGCCGTGATCGCGGTGGCGAGATCGCGCGTGAAGATGCCGGCCTGGAGGCCGTAGTCGGTGCCATTCGCGAGCTCGATCGCCTCTTCGAGCGACTCGAACGAGCGTAGCGCGAGCACCGGCCCGAAGATCTCGCGCTTCCAGACACGCGCGTCGATCGGCACGCGGTCGAGCACGGTCGGACGCAGGTGGCCGCCATCGACGGTGCCGCCCGCGAGCCGCTCGGCGCCGCTCTCGGTGGCCTCGTCGAGCCACTCCTCGACGCGGGTGCGAGCCTCCTCGTCGATCAGCGGGCCGACGTCGGTGTCGTCCTCCTCCGGGTTGCCGACCTTCAGCCGCTCGATCGCCGCGAGGAGGCGCTCCGCGAAATCCTCGTGGACGCGCCCGTCGACGAGCACACGCTGAACGGAGATGCAGGACTGGCCGGCGAAGCCGTTACCGCTGATCGCCGCAGCCTCGGCGGCCGCGTCGAGGTCGGCGTCGACGCAGACGATCAGCGGAGTCGAGTTGCCGAGCTCGAGCGAGACGTGCTTCTTCGCCGCGCGGGCCGCGAGCTTCCACCCGACCTCCGCCGAACCGGTGAAGGTGATCATCCGCACGCGCTCGTCCTCGACGAGCACGTCGCCGATCTCCCCCGCGGGACCGGTGACGACGGAGAGCAGTTCGCGCGGCAGCCCCGCCTCGTGAAGGAGGTCGACGAGCTCGATCGCCGCGAGTGGGGCGACACCGGCGGGTTTGAGCACGGTGCCACAGCCGGCGGCGAGCGCCGGCCCGACCTTGTGCGCGGCAAGGTTGAGCGGAAAGTTGAAGGGCGTGATCGCCGCGATAACGCCGATCGGGACGCGGATCGTGTAGCCGCGTCGGCCGATCCCCGCCGGGTGCGCGTCGAGCGCGATTCCGCGGCCGGCGAGCGTACGCGCCTCGATCGCGGAAAAGATCAGCGTCTGAACGCAGCGATCGACTTCCATCAGCGCCTGCTTCAGCGGCTTGCCGATCTCGCGGGCGAGCAGGCGCGCGAGATCATCGCGGCGCTCGCGGATCGCGGTGGCGGCGCGGTCGAGAATCTCGGCGCGCTCGTGCGCGGGTAACGGCGTCGCCATCGCTTGGGCGGCGGCGGCGATCGCCGCCCTCGTCTCGAGCGCGCCGACGACAGGGACGGCCGCGACCGAGGCACCGTCCCAGGGAGAGCGCACGACACGCGTCTCCTCTGTCGTCAACGCCTCGCCGGCCACGCTCAGCGGCTTTACGGGCACCGAGGTCTCGACCTGCGCCATGGAACCTCCCGCGTCTACGGCCGTTGGAAGCCGATGCTATACGATCGCCTTCCCGTACGCGGAAACTCCTTTCGCTCCGTGAAAACCATTCCGGAAGCCCGCCTCGGCGTCGACGCCGGCGGCACCTTCACCGACGTGGTGATCGTTGACGGCGGAGCGGCGCAGTCGCTGAAGGTGCCGACCGACGCCGGGCTCGGCGAAGGCCTCGCGCGGTCCCGGCGACTCGTCGCCGGGTCGCCCGCCGTCGTCGCCGGGACGACCTGGGTCACGAACGCCGTGCTCGAGAAGAAGTTCGCCCGAACCGCGCTCGTGACGACCGAGGGGTTCGCCGACGTGCTCGAGATCGGGCGTCAGGCGCGCGACGACCTCTACGACCTGGGCCGCCCCGCACGTGTCCCGCCGCCGGTGCCGCGGGAGCTCTGCTTCGGGGCAGCCGAGCGGATCGGGCCCGACGGGACGCCGCTCGTCCAGCTCACCGACAAGGAGGTGGAGCGGGTGGCCGCAGCGGTGCGTGCCGCCGGGGTCGAAGCGGTCGCCGTCTGCCTCCTCCACTCGTACGCGAACCCCGAGCACGAGGCGCGGCTCGCAGCGGCGCTCGACGACTGCGTGGCGCTCTCGGTCTCCCACCGCGTCTCGCGCGAGCGGCGCGAGTTCGAGCGCGCGTCGACGACGGCCCTGAACGCTGCCGTGATACCGCTGATCGACCGCTACCTGCGCGCACAGGAAGAGGCGATCGCCGATTCTTTTCCCGGCGCGCCCTCGTTCGTCGTCCACTCGGGCGGCGGGATGATGACGGTCGCCCGGGCGCGGCTGCTCCCGCTCGCGACGGTCATGTCCGGTCCGGCCGCCGGGGTGGCGGCCACGGCGCGGCTCGCCCGCCGCTTCGGCCTCGCTCGCGCCGTCTCGGTCGACATGGGCGGGACGAGTACCGACGTCTGCCTCCTGCGCGACGGCATTCCTGTCTCGGCGCGCGACCGGCGGCTCGGCGGCCACGTCGTGCGCCTGCCGGCGGTCGCGGTCGAGTCGATCGGCGCCGGCGGCGGCTCGGTCGCGTGGGTGGACGACGTCGGTGCGCTCCGCGTCGGGCCACGCTCGGCCGGGGCCGTCCCAGGGCCGGCGGCGTACGGGCGCGGCGGCGTCGAGGCGACGGTGACCGATGCTGACGTCGTGCTCGGGCTCGCGGGCGGGGCCGGCGGTGGACTCGAGCTCGACGAGGAGCTCGCGCGCGAGGCGTGTGCGCGTCTCGGCAGCCGGCTTGGGCTCTCGGCGGAGGAGGCCGCTCAGGCGACGACCGAGGTCGTCCACGCCCAGATCGAGCGCGCACTCCGGCTCGTGACTGTGCGTCGTGGCCACGATCTGCGCGCCTGCACGCTCGTCGCCTACGGTGGCGCCGGGCCGATGCACGCGGGCGCGGTCGCGCTCTCGGCCGGGGTCGAGCGGGTGCTCGTGCCGGCACTCTCCTCCACCTTCTCGGCGCTCGGCTGCTGCCTGTCGGAGCTCGCCATCGACGACGTCCGCACGTGTCTCGCGCGCCTCGACGAGGTGGACTGGCCGCGGGTCGAGCGCGAGCTCGAGGGCCTCGTCGGCGAGATCGCGGCCACCCTCGAGAACGGCCGCGGCGCCCTCCGCGTCGCCCGCTCGCTCGAGCTCCGCTACCGCGACCAGAACGACGCGCTCGAGGTCGGTGTCGACGGCGAGTCCTCGCCGGCCGCCCTGCGCGCGGCTTTCGACGAGCGGCACCGGAGCGAGTTCGGCTACGCGACGGACGAGCAGGTCGAGGTCACAGCAGCGCGGGCACGTGTCTGGATCGACGAAGGCACGGGCTGGGCCGCCCCGGCGCCCGCGGCGCGAGGCGACGCCGAGCTCGGCGAGACGGTCTTCGGTCCGGTGCTCCGGCGCGGGGCCGTCGAGCTGGTCGAAGGGCCGGCCGTGCTCGCCGACGCGCTCTCCACGGTCGTGGTCTGGCCGGGACAGACCGCGCGCACGGACGAGGACGGCAACGTCTGGTTGGAGCGCGCGTGACGCTCGAGCCCGCGCAGCTCGAGGTGATCCGCGAGTCCACGATCGCCGTGGCCGAGGAGATGAAGTTCGATCTGATGCGCACGGCGCGCTCGCCGGTGCTGCGCGAAGCCGGCGATCTTTCCTGCGCGCTCACCGACGCGGCCGGTCGGACGGTCGCGCAGGGCCAGGACATCCCGATGCACCTCGGCGTGCTCTCCTTCACGGCGCAGCGATTGCTGGAGACCGTGCCGCCGGAGCGGCTCGTGACCGGCGACGTCTACTTCACCAACTTGCCAGCCTGCGGCGGCAATCACCTGCCGGACGTCAAGGCCGTCCGCCCGGTGTTCGCCGACGGCTCCCTCGCCGCCTTCGCCGTCGCGCTCGCCCACTGGCCAGACGTCGGCGGCGCGCTCCCCGGCAGCTACGTCCCCTACGCGCGCGAGATCTACCAGGAGGGGCTCGTGATCCCACCGACGCGACTCTTCGCCGCCGACGGGCCTTGCGAGGAGCCGCTCCGACTCGTGCTCGCGAACGTGCGCGGCGCCGAGCAGCGCCGCGGCGACATCCAGGCGCAGGCGGCGACGACCTCGATCGCCGACAAGCGCCTGCAGGAGGTGTTCGCTGCGCACGGCCTCGAAGCGGTGCGCGAGGCCTGGCGGCGGATGCAGGACGAGTCGGAGCAGCGGGTGCGGCGCGCGCTCGCCGAGGTTCCGGACGGGACGTACGAAGGCGAGGATGCGCTGGACGACGACGGGGTCGGGAACGAGCCGGTGACGATCCGCGTCGCTGTGACGGTCACCGGTGATCGCGCCGTCTTCGACTTCCGCGGATCAGACCCCGCGGCGCGCGGGCCGGTGAACACGACGCCGTTCATTGCCGCCGCCTCCGTGGCCTATGTCGTGCGCGCCGTGCTCGGCCCGGAGATCGCCTCGAACGATGGGCTACTGCGTTCGCTCGAGGTGCTGACGGAGCCGGGATCGCTGCTCGACCCGGGTCCGGCGGCGCCGCTCGTCGCCGGCAACCACGAAACCTCGCAGCGGATCGTAGACGCCCTGCTGCGCGCGCTCGCGCAGGCGGTACCCCAGCGCGTGGTCGCAGGCGGGATGGGCTCGTCCGGGCTTGCGCTCTTCTCGATCGGCGACGACTTCCTCTACGAGACGCACGCCGGCGGATCGGGAGCGAGCGCCGAGCGTGACGGCGATGCGGCCACGCGGATCCACATGTCGAACGTGATGAACACGCCGACCGAGGTGATCGAGACGGAATACCCGCTGCGCGTCGAGCGGCACGAGCTGCGCACTGGAAGCGGCGGCGCAGGCCGCCATCGCGGGGGCGACGGCCTCCGGCGCGTCTACCGGGTGCTGGCCGAAGAGGCGCGACTGACGACGATGGTCGAGCGCGCCCGCATCGCTCCCTGGGGCCTACACGGCGGCGCCGACGGTGAGCCGAGCGCGGTCTGGCTCGAGCGCGACGGCGAGCGAAAAGCCCTCCGCGGCAAGGGCTCCGTCGAGCTCCGCCGCGACGACGTCGTGATCGTCGAGACGGCGGGCGGCGGCGGCTGGGGCGCGGCCTAGAGCAGCTCGATTTCGATCGGGCTCGGACGGCGGCGGTTGATGGCCACGATGTCCTGCGGGCACGCCGACACCGCAACGACGATGTCCAACTCGGCGCGCAGGACGACGTGGTCGCCCGCCGCCGTCTCCGCCGGGAGCCAGTCGATCGTGCCGTCCGGCCGCGCGGGCGTGTTCATGAACAGGTTGATCGGCTGCGGCGCGAAACGCGGGGCCGGCGCCACCCCGAGCGGCTCGAGCGCGCGATGCAGGTTCTCCTCGCACGAGGCGTGCCAGCCCTCGACGCCGAGACCCTCGTAACGCGCGGGGTCGCACGCGGCGATCAGCATGTCGTGGATTCCCGGCGTGTTGTCCTCCTCGAGCGTGAGGATCGGGCGCCGCCGGTTCGTGACGAACTGCTCGCCGGGCCGCGGGAACAGCCGGTCGACGACCGCACGCGTGTGCTGCGCGCTGTGGTGCTCGCCGGGGTCCTCGGCGACGAACGCCCAGGTGTCCGCGACCTGCCCGCCCTCAACGTCGACCACGCGAAAGCGACGACCCGCCTCGACCCGCACGGCGCGCCCCTCGCGCGCAGGGATGTGGATCGTCTCCGCGATGGGGCGATCATACGCGGCGCGCGACGTGCGCCCGTGTGACCGCGGCGGGAGACGAGCAGCCGACCTGGGCGAGCGCCAGCGCGAGCTCTTCCCGCAGCAGCTCGAACACGTGACGCACTCCCCGCTCGCCGCCGACCGCGAGGCCCCAGAGGAACGGCCGCCCGATCAGCACTGCCCGCGCGCCGAGCGCAAGTGCCTTCACGACGTCCGTGCCTCGGCGGACGCCGCCGTCGACGAGCACCTCGATCCGCCCCTCTACCGCCTCGACGACCTCAGAGAGTGCATCGATGCTCGCCGTCACGCCGTCGAGTTGGCGGCCGCCGTGGTTCGAGACCACGAGCCCTGCTGCCCCATGCTCGCACGCGAGGCGCGCGTCCTCGGCGGTCAGCACACCCTTCACGATCACGGGCAGGCCCGAGTCCGCAGCGAGCCGCTCGAGGTCACGCCAGACGACCGAGGCGCTGACCAGCGAGAAGAGCTCGCTCGTCGTCCCGCGAACGGGGCCGCGGAGCACCGCCTCCAGACTCGGGACCGTCAGCTCCGGCGTGATCGTGAAGCCGCTGCGGAGGTCCCGCTCGCGCCTCCCCGGCACCGGCGCGTCGACGGTCAGCACGAGCGCGGTGTAGCCGCCGTCCAGCGCCTGCTTGACCAGCGACTGTGTGACGGCGTCGTCCCTGTACCAGTAGAGCTGGAACCAGCGCGCCGCCCCGGGCGCCGCCGCCGCCACGTCCGCTGGAGAGGTGGTGGCGAGCGTCGAGACGCACATGACCGTTCCAGCCGCTGCGGCGGCGCGCGCGGTTGCCGCCTCGCCGTCCTCATGCGCCAGTCGCTGCAAAGCGACGGGCGCCACGAGCACGGGCAGCGAGACGTCCGTCCCGAGCACGGTCGTCCCGGTCGACACCGCCCTCACTTCGGCGAGCACGCGCGGGCGCAACCGCCAGCCCGCGAAGGCGGCGAGATTTTCGCGCAGCGTCCGCTCGTCCTCGGCGCCGCCGGCGAAGTAGCCGAAGCGCGCCGGCTCGAGCGCCCGCTCGGCGAGGCGCTCGTAGTCGACGACGCACAACGGTTCCACGAGCAGCGATTATCGTTGGCCCGTGGAGCCGCCACGGCACCGGCCGCTCGACGCGCAGGTGATCCCGCGCTTCGCCGGCGTACGGACGTTCATGCGGCTCCCGCACACGACCGACCTGGCCGGAGTGGACGCAGCCGCGATCGGCATCCCCTTCGACACCGCCACGAGCTACCGCACCGGCGCCCGCTTTGGGCCCGAGGCGATCCGCTCGGCCTCGGCGCTCCTGCGCCCGTTCCACCCCGGCTTCGGGATCGATCTCGTCGAGACGCTCTCGATCGTCGACTACGGCGACCTCCCCGTCGCCCCGGGCGACACCGAAGGCACGTACCGCCGCGTCGAGGAGGGACTCACGCCGGTCGTCGAAGCCGGCGTCTTCCCGCTCGTGCTGGGCGGCGACCACTCGATCACGCTGGCCGAGCTGCGGCAGCTCGCCCGAATCACCGGCCCGCTCGCGCTCGTCCAGCTCGACTCCCACACCGACACGTGGGACGCGTACTTCGACCAGCGCTTCTTCCACGGCACGACGTTCAAGCGCGCCGCCGAAGAGCGGCTGATCGACCCAGACGCCTCGGTGCAGGCGGGGATGCGCGGCTCGCTCTACGGCCCAGCCGACCTCGAGGACGCGCGCGCCCTCGGCTTCCGGGTGATCCCCAGCGAGGAGCTGCGCGCGCTCGGGCCGCAGCGCTACGCGCAGACCGTGCGCGAGCGGGTCGGCGACCGGCCGGTCTTCCTCTCGTTCGACATCGACTTTCTCGACCCCGCGTTCGCTCCCGGTACGGGGACGCCCGAGGTCGCCGGCTTCAGCACCGCCGAGGCGGTCGCGTTCCTGCGCGCGCTGCGGGGCATCCGGCTCTCGGGCGCCGACGTCGTGGAGGTCTCGCCGTCCTACGACGGGCCGGGGCAGCCAACCGCCCTCGCTGCCGCGAACATCCTCTGGGAGTTGCTTGCCCTGCGAGCGGTGATGGCCTAAGGACGGCAGCAGCTTCCCCGGGTTGAGGATTCCGTGCCGATCGAGCGCCCGCTTGATCGCACACATCTGGTCGATCGCCACGGAGTCGAGATCCTCGCGGACAAACGGCAGCTTCAGCAGCACGATCCCGTGCTGGCGCTAATCGTCCCTCCGAGCTCGAGTGCGGCTCGCAGGAAGTCCCGTTCGGCTGCGTGCGTGCGCTCCGCCTGGTCTCCTGCGGCAGCGTCGTAGAGGATGCTCGGGTGGAGGTTCCCGTCGCCGGCGTGGGAGAAGACCGGGATTCGCAGCGCGTAGCGCTCCGCGATGTCGCTGATCCGCCGCAGCGCCTCCGGGACCGCGGCGATCCGGACGCACACGTCCTGGAAGACGAAGTCCCGAGCCGAGCGCGTGATCGCGGGACTGAGCGCGCGACGTGCCGCCCACAGCCGTTCGATGTCCTCCTCGCGCTCGGCGAGCTCGCGCTCTCGGGCGCCCGCGAGCAGCACGCTCACCTGCTCCAGATCGGCGCCGACGCGCCCCTTGTCCGGCCCGTCGACCTCCACCAGCAACAAGGCAGCGCCCTCCGCCAGCGGCACTGCGGAGCTGAGCGCGCGCCGCTCGCCCGCGCCGATCCCGACGAGCTCGGCCACGCTCGCCAAGGCGGCGCTCAGCGGGCTGAGATCGAGCCGGAGCTCCGTGCGACGACGGCGCAGCGGGAGCGCGTCCGCGCCGCTCTCCTCGCGGCCGGATTCGACGCGCCGCCGACGCACACGAACTTCGTGGTCGTTCGGACGCCGCAGACGCGGACGCTTGCGGGGCAGTTCGAGCGCCGCGGCCTCGTCGTCCGCGCCTATCGCGACTTCCTTCGCATCACCGTGCGCTCGCCCGCCGACGACGACCTCCTTTTGGCGGCGCTCGGCGTCGACGCTCCCCCGGCCTCAATACGCGCGGCGAAGGTGCTCGGTCCCGGGATCCGCGTGTCGCTCGTCATCGACGGGAGCGGCCGCGCGACGAGTGCAACCGGCGACGAGAGTCGAGACAGTCGGATCGAGCAGCGGGCCCACGAGGAAGGAATCGACCTCGAGCTCGTCGCGGAGGCGGGGCTGGGCGATGAGCGCGTCGAGGCCGCACTGGCACACGCGCGCGCCCGCGCCGACGCGGGCAGAGAGGACGCGCAGGGCAACGGACGGCAACGGTTCCAGGACTGAGATCGGAGGAGGCTGTGACTACGACGACGAAGGCGCCCGCCGCCGCGCACGCGCCGGCCGAGCGAGCGCGCGAGGTCACGGAGACGGTCACGCGGATCATCGCGGACGTCGCGGAGCGGGGCGACGCGGCCGTGCAGGAGTGGTCAGCGCGTCTCGACAGGTGGGAGCGGAAGAGCTTCCGCCTCGATGAGGCGGAGATCGAGCGCATCGTCGCGTCCGTACCCTGGCCCGTGCTCGAGGACGTCCGTTTCTCCCAGGCTCAGGTGCGCCGGTTTGCGGAAGCCCAGCGCGCGGCGATCTTGGACATCGAGCTGGAGACGTTTCCGGGCGTCACGCTCGGGCATCGCAACATCCCGATCGCGAGCGCCGGCTCGTATGTTCCGGGCGGGCGCTATCCGATGGTCGCCTCCGCGCAGATGGGTATCGTCACGGCGAAGGTCGCCGGCGTCGAGCGGGTGGCCGCATGCACGCCGCCGCTCGCGGGTGAGCTCCCGACGGCGACGATCGCGGCGATGCACCTCGCCGGTGCGGATGAGATCTACTGCCTTGGCGGCGTCCACGCGATCGCGGCGCTGGCGCTCGGCACTGGGACGATCCAGCCGGTCGACTTCATCGCCGGGCCCGGGAACGCTTACGTAGTCGAGGCGAAGCGGCAGCTGTTCGGTCGCGTCGGGATCGACCTTCTCGCCGGCCCGACCGAGATCCTGGTGGTCGCGGACGAAACCGCCGACACGGAGCTCGTCGCGGCCGACCTGCTTGGCCAGGCCGAGCACGGGCCGACCTCGCCCGCGATCCTTGTCACCACGTCCTGGAAGCTCGCCGGTGACGTCGAGCGCGAGATCGCCCGCCAGCTCGAGAGCCTCCCGACCGCGGACGTCGCGTCAGTAGGGTGGCGCGACTGCGGCGAGATTCGCGTCGTCGGCGACGACGAGGAGGCGCTTCGCGAGGCAGACGAGCTCGCGTTCGAACACGTAGAGGTGCACACGCGCGACCCGGACTGGTACCTCGCGCGACTGCGTAACTACGGCTCCCTCTTCCTCGGCGAGACGACGACGGTCGCGTACGGCGACAAGACGATCGGAACGAACCACATCCTCCCGACAGGGCGCGCGGCCCGGTACACGGGCGGGCTCTGGGTCGGCAAGTACCTCAAGACTGTGACCTACCAGCGCGCAACCCGTGAGGCGAGCGTCGAGATCGGCGAGATCTGCGCGCGCCAGTGCCGGATCGAGAACTTCGAGGCGCACGCAAGAAGCTGTGATCTCCGCGTCGACCGCTGGCGGACCCGCTGAGGCGTGTCGGCGACGACGGTATTGAAAAAGCGCCTCGGGACTCCCGATCATGTGGGATCGCGTGACTGAAAATTGATCCGGAGAGCAGAGCTCGCGGCCGCTCATCGGTATCCGAGTGCTCGACCTCGGGCGTGTCCTTCCAGACCGTTCTGCGGGACCGGGATCAGCTTGCGGATAAGATGCACGCGTGATCCGCCAAGCATGCACCGGCTGTGGCTGCGACCAATGCCCATGCCCGGACTGCGCTAAGAAGTAGTCGCGCTCGCGGATCCGAGTTGGGATCGACCCCCTCCTTCGCAGGGAGGGGAACTCCCGCAACGGGTGGCAGCCCACTCCAGACGCCCTGCTTACCATGCGGTCCCTGAGGCAACTGGTCGCAACCGATGGCAACGGTTTCGGCTTGCTTGAGCCGTTTTCGAGGCGTTCCCATTTGCCACCGGTTGCCACTGGTTGCGACCGCTAGGCTCCATAAACGCTCCATCATCGTCGCGGGAAACCCGGCGCGGGCCCCGCGCGGGGTTCGAGTTGACCTGCGAACGCCTGACGCTCAGCCCGTCCTCGGCAGCTCTAGGAAGGCCTGTGGGGTGCCAAAATTGACGTCCCTGCCTGCAAATGGGTGATTTCTTCGGGCGGGCGCCGAACTTTGGCACCCCACAGGTCGGCGTCGCTCAGCTTCGGGCCTTGGTCTCGGTGAGGGGTTTCAAAATGCGGGTTTCGGCGCGTGAGCGCTCAGCGGGGGCTCTGTTCTTACTGGTAGCGCCGCTCCTAGGTGGCCGTTTATAGATTCACGCGCGCGCGCGGATACCAGATCGTGCTGGGCTCCGC